>JAEEGL015955332.1_pt1 | contig 14267 bp, 9 predicted proteins | sample 9134231 | NCBI WGS metagenome assembly JAEEGL01 (sample SAMN16246548, study PRJNA631951) | gut metagenome | biome: gut microbiome; feature: rumen; material: fiber-attached | host: Bos | place: Iran: Karaj | collected 2018-10 | reverse complement strand
CAATCCCCAATCCCCAATCCCCAATCCCCAATCCCCAATTTTGAATTAAATATAAAAGATATATTTTTAGTATTCATTTATTTTTATAATTATTTTTAGTTAATTTTTTTAGAAATAAATATATTATTTTTAATATGTATAAAAATTTAAATTATTAAATGGGAACATGTTGTGTAAGAGAAAATAATATTATTCAATCTAATATATTAAACAGCTCTTGTGTTAAAAGAGGTTTATATCGTTCAACAAGAAGTAGCGTATATCAAATAAACAAAGAAAATATTTTTGATGTTTATGAATTTTGTGGTAAAATTTCAAGTGGTTATTATGGAACAGTAAATAAAGCATATATTAAAGGAGATAAATCTAAATTTTATGCAGTAAAAACAATAGCAAAAGAAAATTTATCCCAAAAAAATTTAAAAAATTTAATATGTGAAATTCAAGTTTTAGCTAAATTAGATCACCCAAATATTGTAAAATATTATGAAACATATGATGATGATAAAAACTTTCATTTAGTAATGGAATTATGTGAAGGAGGTGAATTATTTGAAAGAATAGTAAAAAATAAAAGATTAAGTGAAAAAGCCGCAGCGGAAATTTTATTTAAATTAACTCATGCAATTTCCCATTGTCATTCAAAAGGAATAGTTCATAGAGATATGAAAGCAGAAAATGTATTATTTGAAACAATATCAAACGATAAAAACGATGTAAAAATAATAGATTTTGGTTTAGCAAAAAAGTTTAACATAAATAGAATGCATAGCATAGTAGGTACACCATGTTATGTAGCACCTGAAGTTTTAAGAGGTTCATATGATAAAAAATGTGATATATGGGCTTTAGGTATTTTAACATATATAATGTTATATGGTAGGTATCCTTTTGATGATGAGAATAAAAATGTTTTATTTGAAAAAATTAAAAATAAAGAACCAGTTTATAGCACTCAATTAAGTAAAGAAGCTAATAATATTATTAGATTAATGCTTAATAAAGACCCTAGTAAAAGACCAAATGCTCAAGAATTACTTGATAATTTATGGTTTAATAAAACTATTAAATATTTATTTAAGGATGATATTAAAGATTTAGAAATAATTGGTATGTTAAAAAATTTTAAAACTCCGAATAATTTTATGAAAAAAATTTTAAGTTTTATTGTTAAAGAAATAAATTTACCGGAAATTGAAAATATTAAAAAAAAATTTTATATTTTAGATAATAAAAAAAATGGGAACATTGAATTATCAAGATTTAATAGTCATATAGATGAAGAGTCTGTAAATGAAAATGGAAAAAAAGGAACAAATGAAATTTCTTCTGAGATTATTAATAAAAATAATAATATTTTTAGTGATTGTTTATTAAATAAAGCAGTTAAAAAAAATTGTTCGACTTATTTTGATTCTTCTTTATCGAATAAAACGTCAGTAATGAATTATACAAATTATCTTGCAGCTCATTTGAAAGAAAAAAAATTAATAACAAATGAAAAAATAAAAGAATTATTTAATAGATTTGATATAAATAAAACTGGAATTTTAAATGTTAATAAATTTCATAAAGCTTTAAGAAGAACTGGAAAATATATAAATGAAGATGAAACTGAAACAATGTTAATTGAAGCAGGATTTAAAGATCCTGATAATATAAAATATGAAGAATTTTATAAAATAATTGTTGATTTTTTATATTAAATTTTGTTAATATTTTTCTGTATTTATTTTAAATCAATATTTTATTGTGAAATATGTTTTTTATTATAAAATAATAATAATAATAATATATTATTAAATATCATTTTACATTTTAATTAGAAAATTTTATAAATAAAAAATTCGGATAAATTTATTATTAATTATATTTAAATAAATTATATTATATTATTTTATAAATAAATATTATTTTAAATATAAAATATAAATATTATGAACAAAAAAAATTTTGAAAAAAATTCAAATGATAGTAGTTTTGAATTAGTTCCTTCTTTAATTGATTCTAATATTATTTCCAATGAAAATAATAAAGACAAAAATGATAACTTTAATATAATCAATGATTATATTGATATTCCTAATAATAAAGTAAGAAAAAGTTCTTATTCTCAAGAACATAAACAAAACAATGATTCTTTATTTATAGATTTATCAAATGAATCTAATGATAATATTTATGAAGATAATTATGTGAATAAAAATGAAGAAAAAATTATTAAAGAACAATTAAAAAAATTTGAAAAAATTGAAAATATTAAAACAAAAGACATTGATTGTAAATTTATAAATAATAATGAAAAAGTTTATGATTGTAAAATTAAATTCAATAATTATAAAATTATTTTAGAAATTTTAAATTATAAAAAATTATTTAATGAAAAATATTATATAATTCCTTTTAGTAATATTCTAAAAAAAGACGAAGTAAAAAAAAATTATTTTTCAACTCAAGACACAATTCAAATTAATTTAACAACAAAAGATTATAGATCATTTAAATTAAAATTTTTAAAATTAAATTCTTATGAAATATTTAATATAGTTTATAATAAATATATTATGCCTAAAGAAAATATTAAAGTTTTGATTCCATCTTTTTGGTTTAAAAAGCAATCAAGAAAAAAATTTAAAATAAATGGTTGGGAAATTTTTTCATTTGAAAAAGAATTTGAATTACAAAATTTAAAAAATATAAAAAGTGAATTTTCAAAATTTCAAATTATTATTAATGAAAATTATTCCATATGTAAAACCTATCCTTTAAAATGCATCATTCCAAATAACATATCAATTAAAGACTTAAAAATTTGTGCTGAATATAGAACAAAAAATAGATTCCCTGCATTAACATATTATTATTCAAATAATAGTAAATGTATTTATAGAAGTAGTCAAAATATGATTGGTATTTTTGGAAATAAAAATAATAAGGATGTTGAATTATTAACAAAAATATCACAAAATTTTTTAGATATTTACGATTGTAGACCACAAACAAATGCTTTCGCAAATAAAATAAATAACGGAGGTTATGAAAATCCCGAACATTATCCAAATATAAAAGTTAATGTAATTTTTTGTGACATGCAAAATATTCATTGTGTTCGAGGATATTATAAAAATTTATGTGAAACTTTATATTTAGAAGATTCAAAAAATTTATTTAGTAACATAGAAAAATCTCAATGGTATAATAGTATAGTAATTTTAATAGAAAGTTCATTTAAAATATATAATTCAATTATTAATGGTCATAATGTTTTAGTTCATTGTAGTGATGGATGGGATAGAACAACTCAATTATGTAGTATGAGTCAAATATTATTAGAAAAAAGATATAGAACAATTGATGGGTTTATAAATTTAATTGAAAAAGATTGGTTGAGTTTTGGACATCAATTTAAATATAGAAATAATTATACAAATATAGAAAATTCAAAAGAATTTTGTCCAATTTTTATTCAATTTTTAGATAGTTTATATCAAATTATGAAACAAAATTATTGTGAATTTGAATATAATTTTGATTTTTTAGTTTTTTTAGCAAAAGAATGTTTAAATGGAAGATATGGAACATTTTTATTTAATAATGATTATGAAAGGCACATTTATTATGCTCATAAATATACTGTAAGTGTTTGGGATTATGTTAAAGAAAATGAAATGCAATTTATTAATCCTATTTATAATAATAATAATGAAGATAATAATAATAAAAGTATTGAATTAACATTTAATCCAAAAAAAATATGCTTTTGGAGAGATTATTTTTTGAGATATGAAAAAAATGGATTTAATGAATATAAAAAATTTACTGAAAAAATTAATGAATTAAAGAAAGAAAATGAAATTAAAGACAAAGCATTAAATGAATTATTTGATATTTTAAATAATAATAAAAATAAAATTGATTTTAAATTATCTGATGAAGTTAGGAAGTTTGCAAAGAAAAATAACTTATTTAATATTAAAAATTCATATGTTGAATTTAGTATGTGTGAGGCAAATTTAATAGATAAAATAGATAAAATTGGTTTTAATGAAGAAAATGATATATCATCTGATGATGCTTAATATTTTTATTAATATCTATATAATTTATAATTATTTTTATATAATATTTAATGATATAAAATTTATAATTTATGATTTTATATGAATTTTTATCATCATTTTTATTTATTAATTTAAATTTAATTTTTAATTTTTTATATAAAATATTTAATTTAATGAGTAATCGAATTCAATATAAAAAACATAAAAGAAGCAAAGATAAAAAAAAATTGACTTATACTATTGATCAAAGTTATTCATTTTATAATAATAACAATAATAATAATAATTATATAAATATAACAAATTCTTCTATGGAAAATACTTTCAATCAATCATTATATAATAATAATATTAATAATAATAATAATAAATCAAATAATTCAATTATAAATAATAATAATAATACAAATTATAATAATAATGATAATAAAAAATTTTTAGAAAAAGAAATTGAAAGAGATTTATTATTATATAAACAAAATAATAATAATAATTATAAAAATAATAGTAATAATCATATCAATATTGATAATAATAATAATAATAATAATAATTTATCTTTAAATGACATAATTCATAATAATAAAACTAAAATTGAACTTGAAAATAAAGATGAAAAATTTTTAAATAAAACATTTTATTATCCAGGAATTTTAAGTGAAAATAGAAATTTAAATAAAAAAACAAAAAATATTATGAATCTTTTTTCAAATAAATTTAATCATTATAATAAAATAAAATTTAAAGACGATTTAAATTTTGAAAATGATTTAAATGAATTATCATATTTAACTAAAATGAAATTACAAAAAATGAAATTTTTAGATAATAATATTAATAATTATAACAATCAAAATTTAAATAATAAAATTAATAAAAATAATTCAATTGAAAATATTTCAGCAATTTTAAGTAAACATAGAATAAATCATTTTTATAATTCAATAAATAAAGAAATGTTAAAAAATGAAATAAAAAATAAATCTTTTAATGATAATAATAATAATTTTTTAACTGAATTTAATAATAATAATAATAAATTTTTTGATAATTTCAAAACTAATAATAAATCAACTAAAGAAGAAGAAGAATTTGAAAAAGATATTAATTATTATGAAAATGATAAAGATGATAACATTTATTTTTCAAATGAAAATATTTTAACTTACAATATTAAAGATAAAACAACAAATCAAAATAATAATGAAAATATTAATAAAGAAAATGATATAAATGAATATAATAATAATAATAAAAATGAAAATTTTGAAGAATATTTAAAAGAAGAATTAAATAAAACTAAAGAAAATGAATTTAAATATAAACAATTATTAGATGCTTTATTTTTTTTTATTAATAATTTATCTAAAAAATATTCTTATTATAATGAATATTTTAATTTATCTTTTTATATGAATAATAAATATAATTTAGATCAATTACAAAAATCTTTAGTTGAATTGGAACAAATAATATATCAAAATTATAATGAAATTAATAATAATAATAATGAAAATGATATTAATAGTTATGAAATATTTTTAAAAGTTTATAAAGATAATTTAAAAAAAAGTTTAGAAAAAATAAATGAAATAAATTTTGAAATATTATTAGAAAATAATAATAATAATCAACAAGAAGATAATAATCAATTTAAAACTAATCAAAGACTTAATAATTGTTTAGCTTGTAAGTTAGGATATGGAATTTCTAAAAGAGGAAATTCTCCAAGTACATATAATTCTTATCAAAATCTTAATAATAATAATAATATTTATGTTAATAAAAGAGATAGTTTATTATTTAAAAGAGATTCAGTCGTTAAAGAACCTTTTCCTGAAAAAGTTCCAAAACAAATGGTAAATAATAATAATATAAAAATTTATAAAAAAAATTATCGAAGGAAAAGCAATAGTAAAGAAAGATATGATGAAAATAATATAAGAAAAATATGGAATTATTAATTTTTTAAATTATTAATTGTTTATTTTAATAATAATATTTATATTATTATATATAATAAAAATAATATAATTTAAACTAAAAAAAATAAAAAAAATAAGTTATATTAAAATTTATTATTTTAAAAAGCATATAATTATATTTATCTAAATAGTAGTTTTATATACTAAGTAGGTATAACCTTTATATTTAAAATTTGTAAAACTATTAATATCATGTACAGCAAAACATCCAAAATTTTTTCCAACAAAAACATGCCAAGCTGGTCCAAATTTTCTATCAAGTGTTTCTCTCAATAATTTACAAAATGAATTACCTACTGTGCTGACTTTTAAATTAGATGTAACATATTCAGCAATTTCATTTAAAATATTTTCACTCATTTCTATAGGTGTTTTTACTAGTAACTATAAATAAATAATTAAAAAATTTTCTTACTCCTTTAACATCTTTGTATGGTGGATATTGTTCATAAACAGGTTGTTGTTCTTCCATTTTTAATTATTATATATTTAATAAATATAAAATTTAAATATTAATATAATTTTTTATTTAATATTTTATAAATTAATATGAATAAAACTTTCAATAATACTAATGTTTGTAATGCTTTAATTAATATTGATTTAAATCCAATGGAAAAAAAATTTCCTTTGGTTAGTGAAGAACTTAATTTCGATGGATTTTTAAAAGAACCTTCACCAGAAAAAAAAAAACAATATTTGAATATTTCAAAAAATATATTTAATTTTAGAAGAAATGTCACAACTAATAAAAAAAACAAATTATTACCTACTCAAGATGATAATAGTAATATGTTAATTATGCCTTATATTAAAGAATTAAAATCAAAAAAAAAATCAAAAAAAGTTAAAATAAAAAATGATAAAAATTTTATTAGATTAAAATTTGATAAATTGTATGGAATTGATAAAAAATTTATGAATAATATAAAAAAAATAAAAAGAGAAAATGATTTGACTCTTCAAGAACATCAAAATAAATTATTATCAGCTTCAACTAATTTAAGTAGAGATAATGTTTTGAAATTATTTTCTAATTTAAAATCTATAAGAATTACAACTGAACAAATTAAACCTTTACCTCCTATTAATTATAAAAGTTTATATAATCATAGTTTAAGAGAAGCTGAAATGAAAAGAGATAGATATTCTATGAGAAATTTTTATAAAATTCATAAAACTAAAGATGATTATGAATTAGAACAAGAAGAAATTGCAAAGACTAGATATGGTAGAGTTATTAAAGAAAATCCAGCTATGTTTAAAATATATCAAATTTTACCAGAACATGTTGTTGATGCTATTTATAAAAAGAAAAAAAATAAAATTTAATTTGTTTAAATTAAAGTTTTATTAAATAATTAATTAATTATTATTTCATAAAATTATAATATATATATTATTTATGTGATTAATTTTAATTATATAAATCATTTTTTATTATATGAAAATAATATTATTATAAATAAAAAAATTTAATTAATATAGTGTATATTTATAATATATAATTTAGAAATTTTTATAATCATAAATACATTTTATAATTTATTTTACTTTTCAAAAGGCATTTTTTCAGGGAACAATTTATTCATATTAATATGAAAGTTTGTAAACATAATTTCTTCATAAATAGGATTTTTAACATCATCATTAATACAAAAAAAAGTAAGATTATCATTCGAAAAAATTTTATCAAAAATATAATTAATTAATTTAGGTCTTTTATAATTATTATATTGAAATAAATAATGATTACTTAATATTTCATCTCCATAGCCTTTAATTTGTGCAAAATTAGAATGAAAAAATGGAATAGCAACATTATATCTATGTCTGAATTTTCTAATTCTATTTAAACTAAATTCAACTTTAAAAGTTTCATACATTTCTTGTAAAATAGATTTTCTCATAAAATAAAAATTATGAATTGGATAAAGTCTTCTTTTAAAACCATAATGTTCATTTAATATTTGATTCGAATATGTATTTGATTTATCCCATTTGCTTTGATGAAAATGAGGAGCTATTTTATAACTTTTATATAAAATTAATTTTCCATTTGGTTTTATAAAAAATCCAGGATGAACTGGTTTTTTTAAATAAAAATCATCGTTTAAATATATAAAACATTCACTTATATTTTGTATAAATCCTAAAGCAGCTTCTATAGCATCTGAACTAAAAGTAGGTAAAAAAGTTTCGTTTGGAAAAATTTCATTATGATAAATAAAATGAATTTTTATTTTTTCATTTTCTGAAATATTTTCACTTTTATAATTTAATAAATATTCATTATCATTAACTTTAATTAAATCTAAAAAATAAGGAATTTGACTTGGACTTTGAATAACAATAAACCAATTTTTAATAAATTTTAAGTTTTTATAAACAGATCTCATTGAATATAAAATAGAATTATAATCTCTATATCTATTAATTGATTCAATTCCCCCACTTAAATTATATAAATATTTCCAATAAGGATCTGATGAATTAACATTAGTCCATAACAAATCGATTCTACCACCACATATGTTAGGTATATAGTCACTGTTTATGTCATAATCTGGAGTTTTATTATAAAATCTATATAAATTATAAATTGAATATTCAAAATATTGTTCATATGTTGAATTTAAATCTATTGGTAAATTTTTTAATTTTTTTATTTTATTTTCTAATATTGTGTTTATTTCATCTTGAGTTAATACTTCATAATCATCTAAAAGAGATAATTGTTTTATTGAAATATTTCCGGATAATAAATCTTGTTTATCTTTTGGTTTGTTTAAACTTTTTGGAATAATATGTTTTATTTTATTGTATTTTTCAAAATGTGTATCAGAATAATATATATATTCTTGAATTTCTTTTATTGAAGGTTCTTTAAATTTTTTTCGAAAATTTTTAGTTTTTTCTTGAAATAATTTAAAAACATAATCAGGACTTATAAAATTATAATCAATTATACAATTATTATCTAAAAAATTAAAATAATATATTAAATAAAAATTATATTTATAGCATATATTTTTAGATACAATAAAATTTTGTAAAAACAATATTTTAAAGATGATTAAAATAAAAAATAATATATTATTTGACATAATTTTTTTTTAAAAATATAAATTATATTTTTATTTTTTGTTTTAGAGAATATTATTAAATAATATAAATTAACTTATTTATTATTAAATATTCATAATAAAATATTTTAATTATATTTTGAAAATTTTGAATTAAAAATTTATTATATTATTATATAATAAAATATAATATTATATAACATTAAAAAATATATTGAAGGACACAATAAATAACTATCATCATTCCAATAGTAACTATATAGTCTCATTAGGAGACACTTATTAAAAAATTTTATAAAGATAAAAAATAAATAAAATTAATTAAAAATAAAAATTATTTTATTTAATATTTATTTTGATATAACAATAAAGTATCAAATAATAAAAAAGAAAAAATAAATAAAATAATAATTATAGATTTTAGATCTTCTAATAAAAACAATATTTTTTTTATAAAAGAAATAAAAATTAAATATAATAATAAATAATAAAAATTGTTAAGAAATTAATATCAAAAATTATGCTAAAAATATTAAAAATATAAAATCGGAGAAATAAATGGAAAAGGAAAAGAGTATTTAAAAGATATTGATTGTTTAGTATTTAAAGAAGAATATTATAAATTTATTATAAAAAATTTGTTCATTATATTTTTTTTTCTACATTTATTCTAAAATTTTAATATTAAATAATAATATAATTATTTAATTATATTATTAATATTAATATTATCATTTTCATGGAAAATACCCCAAAACATGAAAAAACAGACAAAGAAATCGAATCAGAAATTATTGAATCAATTCAAAAAAAAGAAAATCCTTCATTAGAAAACCTCCAAAACGCAGAAAAAATAAATTTCAACCAAAACGAACTTCTCCAAACCGATCAATATGGTTTCATAAAATCTGATGCAGACCAAAAACAAGAAGATTTATTAAAAATAAACGCTCGTTTAGAAAAATGGAACACAATGATAAAAGATTTTGATGGTACCTTTAAAAACTATTTTAATAAATTAAAAGAACGTACTCGAAAAGGAATACCTGATTCATTACGTGCATTTGTTTGGCAAAAATTCGCAGATTATGATAAATATTATATAAAAGATTTATATAAAAATTTAGAAAATGAGAAATCAAATTTGGATTATGAAAGTGTAATTTTAAAAGATTTAGATAGAACATTTCCACAACAAATCCATTTTAAAACAAAATATGGCACAGGTCAAAGAAGTTTATATCGAGTATTATGTTCATATTCTAAATATAATAAAGAAATTGGTTATGTTCAAGGAATGGGATTTATAGCTGCTTTATTATTAACTTATATGGATGAAGAAGGTACTTTTTTTATGATGGAAAGTTTAATGAAAAAATATGAATTAGAAGGTTTATATAAACCCGGTTTTCCTGTTTTAAAAAAGATTTTTTATGTTTTTTTAAATCTTATGAAAAAATATTTACCTAAAATTTATGAATTGTTTAAAAAGAATGAAATTCTGCCTAGTATGTATGCTAGTGAATGGTTTATATGTGTTTTTAGTAGGGATTTAAAATTTGATGTTTTAGTGAGAATTTTTGATTGCTTTTTATTAGAGAAAAAAAAAATTTTGTATAGATTTGCTCTTGCGTTTATTAAAAATAAAGAAAAGGAATTTTTATCCGCGAAAGATGGAATTTTGGGCATTATGAATGTGTTTAAAACAATTTTTGAAAATGTTAATGTTGAAGATATTATTCATATTGCGTTTGGCTTTAATTTTAAGAGAAAAAAGATTAAAAAATATGAAGATGAATATGAAAAAGTAAAAGATGATAAAAAAAATGAATTTATATATTTTATATATTAAAAAATATAAAAAAAAGATTTTTATTATTTATAAATATTAGTTAATTAATAAAAGATTAATATTATTATTTTATAATTAAAATGAAGCAAAAAAAAAAAATTAATTTTTTTAAATATTTATAAATCAAAAAAAAATATTATTAATTTTTACCATTCAATTTCATAAATATCATGCAACATATTTGAAACTTGAATTAAATGTAAACGATTTTTTGTATCAAAAGCACAATTATATAAATAATTTTTATTATCTATATAATCAAAACAATTATAATTACTAAATAAATAAAATTTATTTTTATTTATATCTTTAAATTTTCTATCAATTACTTCAATATAACATTTATTATTTTCATTATTATTATTATTATAATTAAATTCATCTTCATTAAAAATTAATTGATAAAAATTTTCTATATTTTTATTTTCATTTACACCACCTAAAAAAATTATTTTTTCATTATTATAATTAATAGCAAGATTTCCTTTAATTTTTAAATCCAAATTCATATCATTTTTATATTTTAATATTCTCCAAATATTATTATTATTATTATTATCATAATAATCTAAATCAAAATATTCAATACTATCTAAATAAACATTCGTTGGATGATTCAATCCAAAACAAGCAAATAATAATTTATTATTAACAACACATGAAGAAAATTCACATCGTTCAATAGTCATTTCAGGCAATTCTTTCCAAATATTTTTTGAAATATTATAAATTTCAACTTTTTTATTAAATCTTCCTGATAAGCATATAATATTATTATAATTATTATATGAAATTAAACTACCAAAACAATGATTATTATTTAAAGAACATAATTTATCCATTGATTTTTTATTTGGATTGAATTTATAAAATTTATCATAATTTTTTCCTGTTAAAATATAAAAATTATTATTTGTTGTTAAATATAAAGAGCCATTTTCATTATTATTATTTTCATTGTTTGAAGATAATAAAAAATTTTTATTAAAATCTCCAAAATCATTGAAATCAATTAATGTAAAGAATTTATTTATTAAATCATAACATAATAAATTTTTATTTTTTGCTTCTGTGAATATTTTATAAATTAATTCATTACTTAAATTAATATTTTTTTTATTTTTAATAAACATAGGAATTAAATTAATGTCATTATTATTAGTAATTTTTATACTAAATTTTTTATGCGAAGTAGAATTTGAAATTCTTTTTTTAGTAATATTAATATTATTATTATTATTATTAAATGAATAATATTTTTCTTGTTTTTCATTAATAATTTTATAGCTTGATAAAATAGATAATTTACATGAAGGATAAATAATAAGTTCTTCATCATTAAAATTATTTTTTAATTTATTATTAACATTATTATTAATAGAATTATTACTCATTGTATTATGAACAGTTTGTAATTCTTTTTGATATAAAATAATTTGATTTTGAAGTTCAATATTATTTTGTTTCATTTGTTCTAATTCATTTTTTAATTGTTCAATTTCGTTTTGCTGAGCATTAATAATTTTTTCATTTTCATTATTGTTGTTATTAAAAAAATTATTATTATTATTATTATTATTAAAATCATTTTGAGAAGAAGCTAATGAAGATGGATTTGTATAATTTTTTAATTTGTTTTTTAAATCTTTTATTTTTCGTTTTAATTCTTGAATGACAATGTCTTTTGAATTATCTTCAATTTTTGGAGAGTTTTTAATAAAAATTGAAAAACTATCAATTTTTGAGGGAAATGAATTTGAAGAAGAATAAAAATTATTATTATTTAAATTAGGGTTATTTTCTATTTTAAATGAAGGATTTTCTTCTTCATTATTATTGCTATAATTATAATTATAAGGATTTTTTTTATTACTATTTTCAAAACTGCTGCTTTCTTGAATTTTATTATCATAATTATTATTACTATTATTATTATTATTATTTTTATTATTAAAATCTTCGGAATAAGTAATAAAATTGTTAGAATTATTATTATAATCTTCGGGATTATAATTATATAAATTATTATTAATTTTATCTTTTAAAGAATTTAAATAATTTTTATTTCTATTATATTTATTAATAGGAATACTATTAAAATTATTATTAGTATTATTATTTTTATTAAAAAATGGAAAATTGTTTCTTTTATGAATATTTAAAGTTGAATTATTATTACTTGTATAATTAGTTTTTTTTGAAAAATTCGAAGCATTTTTAATTAATGTTCTAGTTGTTTGATTTTGAATTTTATTTATTAAATTATTAGTTTTTTCTTTAATTTGTGAAATTAAATTAGTATTACTTAAATATTTATTTTTATTATTATTATTATTATCATTGCAATTATTTTTCATATTATTATTACTATAATTAATTATATCATAAGAAGAAAAATTTTTTGAATGTGAATAATTTTTTTTTGGCCTTTTAATAAATTCATCATTTTTAAAACTCGAACAATCATTACAATTATTATTTGAATTAGTATTAAAATTATAATTTATTCTTTTATATCTAGGAATAGTTGTATTATTATTATCATTATTTAAATTATCATAAAAATTTTTATTATTCTGTGAATGTTGTCTATTATTATAATTTATATTATTATTATTATCTAAATTATTATTATTTTTATTTAATTTTGGTGTATAATAAAATTTAGAATTATTTATTGAATAATTTGTAGAACATGAATTAAAATTATGATTATTATCTTTTTTTTTCTTTTCATTGAGCAATTTCATTTTCAATGCTAATAATTCTTGATTGAAATTTTCTAAATCTTCATTTATTTTTCGACTATCTTCTTTTAAAAAAATATTTCCTGAACTTTTACTAAGTTTATAATTTGAAGTTAATTTTTTTTCATTTGAATTCATTTCTTTGCTTTGTCTTAAAGATTCCATATGACATGAACAATCACAACAACAACCACAACATAAACAATGACAAGGACAACATGTACAATGACATATAAAATTTGATGAACAGTTTGAGGTTGATGGAAACATTTTTGAAGAAAGTTTTGATGTTTGATTTAATTCGTAAGAAATTGGAAAAAATTTCATTTTTATTTTAATAATTTTTTAATTCAATAATAAATTTAATTTTAAATTTTTTTTAATATTAAATATATTGGTAATATAATATTATATTAATGAAAAATTATGAGAAAAAATATATTATAGTAATGAGACATGGAGAAAGAGTAGATTGTGTTGATAATAATAATAATAATAATAATAATAATAATAATAATAATAATAATAATAATAAT
>JAEEGL015942394.1_pt1 | contig 14267 bp, 13 predicted proteins | sample 9134231 | NCBI WGS metagenome assembly JAEEGL01 (sample SAMN16246548, study PRJNA631951) | gut metagenome | biome: gut microbiome; feature: rumen; material: fiber-attached | host: Bos | place: Iran: Karaj | collected 2018-10 | reverse complement strand
GGACGTCTGGCTGGGCGACGACCCGGAGAACATGGAGATGTTCACCCTCACGCAGCCCACCATCATCCGCGTGCCGCCGAAACTCTACCACTGTCCCATCAACTTCCGCATCATCAACAAGCCCATCGTCTTCTCCGCCGTGTATCTGGACGGCGACTGGTCCAAGATCAACCGGATGAAGGACGCTGAGGGCCGCGAGCACTTCACTTATGACGGGGCGGGCATCCGCCGCTGCGTGAAGGACCGCTCGAAGGAGTGCGTCTACTGCGGCGAGTGCTTCTCCGAGGGCATGAAGAAGCGGGCCGCCGCTGCCGCGGAGCAGACTCCCAACACCGATCTGCTGGCCCCCTACTATGAGATGGCGAAGAAGCCGCGCACCGGCAAGTTCGGCAAATACGTGCATCCCTACACCTACGAGGAGCATGACGACGACCGTTTCGTCAGCCCCCGCGGCGGCTTCCGCGGCCAGGAGGCCATGGAGGGCTCCCGCCTGTGGTATCTGTACAACATCGTGAAGAAGGAGTGCACCATCGGGGAGACCCACATGCACCACGCCGTGGAGGAGTATCTCTTCTTCACCGGCTCCGATATCACCCACTTCTTCGATTTTGACGCGGAGATCGAGGTCAGCCTTGGCGAGGACCCGGAGCACATGGAGACCTACACGATCACCGAGCCCACGGTGGTCCGCGTCCCCGCCGGGATGTGGCACGGGCCCGTGGTGGTCAAAAAGCTCAAGGGCACCATCAACTTCGAGCCCTTCTATCCCTCGGGGAACTACGGCAAGGTTTTGTATAAGGACGGGCAGTACATCTACGAGGGCACCGATCTGCCGAAGAAGTAAAATCATTTTATCGAACGCGCCGCCCCCGGAGCCTTCCGGGGGCGGCATTGGCAAAAGAATCCTGGAGGTGTTTCCATGATCGCGGCCTGCGTCATCCACGGGCTTCTGGCCTTGCTTTTCCTCTTCTTCGGCCTGCTTTTCGCCCGGGGAAAGGGGCGGGGCCTCATTGCGGGCTACAACACCATGTCGGAACGGGAGCGTGCGAAATACGACGAAAAGAAGCTGCTGCGTATCATGCGGAACGGCATGTTCGCCCTGGCCGGGTGCATGGTCGTCGGCCTCGTCGGGACCTTGCTGCAAAGCAAGGCAATCATGTGGACGGGGCACGGCCTCCTCCTCGCCGTCTGCATCGTCCTCGTCATCTGCGCCAACACCCGGACGAAACGAAAAGAATAACGGTTTTTTGATCGCAAAAGCTCGCCCCCGGCCGAACGGCCGGGGGCGGTTTTTCGGGAAGCAAATCCCGTATTTCACTTTCAGTTGCCTGTTCCCTGAGACCTGTTGCCTGTTTCTCAGCTGATCTGGGCGGGGAGGCCGTAGCTCTTGAAGGTCTCCAGCACCTTCTGCATGAACTCGGCGGGAGGGGCCTCCACCTTGTCGCTCATGGGGTACTTCTTCCCCAGACGCACGTATTTCATGGCACCCAGGCGGTGGTAGGGCAGGAGCTGCACCACGTCGATCCCGTCCTTGATCTCCACGCAGAACTCGGCGGTGGCGCGGATATTCTCCTCCGAATCGTTGAGCTTGGGGATGATGGGATAGCGCACCTGCAGGCGGCCGCCGGCCTTCACGATCTCCCGGGCGTTCTTCAAAATCAGCTCGTTGGGAACCTTCACCAGCCGCTCGTGGCGCTTGGAATCCATGCACTTGAGGTCATAGAGGAAGAGGTTGACGTAGGGCAGGATCTCCATATAATGCTCGGTGGGGGCGAAGCCCGTGGTATCCAGCGCCACGTGGAAGCCCTCGGCGCGGCACTGCTTGGCCAGGGCCAGGGTGAACTCGAACTGGCTCATGGGCTCGCCGCCGGAAATCGTCACGCCGCCGCCGGACTTGGCATAAAAGCGTGCGTCCTGCCGGATGGACTTCATGCAGTCCTCCACCGAGACGTGGCGTTCCGTATTGTAGAGGGCGGAGGAGGGACAGGCCGAGACACATTTCAGACAGGTGGTGCATTTCACCCGGTCGATCACCGGCTTGACGATCATCTCATCTCCCTGCAGGCTCTTCTCGGGCTCGCCGCGGGAAATGGCCCCCTCCGGGCAGGCCTTCTCGCAGAGGCCGCAGACGTCCATGCCGATGCAGCGGATATCCATCCAGGCCAGCTCGGGCACAAAGGTCTGGCTCTCGGGGCTGTGGCACCAGAGGCAGCGCAGCGGGCAGCCCTTGGTGAACACGTCGGTGCGGATACCGGGCCCGTCATGCACCGAAAACTTTTGTATATCGTAAATATTGCCGAAAATCTCTTCAGACATGTTTTTTCCTCCCATGCTCGGTTTTTTCTTCATTATACACGAATCCTCCCCCAATTGCAAGGTGGGGGAGGATTCTTTATCGGCATATTTCCATACGATTATGAAGGGCTGAGCCCGGGATCACTCGGCCAGCGCTTTGGCGGAGGCGGAGCAGGCGGCCAGCTTCGCGGCGCAGTCGGCCTTCGAGGACCCGCGCAGCAGGAGATAGAGCTTGATCTTCGGCTCCGTTCCCGAGGGGCGGACGGCCAGCTTGCTTCCATCCTCCAGAAGCCAGATCAGCACATCGGAGCCCCGGATGGCCGTGGGCTTTTCCTCCCCGGTGGCCAGGTCCCGCTCCACACCGCTCTCATAGTCCCTCTGCACCAGGACTCGCAGGCCCCCCACCGTTTCCGGCGGGTCCTCCCGCAGGCGGCGCATGGTCTCGCGGCGGCGGGCGACCCCGTCCACCCCCGGCATGACCACGTTCATGGTCTCCTCGGCGTAGAAACCGTATTGTTCATAAAGAGCATCCATCGCATCCAGCAGGCTCATCCCCTGCAGGCGGTAATGAGCGGCCAGCTCCGCCATCAGCACGGAGGCGGTCACCGCGTCCTTATCCCGCAGGAAGGTGCCGATCAGACAGCCGTAGGACTCCTCGTAGGAGAAGATCGTTTCATAGCTGCCCTCGGCCTCGAACTGCTTGATCTTTTCGGCCATGAATTTGAAGCCCGTGAAGGTCTCGAAGCAGGCGACGCCGTTTTCCTCCGCGACCTGCTTCGCCATATCGGTGGTAACGATGGTTTTCAGCACCGCGGCCTTTTCCGGCAGGGTCCCCGCCTCGCGGCGGGCGGCGATCAGATACTCTATGAGCAGCACGCCCATCTGATGGCCCGTGATGGGGGTGAAGCCCCCATCCCCGTTCCGCACCAGCACGCCGATGCGGTCACTGTCCGGGTCCGTGCCGATGAGAAGGTCGGCCCCGACCCTGTCCGCCAGCTCGATCGCCAGGGCGAAGCCCGCCGGGTCCTCCGGGTTCGGGCTCTTCACGGTGGGGAAGCGTCCGTCCGGCACCATCTGTTCCTCCACGCAGAAAAGCTGCGTCACGCCCAGGCGGCGCAGGGCCTCCGGCACCAGCACCCGCCCGGCCCCGTGGAAGGGGGTATAGACGATCTTCAGCTCCTCCGCCGCCCGGCGCACCTTTTCGGGATAAACGGACTGGGCCAGCACGTTTTGAAGAAAGGCCTCGTCCGTCTCCGGCCCGATCAGCGCGATGCGGCCCTTTTCCACCGCTTCCTCGAAGGAAGGCAGGGGTTCCGCCGTGAGCACGTCGGTCTCCGCCATCACGGCGGCGACCCGGGCCGCATGCTCGGGCGGGAGCTGAGCCCCGTCCGCCCAATAGACCTTGAAGCCGTTGTATTCCTTCGGGTTGTGGCTGGCCGTCACGTTCACGCCCGCCTCGGCCCCATAGTGCCGGATGGCGAAGGACAGCTCCGGCGTGGGCCGCAGGTCCTCAAACAGGCGCACGTGAACGCCCTCCGCGGCCATCACCCGGGCGGCGATCAGCGCAAAGGCGCGGCTGTTCTCCCGGCAGTCGTGGCAGACGACGCAGCCGCGCTCCATGGCCTCCGGCCCCTCCCGGCAGATCAGCGCAGCCAGGCCGAAGCTGGCCTGGCGGATCACGTAGGCGTTCATGCGGTTGAGCCCCAGGCCCATCACGCCCCGCAGACCCGCTGTGCCGAAGGAGAGGGGCGCAAAGAAACGGCTCTCGATCTCCGCCTCGTCCCCTTCCAGGGTGCGAAGCTCCTGCCGCTCCGTTTCCGTCAGGGCCGGGCTGTTCAGCCAACGGCGGTATTCCGCCGAGCACTCACTCGTCATGGGCATCCTCCACGGGCGCCATCAGCTCTTTGGCCAGCTCCAGCATGTTTTCCGGCACGTAGATATCCATCCCCGTGCCCGCAAAGCCGAAAAGGATCTTGAAGAGCTGGGCCCCCTCCGGGAAATCCTGCACCGCAGGGATACCATAGGAGCGCAGGCGGGCCAGCTCCATTTCGTAATCCAGGGCCGAACCCGTCACCGTCATGAGAAGGGCGGGCTTAACGGGCTGCCCCTCGTCGTCCAGCGGCCAGATGCCGGGGTCACAGTCCCCGGAGCAGGCCTCCTCCGCACAGGCTGCGGCGCAGCCGGCACAGTCCCCCGTGCAGCCAGCCGTCGCGCAGGCGGCGTTATCCTCCAAAGTCTCACCGCAGACGGGGCAGACCTCCTCCGCCTCGTATTCCTTCCTGCAATTCTTGCACCAGGCCATAAAGCAACCTCCATTCCGTTCCGAGCGGCGGCCTCGCCGCACCTTTCCCAAACCTTCCCCGATCTCAAATCTCAAAGCTCAAAACTCAAAACTCAATACTCAAAACTCAAAACTATTTATGATACTTCCCGCCCTCAGCGATCTTGAAGGCGCGGTAAAGCTGTTCCAGCAGCATGATCCGTGCCAGGTGGTGCGGAAAGGTCATGCTGGACATGGACAGCTGCAGGTCTGCCGCCTGCTTGACGGATTCGGCCAAGCCCAAAGAACCGCCGATCAGGAAACAGAGCCGGTTTCTCCCGTTCACGGCGCAGAGCTGCACAAAGTCCGAAAGCTGCTTGCTGTCCAGCTGGCGGCCCTCGATGCACATGGCCACCACCAGCGCGTCCTTCGGGATGCGCAGGCGCAGGCTCTCCGCCTCCCGCTCCAGGGCCGCCGCCGTCTCCGCCTCAGAGGGGAGGGCGGGGAGATGGCTTTCCGGCAGCTCCTCGACCTCGACGCGGGCATAGGCCCCGAGCCGCTTCAGGTATTCCGCCGCCGCGGCGGAAAAGTATCTTTCCTTTAGCTTTCCCACACAAAGGAGCTTGATATGCAGCATCGTCAACTCTCCAGTCTATCGCTCATTCCATCCGGCGGGGCCACGCAGAGCTGCAGCGAGCCGGGGCGGACGCCGCCCTGCAGCAGCGCCGCGGCCACGGTGTCGCGGGCCAGACGGGGGGTATTGTTTTCCTTGCTCAGATGGGCCAGCAGGAGCCGGCGGCAGCCCGCTTCGGCCAGGGCCAGGGCAAGCTCGCCGGAGGCCTCGTTGGAAAGGTGGCCGAAAGGGCCCAGGATGCGCTGCTGCAGCGTGTAGGGATAGGGGCCGCAGCGCAGCATCCCCACGTCGTGATTGGCCTCCAGCAGCACGAGCTCCGCGCCCAGCACCGCCCGGCGGACCTCAGGCGTTACGTGGCCCAGGTCCGTTACCGCGGCGGCGCGGCAGCCGCCGCGCTCAAAGACGAAGCCCAGGCTCTCCGCCGCGTCGTGCGGCGTCTCGAAGGGGGTGACGGCCAGGCCGCCTATTTCCACGCTCTCCCCTGCCTGCAGCAGCCGCAGATGCTTTCCCAGGAGCTTGCCCTTTGCCATCAGAGCCCGGGCCGTGCCCCCGGAGGTGTAAACCGGGAGCTCCGTGTATTTTTCCAGCATGGGAAGACCCGCGATATGGTCCCCGTGCTCATGGGTCAGCAGAAGGGCGGAAAGGTCCTCCACCCGCAGGTCCATAAGGCGCAGGGCTTCGCGGATGCGCTTGAAGGAAAGCCCCGCATCCATCAGAATATGGGCGTTCCCATCCGAAATGAGGGCGCAGTTTCCCCCGGAGGAGCTGGCAAAGCTCACGATCCGCATCATACCGCACCTTCCTTCACATGAAACGCCGCGGGGTGGGGATGGCCCCGCCCCGCGGCCCTCTTCATTCGTTTCTTATGCCAGGACCTCTACGGCCTTGTCCGGCTCCGCCTCGTTCACCAGCGCGATCTCCGCGCCGACGCCCCGCAGCTTCTCCACCAGGTCTTCATAGCCGCGCTCGATATAATAGATATTCTCCACATGGGTCACGCCCTCGGCGCTGAGCCCGGCGATGACCATGGCGGCGCCGGCCCGCAGGTCGCAGGCTCGAACAGCGGCGGAACGCAGGGTCTTGACCCCCTGGACGACGGCCACCTTCCCCTCCACGTGGATATTGGCGCCCATGCGGCTGAGCTGAGACACGTAGCGGAAGCGATCGTCCCACACCTCTTCGGTCACAACGCTGGTGCCCTCCGCCAGGGAGAGGACCGTGGTGATCTGGGGCTGCATATCCGTGGGGAAGCCGGGATAAGGCGTGGCCTTCACGTTGGTGCTGCGCAGCGGCTTCGTCCTTCTCACAAGGACCGCGTCGCCCCGCTCCTCGATCTCGACGCCCATTTCCACCAGCTTCGCGGTGATGCACTCCAGGTGCTTGGGGATCACGTTGCGGATCAGCACCTCGCCGCCCGCGGCGGCCACAGCGGCCAGATAGGTGCCCGCCTCGATCTGATCCGGGATGATGGAATAGGAGCCGCCCTTCATGTGCTCCACACCGTTGATCTTGATCACGCTGGTGCCCGCACCCTTCACGTCCGCCCCCATGGAGTTGAGGAAGTTCGCCAGGTCCACGATATGGGGCTCCTTGGCGGCGTTTTCAATGATCGTGCGGCCCTTGGCCCGCACGGCGGCCAGCATCACGTTCATCGTGGCGCCCACGGAAACCACGTCCAGATAAATGCGGGTGCCGACGAGCCCGTTTTCCCCGGTCTCAGCCAGGATCAGCCCGTCCCGCACGTCCACCGTCGCCCCCAGGGCAGTAAAGCCCTTTACATGCTGGTCGATGGGGCGCACGCCGAAATCACAGCCGCCGGGCATGGCGCTCTTGGCCTTGCCGAACTTGCCCAGCATGGAACCGATAAAATAATAGGAGGCCCGGATGGAACCCATCAGCTCCGTGGGCTCCGAGCCGGGGCGAACGCCGCGGCTGTCGATCTCCATCGTATGCTTGTTGATGGTGCGCACGTTCGCACCCATCTCCCGCAGGATCTTCAGCAGCAGCGTCACGTCGCTGACCTGGGGGATATTCTCTATGCGGCAGGGCCCGTCCACCAAAAGGGCCGCCGGGATAATGGCAACGGCCGCGTTTTTCGCGCCGCTGATATCGATCTCACCGTAAAGCGGCTTGCCGCCGCGGATCCTGTACTCAGTCATAGGCTCACATCCTCGCCGCGCCGGAATGCGCGAGTATTCAAGGGGGCATCCTTATGCGTATTTTATATTATAACCAATTATCGGCAGCTTGTAAAGGCTTATCGGAAGATATTTTCATCCGGGCAAAGCTCAGAGGATGCTGCCGCTCACGCCGTCAAGGCGGTATTCGCCGCCGTCTGTCACCACACACCAGACAGGGCTGAGCCCGTTGCCGGTGGAAGAAGCCGTCATGAGCCAGCAGCGGTCCACCCGCTCGACCCGGCTGCAGACCAGTCCGCCGGAGCGGACGGCCTCCAGGAAGGAGAGCAGGACCGTGTAGCTGCCCAGCCCGGCAGCCGCCGGGTCCGGCAGCACCTGGCCGTTGATGCGCCGCCCGGTGACAAGGGCGGAGCCATCCGGGTAAAGGCTGAGGCGGACGGAGGCGTTGAGGATCTCCTTCCCCTCCCAGGCGCAGCGGAAGCTGAGGCCCTTCACACCGGCTTCCTCAGTGGCCTCCGCCTTGCCCACGGTTTCCACACCCATCTCCCGCAGCAGGCTGCGGGCCGCCCGCTCCGGATCCTCCGCGCCGTCCAGCCGGCTGAGATACAGCTCAAATTCTCCGCTGCCGCGGAATAGGGCGCGGCCCCGCTCGCTTTCGTAAAGATAGATGTTGCCGCCCTGGTCGGTCTGTTCCGCCTCACCGAGAAGGCTCTCCGCCAGCTTCTTTTCCGCCTCCGTATCCCGGCTGAGGAGAAGCAGCCGGGGGTTTTCCGCCTCCGGAAGCTGCTCGGCCTCCACGCCGATCCCCGCGGAAGCAAAAAGCTCCGCCAGCTCCCGCTTTTCCTCCTGCCCGGCCCGGCCAGCCTCGTAGCGGTTGAGGCCGATGATTGCCAGGAAGCAGAGGTTCAGCGCCAGCAGGATCAGGATGGCTATGTTTTTCAGTCTGGACGAGTCCATGAAAAAACCTCCGGGGCGGTAAGTGCGCGGGGGATAGTACTCAGTACTCGGTACTCAGTACTCAGTACTCAAAACTCAAAACTCAATTCTCAAAACTCAATTCTCAATTCTCACTCCGCCGTCCATACCGGGAGTATGCCTGCCTCCGTCTCGTCATAAACCAGGCGAAGGGCGCTGCCGGGCTCCAGGCCGCCGGCGATGGCCGCCGCCTGCAGAGGCGGCAGCAGGATGCAGTCCTCCCCCGTGCGGGTATAGCGGCAAAGCTCCATCTCCAGACTCAGCAGGCGCCCGCCCGCATAGCGGAGGCGGACGGCGTGGCCGGCGGCGGAGCGCAGGCGCACCCCGTCCACGTACCAGGCAAAGCGGAGGATGCGTTCGCCGTTTTCCTCCGAAGAGAGCCCATCGAAAAGCAGGCGTTCCTCCCCCGTATAGCTGCTGCGCAGGGTCGTGAGCAGGGCGCAGGCCCTGTCGATCAGCTCCGGCTCATCCGGAACGGGTTCCTCGTTCTCTCCCTCCGCCGCGGTGAAGACGACCCAGCCGTTGGGCTGAAAGCGCAGCGTGCCGCTGCCGCTTACGTAAACCTGGGTGCCGTCCCGCTCGCTGTATACGGCGCTGCTGAGCACGCTGATGCCCAAGGCGGCTGCCGCCTGCTCCCGCAGGGCGGTGTGCAGGGAAAGGCTCTCCCTCGTGATGGCCTGCTTCTCCGTCAGCTCCGGCAGCAGCAGGGTATCGGGCTCCACGTCCTTGCAGGCCGCGCCGCCCTCAAAGGCGAAATAGGCCCCGTTGGGCAGCAGCTCCGCCGTGATCTGCCGCAGGCTTTCCGCCGTGGAAGCCGTGGTGCAGCGGGCGTAGACGCCGCGGCCGTAGTAATAGAGGAGCACGTTTTCATCCTCGTCCAGCGACACCAGGAAGCGGGAGGCTGCATCCGTGTTCCGGGTGGCGGCGCTCACCCCCAGCCAGCGGGGCAGGGCGCGCAGCGGCAGCTCCACCTGATAATCCAGAAAGAAGCTCGCCCGGCCCAGCGCCGCCCGCCATTCCTCCTCCGAGCAGAGCTCGGGCGGCGCGGCGGAGCCCAGCGCCTCACCGAAGAGGCTGGCGCAGCGCTCGAACAGGGCGCCGACGCTCTCTTCGTCGTAAGCCGCTCCCAGCCGGGCGCCAAGCTCGCTGGTGATGGCGGCGCAGACGGGACGGACGGCCCCGGCGGCGCTCTCCACGCTGCTTCCTGCCCGGCTCTCGGCCGGGGGCTCGGCGCCGAAGCGTTCTGCCAGGGAGCTGAGCCAAGCCGAGCCGCTGACGAATTCGTGAAAAACGCGGCTCTCATAAGCCAGGAAAACGGCGCTGACGGCCAGCAGCAGGATCACCAGGCTCTTGAGGCTCTCCCGCAGCTTTGTTTTTTTCACGGCTCCTCGCCGCCTCTCTCCTTCGCGGGCAATATCACGGTGACCTCAGTCCCCTTGCCCGGCTCGCTTTCGATCTCAATGCTGCCGCCGTGCAGATCCACGATCTCCCGGGCGATGGACAGGCCCAGTCCGCTGCCGCCGAGACTGCGGGAGCGGGCCTTATCCACCCGATAAAAGCGGTCGAAGATATGGGGGATGTCGGCCTTGGGGATGCCGATGCCCGTATCCTTCACCGAGATCCAGGCGGTCTCGCCTCCCTGCCCCACGCGGACGCGGATATCCCCCCCGTCCAGCGTGTAGCGGATGGCGTTGGTCACGATATTCACGATCACCTGCTCGATCCGCGCCCGATCCCCGTGACATACCACGGGCTGCTCCGGGGTCTCCAGCGTCATGGTCATGCCGCGCTTCTGCACGTTGAGCATCATGGCGTCGCAGATATTGCGGGCGGAGAGACAGAGATCGAAATCCTCCATCTGCAGCTCGGTTTCCCCTGCATCGAATTTGGAAAGGGTCAGCAGGTCCTGCACGATCTTAGTCATGCGGTCCGACTCGTTGAGGATCACCTTCAGAAAACGCTCCCGATCCGCAGGGGCAATGCTGTCCCCCAGCTCCGAAAGCGTCTCGGCATAGCCGCGCACGTTGGTGATGGGGGTGCGCAGCTCGTGGGAAACATTGGCCACGAATTCCCGGCGCATCTGCTCGCCGCGGCGCTGCTGCGTCACGTCATGGATCAAGGCCAGGATACCGGCTTGCCCGGTCTCGCCGCCCTCGCTGCCCGCAAAGGGGGCCAGGGTGATCTCCAGCATGCGGCCCTTCACCTCCCGCTCGGCACGGATCACGGTAGGGTCCTTCAGGGCCAGGATGGTTTCACGGCTTTCCAGGCTGCCGAAGACCCGGTCATAATCCGGCGCGGGCTCCGCCCGGTCCAGCTCCAGAAGGCGCTCAGCCGCTGGGTTGCAGTGAATGAGCGCCCCATCCCGGCTGAAGGCCACGAGGCCGTCCGCCATGTGGAGGAAAACGGCGCTGAGCTTGTTGCGCTCGTTCTCGATTTCCTCCAGCGTTTCCTGGAGCTGACGGGCCATGTGGTTGAAGGACTCGGTGAGCACGCCGATCTCATCCTTGGAACGCACCTCGATCAGCTGGGAGAAATCCCCCGTCGCCACCCGGTTCGCGCCTCGGGTCAGGCTCTGCACGGGGATCACCAGCGTTTTGGACAGCAGAAGGCTCAGGATCAGAGACACGGCAAGGCCCGCCACCAGCGCTTCCACGATGATGGCGAAAAGCTCCATATTCAGGGCGTGAACGGTCTGCTTATCATCCCGCACGTAGAGCACATAGCTCCCCTTCTCCCCCTGAAGGGGGATCGCCACGTCCATATAGGGAGCAAAGCGGCTCACCGCATAGCCTTCCTGCCCGTTCAGCGCCGTGATGATATTGGGCGTGGCCTCCACCTGGGTCCTCCCGTCGGAGCCGCCCAGGACGGCGGCGCTGCGCCCATCCAGCACGTAATAGTTGCGGCCTGTCGCATCCACGCCCAAGAGGCCCGAATAGGCGGAAAGGATGTCTTCGATGCGGACCGCGCCGCCCTCCTCATCCGCCGCCAGCCGCAGATCGTCCGCAAACTCCTGCATGGCGAACACGTCCTGCATGCGCTGATAGAACTGATCCTGATAAAAGCTCACCACGCCGCGCACCAGAAAGGCGCCGACCGCCGCCATCAGCGAGACGATCAGCAGCAGCATGATGACGATCAGCTTTGGCTGCAGGCCCCTGCCCTTGCTCTTCACCCGTTTCTCTCCCTTATCTGCTTAAATCAAAGCCCGTTGAATTGCCGCACTCACTTTGCCAGATAATACCCTGCGCCGCGCTTCGTGATGATAAAGCGCGGGCTGGCAGGCTCATCCTCCAGCTTTTCCCGCAGGCGGCGGATGGCCACGTCCACGGCCCGCAGGTCTCCGTAATACTCGTAATTCCACACACCGCTCATCAGCTCCTCGCGGGACCAGATGCGCCCCGGCTCCGCCGCCATGAACTTGATAAGCTCATATTCCCGCCCGGTGAGTGCCACCGTCTCCCCCGAGGGCTTCACGGCACACATCTGCTCCGGGTCCAGCTGCAGGGCGCCGGCCCGCAGGCGGCTCCCCGCCGGGGCCTCCCGCTGCTCGATGGCAGACATGCGCCGCACGTTGGTCTTCACCCGGGCCAACAGCTCCCGGATGGAAAAGGGCTTCACGATATAGTCGTCCGCGCCGATCTCCAGGCCCAGGACCTTGTCCCGCTCCTCCTCCCGGGCCGTCAGCATGATGACCGGGGTGGCCCGATCCGTCCGCCGGATCTCCTCCAGAACGGCAAACCCGTCCATCACCGGAAGCATCACGTCCAGCAGCACCAGGTCCGGCGACTGGCTGCGCCAGCTTTCCAGCGCCTCGCCTCCGTCGTAGGCGCAGAGGACCTCATAGCCCTCCCGCTCCAGATTGAAGCGCAGGATATCCACGATATTGCGCTCATCGTCCACTACCAGGATGCGCTTTGCCATCGTTTCTCCCTCCGTTTCCTCAGTCGGCGTTTCGCCGCAGATAGTCCCGGGCCATGAAGAGCAGGGCCAGGGTCTTCCCATCCGGCAGGCGGCCCGCCATAGCCTCCTCAATCAGCTCGTCCAGGGGCAGCCTCTTCACGGCCAGAAACTCGTCCTCATCCGGCTGCGCCTCGCCCTGGGTCAGCTCCAGCGCCAGGTAGAGCCACAGCTTTTCGTCGCAGAAGCCGGGGGACGGATACTCGAAGCCCAGCGGGATCAGCCGCCCCGCCGTGAGCCCCGTTTCCTCCCGAAGCTCGCGCCGTGCGCCCGCCTCGGGCGCTTCTCCCGGCTCCAGCTTCCCGGCGGGGACCTCCAGAAGCTCCTGCCCGATGGGATAGCGAAACTGCCGCACCATCCAGGCGCAGCCCTCCCCGTCCACCGGCAGGACCACCACGCCCCCTGCGTGCTCGATCACCTCGCGGAAGGAAGTATCCCCGTTCACCAGCTCCACCCGATCCCGCCGCAGCTTCACGACCTTGCCCGCGAACAGAGGCTCGGACTCCAGCGTTTTTTCAAAAAATACCTGCTCTTCCATAAGCATGCTCCGTTTCCATTACTTTATTATTGTATTTTACCACAGCCCGCGAGTCATTGCAAGCATTCGCCCCTTCTGCGCCGTTTCCCCGCATAAAAACACCACGCCCATTCCAGGCGGAACGGGCGTGGCGGAAAGGGGCGATGTTTACTTCTCGTCGGGCTCCCAGGCGGGAACGGGCTTCTGCGTGTCGAAGATGGGGTTGTAGGCCAGCATGGCGAAGACCTGCTTGAAGCCCGGGGTCTCCGGCTCGTCGGGATAAGCGCGGGCGATGGCGTTGGCGCGGGCTTCCCAGGCGGGCTTGAAATCGGAGTGGGTCAGGATGTACAGGTCATTGCGCTTGATGCCGCGCACCACACGGGAACCGGCCTCGTCGATGGAGCGGACGATACGGCTGAAGTCGATATCCTTTGGCGGCTCCGGACGCGGCGGCGGATTCTCGCCGTCCTTCGGCTTCGGGGGCGCGGGACGCTCGAAGGAAACGCCGTGGGCGGCCATGGTGTTGGCTGTAGACTGGCCCAGATTCGTGGAGAAGGGGCCGGGGCAGAAGACGCTGGAGCCCACGTTGGTGCCCACGAGGTCGTTGGCCAGGGTCTCCATCACGGTGACGACAGCCATCTTGAGGGAGTTGTAAAGCGTGAAGCCGGGCACGGGCACCAGGCCGGACTGAGAGGCGGTGCTGACCACGTGGCCGCCCTCGCCGTGGGCGAGGATACGGGGCAGAATGGTCTTGATGCCGTTCAGCACGCCCTTATAGGTCACGTCGATGGTGAAGTCGATCAGCTCATAGCTGTCCAGCCACACCTTGGTCTCGGGCACGCCGACGCCGGCGTTGTTCACCAGCAGGTGGATCTTGCCGAAGGCTTCCTCCGCCTTGTCGGCGGCCTTGACGAAGCCCTCCCGGTCCGTCACGTCAAGCTGCACACCGATGGCGGGCCAGTTGTTCTCCTTGAAGATCTTGAGCGCCTCGTCGATGGCGGGCTGACGCAGGTCGGCAATCACGATGTTCATGCCCTCCTTGGCGCAGGCCTTGGCAATGCCCAGGCCCAGGCCGGAGGCGCCGCCGGTGATAAAGGCGGTTTTACCCTTTAAATTTTCCATAATAACCTCCTGTTAAGATTGGATTTTTCGATCATACATAGATAATCGTTGATTTATGGATAGTATACACCAGCTTAGCCTCATAATCAAGCTTTTTTGTGAAAAGAGCCGTTGGGAATTGGGACTCAAACCGCTGGGACAGGCAGCAGGGCCCGTGCGTATCGTGCGGCTCGGTCAAGCCGACACTCCATGCGGATTATTGCTTCTCTTCCTTTTCCCCGTCCCCTGTCTCCTGCCCGGCCAGAACACCGGGATGGGGCTCCGGGGCGAGCCCGGTTTCTTCCGCCTCCGCGGCAGCCGTTTCCGCGGCCGCTTCCGCCTTCGCGGCGGCCTTCGCCGCCTGCCGGGCGCGCCAGGCCTTCAGCGCCT
>JAEEGL015168819.1_pt1 | contig 14267 bp, 9 predicted proteins | sample 9134231 | NCBI WGS metagenome assembly JAEEGL01 (sample SAMN16246548, study PRJNA631951) | gut metagenome | biome: gut microbiome; feature: rumen; material: fiber-attached | host: Bos | place: Iran: Karaj | collected 2018-10 | reverse complement strand
TGGTCTGGAGGATTTGTGGGGTATAGGTGCACTGGTGAGCTGCATCGGCGTGGCCAAGCTGGTCATAGCCTCAACAACGAAGAAGAAGTCCAACCCCACACAGGAGAACTCAGGTAGCTACAGTAACAGTCCTGCGACCTCCTCGGAGGACTATAACAAGAGCGAAAGTTGAAAGTTGAAAATTGAAAGTTGAAAATTGAAAGTTGAAAATTGAAAGTTGAAAGTTGAAAATTGACAAGTTGACAAGTTGATAGTTGACGAGTTGACAAGTTGACAAGTTGACGAGTTGACAAGTTGGTAAATAATAATGAAGCATTAAAATGGCCCGTTTCTCGGACATAGCACTCATAGCCCAAGTGGTGACGTTCGGTAACGAACGAGCCTTTGCCCAGCTGGTGCAGGCACATCAGGAAGCGGTACGCCGCTTCCTGCTCCGCCTCACCGCGGGCGACGGGATGCGTGCCGATGACCTGGCGCAGGAGACCTTCATCCGCGCTTGGCAGGGCCTGAAGAGTTTCCGCCAGCTTTCGGGCTTCGAAACGTGGCTGCTCCGCATCGCCTACCACGTGTTTCTGGATGACGAGCGAAAAACGACTGTAGGTGAAGAAGGACTGACGATGGATGAAAACAAACTGTATTCCTTTGACCTACCTGCCTCATCCAACGACCACCCTCAGTCTTTCTCTCTCCGCCACGATCTGGACCTGGCCCTCGCCACTCTCTCGGAAGCTGAACGCACGTGCGTGGTCCTACAATGTGTGGAGGGACAGAGTATCAGGGACATCGCAACCATCACGGGTTTCCCCGAGAACACCGTGAAGAGCCACCTGCTGCGCGGCAAGAAGAACCTGGCCGATTACCTGCGCAGAAATGGGTATGGGAGTTGAGAGTTGAAAATTGAAAGTTGAAAGTTGAGGGTTGAGAGTTGACAAGTTGAGAGTTGACAAGTTGACAAGTTGAGAGTTGACAAGTTGACAAGTTGACAAGTTGAAAGTGAAAAATGAAAGTAACAATGAAAACGCTGACCGATGACGAGACTCTGCTGCAACAATTCTTTGCCGAACACCGGCAAGCGGTTGCAGACAACGGCTTCACAGAACGTGTGATGGCTGTGCTGCCGGAACGCGAAGATGAGGAAATCCTGCTCCTGCGCCGCTGGCGATGGGTCCTGGATTCACTGGTGGCCCTGTGCATCCTCATCCTGCTGGTATCTCTGACCCTTCACTACTGGGAAGGGATGCAGGCAGGTGCCATCCGCATCATGGGCGGAAGCATCACGCTCTTTCATAGCATGTCATCGCTGATGGAACCCGACAACTTGCTGGTGCGGCTGATTCTTTTCATGCGGAACTTGCTGAATTGGCTGCCAAGCCCCACACAGCTTCTTGCGCTTTTCCTCACCACCCTTGTCCTGTTGCCCATCACTGTCAAGTCCGCTCTCCGCCACTGGGCAGACTGACATCCACCATGTCACTATGGTAGCTATTTAGGGTGTGTTCACCTGATTCACTTGCCCGTGATGATGCGTCGTATGCTATCCAGTTTGTTCAGGGCCTGAATGGGTGTGAGGCTGTTGACGTCAAGGCCCAAAATCTCGTCGCGGATCTGGCAGAGCACGGGGTCATCGAGCTGGAAGAACGAGAGTTGCATCTGGTCTCCTGTGGGCAGGTTGCCTATTTTGGAACCGCTGCCGAGGCCCTCTCGGTCGGCACTGGATTCCAGCTGTTTGAGGATTGTCTCGGCACGGCGGACAATGTCCTTGGGCATACCGGCCAGCCGTGCCACATGGATACCGAAGCTGTGTTCCGATCCCCCGGGCTCTAACTTGCGGACAAAAATGACCTTACCCCGCACCTCGCGCACACTGACATTGAAGTTCTTGATGCGCGAGAAATGTTTCTCCATCTCGTTCAACTCATGGTAATGCGTGGCAAAGAGCGTGCGGGCGCGGCCACGCTGGTTCTCATGGATGAACTCCACGATGGCCCAGGCAATGCTGATGCCGTCGTAGGTCGAGGTGCCGCGTCCCAGCTCGTCGAAGAGGATGAGGCTGCGCTGGCTGATACTGTTCAGGATATTGGCGGCCTCGCTCATCTCCACCATGAAAGTGCTCTCGCCCACCGAAATATTATCGCTGGCGCCCACACGTGTAAAGATCTTGTCTGTCCACCCGATGCGGGCACTCTCGGCGGGCACGAAGCTGCCGCATTGCGCCATCAAGGTGATGAGGGCCGTCTGTCTGAGGAGAGCACTCTTACCAGCCATATTCGGCCCAGTAATGATGAGTATCTGCTGCTGTGCGGTGTCCAAGTGGACATCGTTGGCCACATAGCGCTCGCCCACTGGCAGTTGACACTCGATGACGGGATGCCGTCCCTGCCGGATATCTATGTCCTCGCTGTCATCCACCACGGGACGTATGTAGTTGTGTTCGGCAGCGGCCAGTGCGAAGGAGAGCAGGCAGTCCAGCTTGGCAATGAGTGCGGCGTTCTGCTGTATGGCGGCAGTGTACTCGCCCACGGTTGCCACGAGCCCGGCAAAGAGCTGTGCCTCCAGTGTTAATATTTTCTCCTCAGCTCCGAGGATTTTCTCCTCATATTCCTTCAGTTCCTGCGTGATATAGCGTTCAGCGTTGACCAGTGTCTGCTTGCGGATCCAGGTGGATGGCACGCGGTCTTTGTACGTGTTGCGCACTTCCAGATAGTATCCGAAGACATTGTTATAGCTGACCTTCAGGCTCTGAATGCCCGTGGCTTCTGCCTCGCGCTGCTGAATCTGCAGGAGGTAGTCCTTGCCGTTGTAAGCTATCTGGCGCAGTTCGTCCAGCTCCGGCGAAACGCCGTCGCGGATAACGCCGCCCTTCTGCACCAAGAGTGGCGGGTCGGGATGCACTTCCCGGGCGATGCGGTCGCGGATAGAAGCGCAGAGGTTCAGTTGTTCACCTATGTTCTGCAATGCCGGTTCGCCGGCAGCGAGGCACGCCGCCTTGATAGGCTCAATGGCTTGCAAGGCCACCCGCAGCTGCACGATGTCTCGCGGCGAGACGCGTCCCACAGCGGCCTTAGACGTGATGCGCTCCAGGTCTCCAATCAGATGCAACTGCTCCATCAGCAGTTCCCGGAACTCGGGGTGGCGGAAATAGTGTTCCACGATGTCCAGTCGGTGAGCAATCTGCGTGATGTCCCTCAGCGGGAACAGCAGCCAGCGGTGCAGCAGTCGTGCACCCATGGGCGTGGTGGTGCGATCCAGCACGTCGAGCAGCGAGCGTCCGCCCTCGTTCATGGGTTGCAGCAGCTCCAGGTTGCGGATGGTGAACTTGTCCAGACGCACGTAGCGGTTCTCCTCAATGCGGCTGATGGAGGTGATGTGATGTAGCTGCGTGTGCTGCGTCAGCTCCAGGTATTGCAGGATGGCTCCGGCGGCAATGATACCCGCCCTCAAGCCGTCGATGCCGAAGCCCTTGAGGTTCTTCACCTCGAAGTGGCGCGTCAGTTTGTCGGTAGCCGTCTGGGCAGTGAACACCCAGTCATCCAGCTCAAAGGTGACAAACTTGGTGCCGAAACAACCTTCAAACAAGCCCTTACGCCCGCGCTCGTAGAGCACTTCCTTCGGTGCAAAGCTGCCCATGAGTTTATCGACATACTCCGCGGGTCCCTCGGCCAGCAGCCACTCGCCGGTGCTGATGTCGAGGAAACTCACACCCACCAGGTCCTCCTTCATGAAATGCACGGCAGCAAGGAAGTTGTTCTCGCGATAGTTGAGCACGGTGTCTGTCAAGGCCACGCCGGGTGTCACCAGTTCCGTGATGCCGCGCTTGACCAGCTTCTTCGTCAGCTTGGGGTCCTCCAGCTGGTCACAGATGGCAACGCGCCGTCCGGCCCTCACCAACTTAGGCAGGTAGGTGTCCAGGGCGTGATAGGGGAAACCGGCCATGGCAATAGGCTCATCCGTCTTGCCGCCATTGTTACGCTTGGTGAGGGTGATGCCCAGGATGTCGGCGGCCACCACGGCATCGTCGGCGTAGGTCTCATAGAAGTCTCCGCACCTGAAGAGCAGCACCGCATCAGGGTGTTTGGCCTTCAGGTCGAAGAACTGTTTCATCATTGGAGTGACATCTGCCATGAGTTGAGTTTTGATAGTTTAGGGGTTATGGGGTGAGAGGAGGGGGCGCGCAAATATGCGCTACACCCAACCAAATCTGTTACTGGTTCATGTATTTACACGTTAACTTGTTAACTTGTCAATTTTCAACTTTCAACTTTCAATTCGTTAACTTGTTCATAGGCCTGCAGCATCTGGTCACGGAGCTGCCGTTTCAGCTTCTTGGACTGCGGTTTGAAAGTGATATAGGTGAGGAGCCCCGACACAAAGCCTCCGATGATCGGCACCACCTTTCCCAGCCCTCTGGCAAAACTCTGTTTCGTCAGGTTAATGCCAATCCATTTCGCCACCTGCTTGACAAGCGGATAGAGAAACGTCTTTGTGAGGACATAGGTCGGCATCCGCTTCAGCAATGCTTTCTGCACCTGCTCGGCGATCTCCTGCACCACCTTGTTGGCGGCGGTGACGCCACCCATCACGCCCACGAAGACGGTCAGGATCTCCTTGGCATCGTCCGTGAAATGACCCTCGTCGTCGCACAGGTCTGGATAGCCGTAGAGATAGGCCACCTTCTGTGACAGCACGAAGACGTGGAAGTAATACTGAATCAGATCACTGGGAATAGTTCCCAAGAGTGCGAAGCCGCCTGGTATGCCGCAGACGAAGCTGGTAGTGGTCACGATTCTTGTGTGTCGGCTGATGCAGTCTGTGGCCAGCTCATCCAGGATGCTGACGGGGACGGTTCCGATGGTTCCGTTTTCCAGGAACTGAGTGATTTGCTCGTCGGTGTAGTGAGCCTTGAATGATTTCCGCAGGAACTCATTGCGGTTCACCTTCACACCCGGCGTCTGCATGGCAGCCGTCAGAATCTTGTTCCACAGGTCAATACCTTTATCCATATATTTAATAGGTATTCATTATTACTTACTTTTCCTTCGTCTTGCCAAGCAGAGACGTTGACATTCAGGCCGCAAAGGTACAAAAAGTTTTTTACTTTCTGCTTTCAATCTTCATTTTTTCAATTTTCCATTCTCTATTTTTCAATTTTTAGCTTCGCTGTCTTTTGTCACGAAAGGCTACGGGTTCTTGAAGTGTCAAGCGACCAAAGGTCGAGCGGGCGAGCAAAGCTCGGGAATCTCGGCCAAACAAGCAAGCTTGATGGCGCTCGCTGTTCCAAAAGTTCAATTTTCCCCATCAACCCCAGGCAACCATGCCGTTCTTTCGCTGCCTTTCCATACCCCACACAGTGCATTTTCCACCCCCTCTGTTCCACAACAAGGAATTACTCGTCTGATTTCCACGGCACTCCCCTTTCAACACTGATATGATATTTTCCATGAGGTAAACGCACCAACCTTCAAGAAAAAGCCGTACCTTTGCCGCAGATTTCAATGATAAACGAACTATCAACAATGAATACCACTTTGAAACGCTATCTCATAATTATAATATGATATGATGCGAACAGCGAGAGACCTATTTATCCTGATGACTGCAGTGCTCTGCTGGGCATGCAACACGGAGCAGAGCGGTCCTGTGACGTCAGCGATGTCTGATGCCGCAACCGTAACAGGCGCCAGGTCGCTGTTTGAGCAGGCATCGGTGGCCTTGGACAGTGACAGCGTTTACAGGGGAGAGCGGTTGTTGCGGGAGGCCATAGAGATGGCAGAAGCGGAGGGCGACCTGCACACGCGCTATCTGGCGGAGTTGCGGCTGGCAGAGTCACTCGTCTGGGGCAACACGGAGGCGGGGTTGTCCATGGCCAAACAGGCATTGCAGACCTTTGACCGCCACCCGGATGATCAGCGCAACCACGTCATCATTTTGGATTATATAGGTACGTACGCGAGCCAGCTCGCCTATAACAACGATACTCCGTTTGACGAGGCACTGGACTACACGCGCCGTGCCCACGCGCTGGCAGCAGCCATCCGAGACACTGAACTCCAAAGTCAGACCCTCACCAGCCTGGCCAATATCTACTGGGCCATGCAGGACTATCCGACAGCGCTGCGCAGTGCCCGCGAGGCAGTGGACCTGGCACCGCCGTCGCTGTTGCTGGGGGCACAGCAGGTGCTGGCACGCTGCCTGGTCAGTACCGACTCGCTGGCAGCAGCCGCGGCGGTCTATCGTTCTATGGAGCCCGGCGATGACGTGCAGGCGCATTATATCATTCATAGCAGCTTGGCCAAAATCGGCCTGCGGCAGCATGACCTCACGGCGGCAGAGGCAGCTATCGACTCGGCTTTCGAGCACGCAGAGGACTTGTATTTCAGTGCCTTGCAACAAAAAGACGATTACTACCGGGCCGCGCTCCAGCAAGAAACGGAGAACCAGCGTCTGCGCTATGATGCCGCCCTGCACCGTCGCACGCTCTGGGCGGCCTTGGCACTGTTCCTGCTGGCGGGCGTGATTGTACTATTGGTTGCACGTAATCGCCAGAGCGAGTACCGCCGCCGCAGAGAGGAAGAGGAGCGGCAGCACCAGCAGGAGCTGGAAGTGCAGATGCGGCAGGCACGACAACAACAGCTGGAAGCGGAACGTCTGTCACAGCAATTGCGGATGCAGGATGCCACCGTGGATTTCCTCAAGGACTTCATTCTCCAGCGTTCGGCTACCATCCAGAAACTCAGTGCCAGCGCCGAGCGCCACATCACGCTCCTGTCACGCGAGTGGGAGGAAATAGAACGCACACTCAACGCCATTGACAATGACCGCTTTGCGCGTCTGCGAGAACGTTATCCTGAGTTGGACGGTGAGGATTTGCAACTCTGCATCCTCGTCCGTTTGCGGCTCACGAACCGCGCCATCGGCAACATCTATGGTATCAGCATCTCTGCCGTGCAGCACCGCAAGTTGCGCATCAAGAAGGACATTTTCCACGAAGAGGACCCGGAGGTCACGCTGGAACAGGTGCTGGACAAGCTGTAATTCACATCACACCACAGATTACACAGATTTAACGGATTATTTCTCTCACTACGAATTACACGAATTATACGAATTAACCGATAAAACCAATATGATTATGAAACGATTATTCTTATTTTCTATGCTTTGTGTACTGGCAGCAGGTGCCTGGGCACAGGAAGATTCGGACAGCACGTACATGGCTATTGTGCAGTCTGGTAAGGTCTGGCATGTATTTGAATTTAATATGGGAGGTTATCACAGGACTTCGGATTATTACTTCAAAACAGAAGACCCCGTTTCTATTAACGGCCATGATTACAGGAAGTTGTACTGCCGTTGGAAACAAGAAGAAGAGGGGTTGGTGGGTTATTATCGCGAGGAGGACAAGCGCGTTTATGAATATGTTGAGGCGCGTGACAAGGAGTATCTTGTCTATGATTTCAACTTACAAGTAGGTGATGATTTCACGTATGATGACGTGCCGTTTAAGGTCGTGAAAGTGGGTGAACGTGCTATCAATGGCAAGCATCTGAAGACAATCACGTTAGAGGCACAGGGAGCCTATAAGGAATCCAACGAGATACTGCAAGTGGAATGGATTGCAGGTGTAGGAGGTACAGGGATGCCATTTGACAGGTATTTGTTTACTGCGTCTTCTTGGTCGCGCAATCTTGCCTATGTGACAGATGGCGAACTCTTTCTGCCTTTCTCTTTTGACTATGGAATCGGCTTTCACGGCCAGCAACTGAAGTTGTACGGTTACGGAGAATTTGGCTATGACCTCTCCCAGAAGGATCAGTTGACATACGAACTGATTCCTACCTCTGACCCAGATGTCTGCACCCTGCATGTGAAAGGTCAGATGAAGTTGAACTGCGGTCCTAACCATTATATTTATTGTGTGGTGGAGCAGACGGAACAATGGAACACCTACTCAATAACGCTAAAAGAGGAGGCAGTGGAACCGTTGGCGGATTGCATGGCGTTCTACAATGTGGATTTCTATGTTCCATATTTTCTAGTTTATTGCTCTTATATTGCCGTGGATGAACGTGGCGAGCATAAGGTCTTGCGCACGGACTCCTACCGCCCCTTCATCGAGGCGAATAAGGTTTGGAAGTTGGGTTATTTCCCCGAGCGCCAGTATGAAGCGGGTGAAGAACCGGTAGCCGACCGCATTGAGTATCAGTATTTCGACGGCGACACCGTGGTGGCGGGTCAGACGTGCACCCGCTGGATGCGAGCCGAGGCAGATGCCGACGGCAGCTCAGTCAGTTATGCCGGTGCAGCCTACGAGGAAGGACAGCGCATCTATATCGCCTTGCCTGGCAGTCAGGACTTCCAGCTGCTCTATGACTTCAACAACCGTAAAGACACGTTCCTCGTTTGTGACAACTCCTCTGCCGGCACTTTCGGCCGTCAGGACGTGAGCGTCATCACATCTGCCGCTTCGTCTGTGGAAACAGAGACCTTCAAAGGTCTGCTCAAGACAGTGTATATGAAAGATTATTTGCATCGCTCAGACGTGCAGAATTGGGTGAACTGGCGGCAAGGTGTTGGTTACAAAGGTCTTTACAATGTTGCACTGGAGAATCCCATGGGTGAGGCAAATCCCCGGCTAATGTCCTGCTATGTGGGTGGCGAAGTGCTGTATCTGAATCGCCAACTGCACGACGGCCTGAACCCGACGGAAGATTTCGTGAAGACACAGCGATTAGACTTCACGCATACGGTGAAGACGAGGCCGAAGGCACCGAGGAGAATGAAAAATGAAGGAGGAACAGTGAAAAATGAAAAGGGAGAAGGGGACAATGAAAAGACCGGCGGTGAGCAGGAGCTGACGGGGGAGTACAGCGAGACGAAACTGTTGGTGAACCTGCAACCCTTGAAAGGCATCTGCGCCGTCACCATCCACAATGACGCCAACCAAATAGTGAGCACACACCAAGTTCAGGCCAGCACCCTCATTGCCGTGACAGCAGACCTGACAACACTCCCCAACGGCCATTATACCGTATCCGTGGAGAACGAAGGAGAAGCTTACACGGCCACCTTCACCCTGCCGTTTGACGGCACTGGCGTGCGCTCTCCTCAAAGGGTAAATAGTAAATCGTCAAATGGTAATTGCTATGACCTCATGGGCCGCCGCCTCGCTGCCCCTCTAGCAAAAGGGATTTACATTGAGAACGGGATGAAGAAGATGACGAAAGTTGAAAAGTAAACAAGTTGACAAGTTGACGAGTTGACAAGTTGACGAGTTGACAAGTTGACAAGTTGGAAATTAAATTACGATTTAACGATTTACTATATACTATTTATTTACGATTTAACGGTTTAATTATTATCGTAAGCCATTTGTGGAGCAAAATATCCAAATAATCAAATAGTAAATAAATCGTAAATAGTACATTGCCAAATAGTAAATGATGAATAACAAGTTCTTCGAAGTGTCGAAGCGACCAAAGGTCGAGCGCTCCAAGTGTGGAGCGAGCAAGCTCGAGCGCTTCGAAGTGTCGAAGCGACCAAAAGTCGAGCGGACGAGTTGACGAGGACGATGGTTGACTGCTGAGGGCGACCAGAAGATAAAGCCCCCCTCCCCGCTCCCCTTCAAAGGGGAGCGGGGTTACTTGTGTGGATTGGGTGGGTAGCAACAAAAAACTTCCATGACCGAAATCTGCAGGGACTGAGGTGATGCTTGGTTCTCAAGTCCTTACCAGGTGCCAGGGAGACTTGACTTTTCCATGCCTTGGGCTTGTGGGAATGCAATTGTCTTCATACTTTTGTACCATGTTTCATATTAAACTTACAAAAGAATGAAGAACGTCCTTGGAATCATTTTCACGGCAGTACTGGCCAACAGCATTTGTCCCTTTGGTGTAGCGGCCAATGAATCAGACACCCTAAGACATGAGAAGCAGATTCACCAGAATCAGTCAACACCGTTGACGCTGTGGTATCTGCAACCGGCAGAGAGCCACGGAAGTGCGAATGCATGGATGGAATACTATTTACCGATAGGTAACGGACACATCGGGGCTATGGTGGCAGGAGGTACTGCGCACGACATGGTGCAGTTCTCGGAGAAAACATTCTGGCAGGGCAGTAGCACGGAGTTAGGCGCGTTCCAAAATCTGGGTTATTTGGTGACGGAAGATATGGAGGGCAGGGATGCTCATGTGACAGACTATCATTTCTCCTTGGACCTCAGTACAGCAGTGGCCGAGACAGCATGGACACGCACAGACGGCGTGCGTGTTCACCGTCAGTACCTGTGCAGCTGGCCTGCTCGCTGTCTGGCGGTGCACACAGAAGCTTCAGAGACGGGAACCATCAACCAGCACATACGGATCGAGGGAACCCATGGCGAGGAGGTGATGTACGCCGACGGCATGGCAGTGATGCGATCCCCCATGCAGACAGTGACTGCCGCCATCGTCCTTCTTGTCTCTGCCAATAATGGGGCGCGCATCACCACTACCGCAGAGGACATTGTTGTGACAAGAGCCACCGAGCTGACACTCATCCTCTCTGTGGTTACGGACTACGACCCAGAGTCGGCCACTTACGTCAGCGGCACGGATCGCCTGCCTGCCCGCGCTCTGTCCACGGCACGCACGGCGCAGGCTCTTGGATGGGAACGGCTGAAGAAAGAGCACATAGCAGACCATGAGACACTCATGGGACGCATGTCCCTCACCTTGGATGATGCCAGCTGCATCAAGCCCACGGACGAGCTGGTGCTGAACGCCGGGAAAGCTACAGATGCCGAGAAGCGTGCCCTGCAACAGCTCTATTTTGCCTACGGCCGCTATCTGCTCATTGCCTCCTCACGAGACGGTGCGGTGCCCGCTAACCTGCAAGGTATCTGGTGCAACCGCAACGACCCGCCATGGAACAGCAACTTCACTACAGACATTAACCTGCAGATGAACTACTGGCACGCCGAGAGCACCCATCTCTCTGAAACAGCCATGCCGCTGCTGGATTTCATCTATGAGGGAGCCATAGGTCATTCCTACTGGCAGCAGTTCGCCCGCAACATGACGGGTGCCACTCAGGGCTGGCTCTGCTCATGGGCGCTGAATCCCTACGGCTACACCTACCCATGGAAAAGCGGCAACCGCTACTGTGCTGCACAGGCATGGCTCTGCTGGCACCTGTGGCAGCACTATCTCTATACGCAGGACGCAGATTTCCTGCGGCAACGCGCCTTGCCCGTGATGCTCGGTGCCGTGGATTTCTGGATGCAACAGCTGAAGACCGACCCACAGGATGGCATGTATGTCTGTCCCGGCGAGTGGAGCCCCGAACAAGGACCGGAGGACGATGGCACGGCCCACACGCAGCAGTGTGTCTGGAATCTATTCGACTGCACACTGCGGGCCGTGGATGTCGTGGGAGAGGCAGCAGCGCCTCTGACCAATGCCCGCCTCACTGCCATCCGTGCCGTCTTTGCCAAGTTGGACAAGGGACTGCACACCGAAGAATACACGGGGGCCTACGGGCAGCAGGTCAACGGCGTGCGACAGGGAGCCCTCCTGCTGCGCGAGTGGAAGCACTTCCCCTATACCAGTGCCAAAGAACGACAGCACCGCCATGTCTCACATCTGATGTGTCTCTACCCTTTTGATATGCTGGGAGATGACCAGAAACTGAGAACCGCCGCACGAAACACGATGCTGCTGCGAGGTGAGCGCAACACGGGCTGGTCCATGGCCTGGAAACTGTGTCTTTGGGCACGCATGGGAGACGGAGAAAGAGCTTATAGCGTACTCAACGGAGCGCTGAAACACGCGCTGACCTACAACATCAGCACCATTCCCGAGAATGCGGGCATTTATTGTAACCTGCTCTGTGCTCATCCTCCCTTTCAGATCGACGGCAACATGGGCACCACCGCCGGCATGGCCGAGATGCTCTTGCAGAGTCACGGCGGTGTGTTGCGACTGCTGCCCGCGTTGCCCCAGGCGTGGCGCAAAGGTGGCCAGGTGCGGGGACTGCGGGCAGAAGGAGGCTTTGAAGTGGATTTGCGCTGGAGTGGCGAAGACTATGAAGCCGTCATCCATTCTGTGGCTGGCCAGACGTGCCGCATCCAAACACCGGATGGAATGCGAACGTTTGACACCGTGGTTGGGGGAGAATATACCATTACCAGTGGCACTGACGCTGGCGTGCGCTCCACACAAATGGCAGATGCCCGCCCGGCACAAAGTGACGCCTCACACTCGAAGAAATCATCAAAGAGCAAATGCTATGACCTCATGGGCCGCCGCCTCACTGTGCCACCGGCAAAAGGAATTTACATTTCTATTGCTCCTGCATCTCTCTGATGGCAGCTTGCAGGTCATCCACCATGCGCTGCTGACGGCGGTACATGATGTAGCCGAGCAAGGAACCAACGACGAGACCCGTGAGCAAGCCTGTAACAATCTCGTTGTCTGCTATCAGGAACCAAGTATAGTTATTGATGAGGTAGCAGAAGAGGAGCATCCACACAAGGAGCAAGGGAATCCCGACGAAGAGCCAGCGGCGAGTCTGCCGCTGCAACCGTGCAGCCTTTTGGCTCACTTGCAACAAGCCGCCAGAAGACAGGTTGTGGCTGTCTATCCCCTCCATGTAATATTCGTTATAGGCAAGGGCGACGATGAAGAACAGGGCAGTGACGGCTGCGAACCACACCGGCAGTCCAATGACTTTGATGAGGATGACCGGCACAAAAATGATGCATCCACACAGCATGATGCGTTTGCTCCGACGCATACGGGTCAGGTCGTTGATTTTGCCTTTCACAGCGTCCCGCACCAGTTGCTCGTTGACAATCTGCTGGTGATTGAGTTTATCCTTGAGAAGAGCCAACTGGCGGCGCATCTCGTTGAATTCGTTGTTGTTCATTTCAGAGTCCATAAGGGTAATGATAAATGATGAATGATAAATGATGATTGAATGACAGATTTTAACGATTCATTCTCTTCAATTGTTCTTTGATGCGAACAAGGCGAACGGAGACGTTCTTGGTGGAGATTCCCACGATTTGACCGATTTCCTCGTAGCTGATGTCCTCGAGCCAGAGCAGAACAATGGCCCGGTCAAACGGCTGCAGTTGGGCTATCCGCTGGTGCAGCAGATCCACCTGTCTGGTGTCAGAATCACGGTCCTCAAAGAGGTTAATGTCCATCTGTAGCTCGAAGTCAGAGCGGCGGCGACGCTGGCGGTCCAGGCTGATGCACGTGTTCAGTGCCACGCGATAGACCCAGGTGCGGACGTCGGAGCGGCCTTCAAAATCGTCATAGCCGTTCCACAAGTGGATGAGGACTTCCTGAAACAGGTCATTGACCTCCGCTTGGTCCTTGGAAAACATGTAGCACACCGTATAGATGGTGCTCTTCTGTTCGCCAATCATTTGCGCAAATAATTTTTCCTTGTTCGTCATCATTGAATCAATTGTTTTTGCCCTTTAGACGCACAAAGTTACAAAAAACTACATGAAGAACGAAACTTTTTTCATTTTTTCTGAAAAAAAAAGAGAAGTACACCACGTAGCAATTGGCATTACAGAGAACCCACCTTAAGACAAAAGTTGCACAGCCCGCCAAGGAATCTTATGCAGCCGCTGAGCTGCCGAATGCCTCGAATGATTCGTCAGATTTGAGCTATTATTGAGGAGTTTTCTCTGTGCCACAACTTTTTTTCCTGTATTATTTGTGAGATAAACGAATACTGACTATCTTTGTACCGCAAAATCGCAGCGCCGCAGAACATCCGCGTTTTCTTTTTGTCTGTGCGGCATACCGAGTTTCCTACAGAGATTAATATCATTCTACAGATACGATTATGAAATCAAGACTATCAATGCTACTTGCCTTCATCGCGTCCATCGCAACAATGGCACAGGAAGTGAAGGGCAGTGATCCCATAGAGTTTGCCGATAGCACGGTCCGGCAGTTATGCGTTGCCAGCTGGGACTCGGATGGCGACGGTGAGCTGAGCTATGACGAGGCGGCAGCGGTAACGGACTTGGGAGGAACCTTCTCCAATAACGAGGCCATCACATCCTTCGATGAACTGCAGTATTTCACCGGATTAACCGGCATCGGTAACAGGGCGTTCATTTTTTGTCGTGGGCTGGTCTCTGTCACACTGCCAAAGAGCGTGACCAGCATCAGCAACCATGCGTTCTATGTTTGCGAGTCTCTGACCTCCATCACGCTTCCTATGGGCGTGGCCAGCATCGGCGACTTTGCGTTCTATAGTTG
>JAEEGL015120323.1_pt1 | contig 14267 bp, 19 predicted proteins | sample 9134231 | NCBI WGS metagenome assembly JAEEGL01 (sample SAMN16246548, study PRJNA631951) | gut metagenome | biome: gut microbiome; feature: rumen; material: fiber-attached | host: Bos | place: Iran: Karaj | collected 2018-10 | reverse complement strand
TTCCCGAGTGGCCAAAGGGGGCGGACTGTAAATCCGTTAGCTACGCTTTCGAAGGTTCGAATCCTTCCCCCTCGACCAATTTTACACTCTTAGCTCAGGTAGGTTAGAGCGCTGTGCTGATAACGCAGAGGTCCACAGTTCAAATCTGTGAGGGTGTACCACCGGGGTGTGGCTCAGTTTGGTAGAGCATCTGGTTTGGGACCAGATGGTCGCACGTTCGAATCGTGTCACCCCGACCAAAGTTTTTTAGAATTGTCTTATTGACAATTCTTTTTTTTTATGCTATAATAATTATAGTAAAAAAAAGATAAAAGGAGATTTAGGTATGCTTTACAGAGATAAAACAACTGGATTAAAATTAGAAGAGCGTGTTAAAATTAATTGCGAAGGCGCAGTAAATTTACAGAAACATAATCTGTATAAATATTTAGAGAAAAATGGTATCCAGTGGGATACAATTATCTCTAAAAAGTTGCTGCCGGACGAGGCATTCTTCAACGAAGAAACTAAAGAATTTATTATCTATGAAAAAAAATACCAGGAAACCAAAGGTAGCGCTGATGAAAAACCGCAGACCTGTGGGTTCAAAATCCAGCAGTTCCGAAAACTCGGTAAAGCAATGGGCGCTGAAAAGGTATCCTATACCTATATCTTCAATGACTGGTTTCATAGACCAGAATATGCCGATATGTTAGAATATATCAAATCCGTAGATGGGTGCGATTATGTTTTTGAAGAAGATATCGCCTAATCAAAAAATTTGCTCAATAAAAAAATAAATAGTATAATTAGTTATAAATTGAAAGAAGAAAATTAATGAAATTAAGGCATATATGTGAGGTTTGCGGTAAAGAAGAAATTTTAACCCCAGAGGAGGCATATGACAATGGATGGGATTACCCCCCTAAAATGGGCACCTTTGGGGTATTATCACCTAGAACTTGTGGTAATTGTACTATCAATCAAACCCTCTGGTGGAAATTTACTACAAATCAAATAACTAATATAAACGATTTATCTGAAAAAGATAAAAAAACACTAAATCGTATTCAAAATGAACCATCAAGCATAATGGTCTTTTAGCAGATTGAGGGCAAATCAAAACTGACTTGATAGTTGGTGGTTAAACTATCCCTCCTAGCATATGGGGAAAATATGCTTTTATATCTATGGTGGCGGAATAGGTAGACGCGAGAGTACTGGTAACTGATAGACAATAGAACCAGCTGCAGAGAAACAATAAACTATTATGCAAGGTGCAAATCCCTGCCCATAGATTTTTATGCTGATGTGGCGCAACTGGCAGCGCATCTGATTTGTAAAATATTGCAACCTTATAAGGAAACTTATAAGTGATAACACCCCTAATTCGGGGAAGGCTAAGTAATGAATTGTTTAAATTGCGGAAAAGAATTATCTAACAAACAAACTAAATATTGTTCTAATGCTTGTCAAATTGAATATCAGTATAATCAATGAGTTACTCGTTGGAAGGCTGGACAAGAAAATGGTATTAGAGGAAAATATGGCATTTCAGAACATTTAAAGAAATATTTGTTTCAAAAATATAATTATAAATGTTCTCGTTGTGGGTGGGGTGAAATAAATCCTTTTACAAATACTTTACCTCTTGAAATAGAACATATAGATGGTAATTATTTAAATAATTCTGAAAATAATTTAACTATTTTATGCCCAAATTGCCATTCTTTAACGGCTACTTATAAAGGTGCTAATAAAGGTAATGGAAGAAAAGACAGAAAACAATATTCATTATATGCTAATCCCGAGCAAGAGAAATCATGTGTAGAGACTTTACAGGGTGAACCTAAGGAATAATCTAGGGTTAAGAGAAAGTCCAGACCACAAACATTATTTAATGGTAGTGAAAACTATAGTGGTATGAATCAGGCGGTTGGGGGTTCGATTCCCTCCATCAGCTCCATAATAACTTATTGCTTTATAATAAAAAAGGAGAACTATTGGATGACAGACGTTAGACTTAAAATTTCACCTCCTTGGGTTACATATGTCAATAAGCTTGAGGCACTTTTTGACGGAGACCCTCTCATTGCCTTTAATGTAAATTATGCGGGCGAAGATGGCCCCTCTGTAGTACTTGCCACAAATGATGGCGATAAGGCTGCAGCTCTCGTGAAGATTCTTCCAGAAGAAGTATCATTTGGTAACGTTGTTCTTTCTATTGGCGTAGATTGCCCTAAGATGAGTAACAGAGCTTTTGCAACCAAGAAAGAACTGTTTGAGACCGCGTTCAAAGGCAACCCCGTGTTTGCTTATGCCGTGTGTCCAAGCGAAGATGGCTATCAGTGGATGACAGTTACATATGTTGTATTTAAGAATTGCGTAGTTCAGTTCTTTAATGACAACCTTAATGACTGCCATGGTATTATAAGCACTCTGTATCAGGAGATTGCGGCAGAAATCTTTGCCGATACTGTAAGTGGAGTATATTACAATACCGATATCGAAGTTGGTAAACTTGGTATGCCCCTTGGAGAATGGCCCTAATAGATAAGTAATAAATTGTGGAAATCAAGCGGTCCAACCTTTCTGGGCTCCCGTGACAGCCGGCGTACGAATATCTGCTCTAAATTTGATTTTTATAAAAAAATATATTATAATATATATGTAAGTTAAAGAAATGGTTCGTTTGTGTAGAGGCCAAGCACGTCGGTTTCTCAGACCGGAGACATAGGTTCGAATCCTGTACGAATCACCACATCGTGCGAGCCGAAAGGCTCGCTTATTTTTTTCGATATGTATAACATTCAAATATTAGATACTACGCAAGTAACATCAACTAAATTATTCTATTCACAAATCCAGGTGCAATATAACACACAAGGCAAGTGGCTATCTATCACATCTGGCGCTGGTCAAAAATTGACTTTAAGCAACGTACCAGTTTTGATTTTTGATGATACAATTGCTACGGGTGCCGTTATACCAGAGTTTAAAGATATGTGGACTAAAGAAATTAATGACTCATATGTTAGCGGTCATAAAACCCTTATGGTCTTTACATTTTTTGGAACTCCGGTCCATTTGTTTGATGGACTGAATATTGGAATTGTAGAACAACAAGATAATATGACACACTTTAAAATAGATGAAAAAGATGTTTGGATATATAATCTTGGTTTTATGGTATTAACTAAATAAGCCTTTCGTAAGAAAGGCTATTTTTTTTTCATTAAAAAAAATAGTAAAATGGAAAGGAAGGAGAAACAGAGAAAGATGAAATTAGATACAGCAATTAAAATTATTCCAAAAAAATATTATGACAACATTACAGAAGTAATCCTTAAAGACAGAGCTGATGGAGTATATTATACTATTCGATTAGATAATCCTATGCCAGATGGGTGGAAAGAAGGAGTGTTATCTGTAGCATATATACCCACTCAAAATAAATATTTAGTTGAATTAGAATACAGCGCTAAAGAGTTACGGTCTAAGCAAGATTACTCTGAATCAAGAAATCTAATAGAAAGAGATTTTATTGAAAAAATTAATGAGTTACAACTCTTGGAAGAAATTTAAAAAATAATTGACATTTTATACAAAAAATGGTATAATTATAATAGAAAAATACTAAAAAGGAAAAAATAAATGCAAGAACTGAACTTTTATATTATTGCGAAGTCTTTGCCCGATGATTGTTCTTCATACCTCACTAATATGCGACAAGAAGACGACCGGGTAATTTTGACGTATGACGATGGAACAAGTCAATTTGATTTTACATTTGATTGAATTGACGGACATATAGGATTTAACATTACACAAACAACTTTTAATGGATTAATTTCATTCCAAGCAATAGGGAATGTTGTAATGATGGCAGAAACACTTGAGCGATGTTGTGAAATTATGGATAATTTAGCGTTGGCTGCCCAATCCGGCAATTCTTTAAAATCGTAAAGGAAAGGGAATAGAATGAATAATATTGCTGAATATTTAGAAGAAATTAAGCAGTTTCCTTTACTTGATGCAAATCAAGAAATGGAATTAAGCAAACGTATTTTACAGGGTGACGAAGAAGCAAAAAATGAATTAATAGTATCGAATTTAAGATTAGTAGTATTTTTAAGTAAACCGTATCACGATAAAGGAATTGAATTAATAGATTTAATTCAGCAAGGTAATTTAGGGTTGATTGAAGCGGCCGGGAAATATGATTACACGCAAGGGGCAAGATTTGCAACATATGCTGGTCATTACATAAAAAAATATTTTACACAAATATTGACAGACCAGTCGCGTTTAATTAGACTTCCAGCAAATGTTGTAGCAGATTTACAGGCCGTTAAGACAGCTACTGCCCAACTGGCACAAACATCTGATGAAGACCCAACTTTAAATGAATTAGCTAAAATAACTGGTTTAGAGCCTGAATATATATCTAGAATTATGGCAGCAAATATTGCCCCCACTTCATTAAATCAAACGATTGATGAAAATGGTGAAACGTCATTAGAAGATATTATCCCAGATGCAAACGCATGGACAGGAGAAGAGGGCGAAAGATATATGGCTGTTCATGAAGGATTGATGAAAATTTTAAATACTTTATCTTCGAGAGAAAAAGATATTTTAATTAAACGATTTGGGCTTGATGATGGAGTACAAAAAAGTTTAGAAGAAGTTGGTGAATTAATAGGACTTACTAAAGAAAGAGTTAGACAGTTAGAAATAGTAGCATTAACAAAATTAAGACAACCATTAAGAAAGCAGATGATTAAAGAAGAGTGTATTTTATAAAATAAAAGTTTCGGTTTTTCCGAAACTTTTTTATTAAGCAAACATCTATAATTTGCCCTTTTGATTCTTTAATTAAATCAGAAGAAAAAAATTTGATTGAGAGGTCAATATCATGAAAGAAACAAGAGAACAATTGGATAAGGAATTATTGGAAATTGATAAACAAATTGTAAAATTGCTCAATCAAAGAGCTGATATATGTTATGATATTAATCAATTAAAAAGAAAGGCCGACGAGTCATTATATGACCCAGTAGAAGAATTAAATATACAAGAAACCTTGGAGCCGATTTCAGATTATAGTGGTATGATAACGGCAATATATCCAAGTATACAAAAATATGGGAGGTCTCTTATTTAACCCCCTAAAAAGATTGGAGGAATCGGATGAATATTTCAAAATATACATTAGCCAAGCCAGTATTTGGCATTGATGTCAGTACTTACCAGGCTGGCTTGAAATGAGATAAGGTAAAAAAAGAGGGCGTAAAATTTGCTATATTAAGAGCTGGGTTTACCGGCAGCAAAGATGGAGTTAGTAAAACTGTAGATAATCAATTTGAAATATTCTATAAAGAAGCTACTAAAATCAATATGCCTGTTGGTGCTTATTGGTTTAGCCGAGCCACTAGTTATGCGGCAGGTAAAGCTGAAGCCCAATATATGTATGAGAATTGTTTAAAAGGCAAGAAATTTGAATATCCAATAGCCATTGATATAGAAGACCCCGTATACCAAAGCAAAGCAACTAAAAAACAAGTTACTGAAGCTGCGAAGGGATTTTGTGATTATTTAATTTCTAAAAATTATTATCCCGTAATTTATGCAAATTTAAATTGGTTTAGAAATAAAATGATATTATCTGAATTAACTAAATATGGTAAATGGGTTGCTGCATGGGTAAGTAAAAAACCATCTTCACCCGTTAATTATTTATGGCAATTTGGTGGAGAAACTAATGTAATTAGGTCAAATAAAGTCGCTGGAAAAGTGATTGACCAAGATTATTGTTTTGTTGATATGCCCAAGTTTATAAAAGATAATCATTATAATGGGTTTAAAAAGGAAAAAACGCCTGCTCCAGAACCAACCATGCCCAAAGAAGAGCCAAAAAAATTAAAATTTAAGATTGGTGATTTAGTTACGGTGAATGGTAAATTATATGGTAATGCAAATGCAATTAAATCAATTGGATATACAAAAAATCACCCAACACAAATTACACGAATAGCTCCTACGGGAAAACACCCATATAATACTACTTATGACCTTGGCTGGATGGATGAGGAGGATATTAAAATTCGTAAAGTAACACCGCCTCAACAAACTGCCGAAAACCAAAAGCTTAAAAAAGGGGATAAAGTAAAAGTTCTAAAAGGAATTACTTATGAAGGCAAAAAATTTATTGTGTGGTATTCACAGTACAATGTCTTAGAAGTTGATGGAAATAGAGTTGTTATTGGTATTGGTAAAACTGTAACCGCAGCCGTTCATAAGAAGAACTTACAAAAAATATAATATGTTTGGCAGATAATTTATGTATTTGTAGGACAAGACAGCCAACTCAAGGCTTTATGTGAAAAAAGTCAGCAAAATATAGAATTATGGTTCTAAATACTATAAATTATTTGCCTTTATAAAATTTTTTAGATATATTATATTTAGAAAGTGAATTATAGGTACTTTCTTTCCCCAATTAATTCCTATATTCCTGATGTGAATGTTTTCCATATTTTCAACACACCAAAAGAAAATATGTTTCTAAGTATTCTATTCTTTCTTACTTTATAAGTTTATATATATAGACCCATAAAGGGCGAATCCCCCGCAAAAAATTGCGGGGGATTTTTTTTATTTGATTTTTTAATAAAAAAGGTATATAATAATATTAGAAATAAAATAATAAAAAGGAAGGTTTTTTGATGGGAAAAGCAATTTACAAATGGGACGAAACAACCGGTACAGCAACATGTAGGATTCCATATAATCATATGGAGTTCATAGGTACTGCACAGTGCCACCCCGAAGATGAAGATTTTAAAAGTGAATTAATAGGTAGCGAAATCGCTTATTCAAGAGCTTGTATTAAAGTTCTCCAGGCGATGAAAATGGAAAGACGTGCACAGCTGCATGCTTTTAAAGAATTATATGGTTCAATACAGCCGAGTCCTAAATTTGATTCAGATTCATTCGAGGCAAAAATGATGCGTAAGAAAATGGATGAAATTAGCATCGATATTGACGCATTAAAAGAATGTATTGAATGTGTGCGTGAAGATATTCGTAACAGCATTGATGTTGCCGAAAATTTTTATCAGAAAATTAGAAAGAATAGAAAACAGAGAGAAGAAGCATTAAGATTATTAAAAGAAGATGATTAAGAAATATTTTATAGTAAGTGATGTACATTCCTACTATAACGTTATGGTAGATGCCCTCGCTAAGGCAGGGTATAATAAAGACAATCCTAACCATTATTTAGTATTTAATGGTGATATATTTGATAGGGGTGATGGTACATTACAACTCTATAATTTAACACGAAATCATAAAACTAATAACATTATCTTAATTCGTGGCAATCATGAGCAGTTAATGACCGAATGTATTGAACGTGGTGAATTTTTTTCTCATGATTGGTCTAATGGGACAGCAAGAAGTGTTTGTACTATTGCTCTTGGTAGAGAGTTTAAAGATAATCTAGACATCTATAATCAAAAAATCGACCCGTGGGGCTGTTGTCAAATTGCGAAAGAAATGGGTATCGTTAAATGGATTAATAGTGATAATTGGTTGAACTATTTAGAAATTGGCCCGTATATTATCACACATTCATTTATTCCATTAAATGTAAATGGTTTAATTAAACCCTCTAGAGCATTTTATGAATCAGTAAATTATTATGGCACTCGTTATCCAGCTTTTGAATATATGGATGACTGGCGGACCGAAGCAACTCCAAGAGATTGGGCTGGATGTACATGGGGCAATCCATACACCCTATACAAGCAAGGTTGGTTTGCTCATGAAGAAGAAAATGGTAAATATTTAATTAGTGGCCACTGGGGTACTTCAGATTATTGGAATGACTGGGATAAGCATGACGCATTTCAAGACGAACATTTTATTGGACTCGACGCTACTACGGCACTAAGCCATCAAATCAATGTCGCAATAATTACTGAAGATACTGACACAAATAGTTATAATCTTGAATTGAAATAAGCATATACCCTTCATATTTTGTTTTAATTTTAATTTATAGTATAATATATTATAAATTAAAAAAATAAATTAAATATGAAGGGTATTTTATTATGTTAAAAGCATATACCGATGGCAGTGCATTGAATAACGGGTTGGCTGGTAACATCGGCGGTTTTGGTTATGTAATCGTCGATGAGCATGACCACATTATCGATGCTTTTTCAAGTCCACGAATAAAAAACACAACAAATAATGCACAAGAATTACTAGCCATTTGGGCAGTACTTAAAAAGTATCCAGATGAAGAACTATCAATTTATAGTGATTCATATTATGCTCTTAATTCTATTTGCACTTGGATGTATAATTGGGCAAAAAATGATTGGAAAAATACGGCTAGTCGGAGAATTGAAAATTATGATATTATTACGACAATTTATAAATTTATGACTACCAAAAAGCCCAAAGTAGAATTTTATAAAATTAAAGGACATCAAGGCGAAAAATATAACGAATTAGCAGATAAATTGGCAACAGGTGAAATAAAACCCGAATCCATTTTATGGGAAGGAGATATATCAAGTGGCGAAAAAGAAGAATACATATAGTAAAGATTCTATTGAAACTTTAACCCCATTAGAATTTACGCGACATTCGCCGGGTGTTTATTGCGGTGATACAACATATTCAACTCAGTTACTAGTAGAAATTCTTTCTAATGCAATAGATGAGTTTCGTTTAGGGCATGGAGATAAAATTGAAATAGTAATTAAAGATGATGTAGTCAGCGTGCGCGATTATGGACAAGGGTTTTTAATTAATGAAGTGCGTGATGATGGTAAAACAATTTTAGAGGCTTCATTTAGTGTATTAAACACAAGTGGTAAATATAATGCAGATGGAGTATATGAAGGCACTTCCTTAGGAGCTTTTGGTATTGGTTCAAAAATTTCAAATTTCCTCTCACACTACCTTGATGTACAAAGTTGGCGTGACGGAAAAACGGAATCAATACATTTTAAAGAGGGCGTGTTTGATAAACGCACGGTTGGAGAATCAACTGAACCAACTGGTACTTATGTTGAATGGCAGCCATCAGAGGAATTTTTCGATAATACAAAAGTAGAAATTCCTAAAATTACAAACTTATTAAAAACATTAACCGCTTTATGCCCCGGATTAACAATTGATTTTACTCTTGATGGGAAAAATACTGTTTATTATTCTCAAAATGGGTTAAGCGATTTAGTCGATGAGGCTGTTGGCGATGATGAAATTATTAAACGTCGTTGCGAAATTAATATCGCCAAAGATAAAGAAAAACTTGATTTTATCTTAACCTATACTTCAAAATATTCTAACGATATTATCGCTTATGTGAACACAGGTCTTACAGACAGGGGGCAGCATATCACAAGTATTAAATCTGCTTTAACACGTCAATTTAATAAATTCTTTAGAGAAAAAGGTTGGCTTAAAGAAAAAGAAGACAATTTATCTGGTGATGATATTCAAGAGGGAATGTATATTGTTTTTAATCTAACCGCTCCAAATGTCAAGTATGATGCACAAGTTAAAACAACAGTTGTTAATTTAAATATGGTTAATGTTTTAACAGAATTTGCAACAGACTTAGACCACTGGTTAGAATTAAATGAAAAAGATGTAAAGATTATTGCTGATAAAGCGCTCGCCGCAAGGCGTGCTCGTGAAGCTGCTAAAAAGGCTCGTGATAACGCACGTAATTTAGAAACAAAAGGCAAAGCCAAGTTTATTAATTTACCAACTAAATTGGTAGATGCGTGGTCTAAAGACCGTGAAGAGTGCGAACTAATTATTTGCGAGGGAGATAGTGCGGCAAATGGTCTTATTGAAGCACGTGATGGTAAAACCCAAGCCATTTTCCCAATTCGAGGCAAAATTATTTCTGCCCGTAAAGCAACCCCAGAAAAAGTTTATGGAAACCAAGAGGTAGCTAATATTGTTAAGGCTCTTGGATTAGAGGTTGATAAAGAAAACGGCGGATTAATTTATGACACTAAAAAATTACGGTATGGGAAAATTATATTTGCAGCAGATGCTGATGCGGATGGCCAATCAATTATCAATCTTTTAATTACTTGCTTTTGGTGGTTGTGTCCAGAGTTATTTACTTATGGACATATTACAAAGGCTATCCCGCCACTTTTTAGAATTACAACTAAAAAGAACGAGTATATTTATTTAAAAGACGGCAAAGCATTAGACGAATATAAAGAACAGCATGCAAATGAAAAATATATTGTAAGCCGTATGAAAGGTCTTGGTGAATCTTCTCCTGATGAGTTAAGCGAATATTTACTTGACCCTGCTACACGAAATGTTGAACTGTTGTATGTTTCAGATTTTGAAAACACTGACGCATTTTTAGAGATTATTATGGGGAACGATGTAGAACCAAGACGTCAATACTTATTAAAATATGGAGAAGGAGCAAACGCATAATGCCAATAGATGTATGTAAAGAGGTTCATCAGAACTTTTTAGATTTCAGTTATGAGGCAAATAGCCAGCGAGCATTTCCAAGTGCGCTTGATGGATTAAAACCCGGACAACGTGCATGCTTATGGGAAATGTATTCAAAGGGTTTTGTTTCAAGTAAACCACATGTAAAATCTGCAAAAATATCTGGTGCCGTAATTGGTGAATTATGGCCGCATGGCGATACCGCCATTTATGATACGTTTGCTCGTATGTCGCAGCCATGGATTAATAATATTCCAGAAGTAGATTGGCATGGGGCAAACGGTTCTCAAAAAGCGGGGCCAGAACCAGCAAGTGCTCGATATACTGAAGCCAGGTTATCAAAAGCAAGCGAAGACGGATTCTTTGGGAATATTAATAAAAATGTAGTTAATATGATTCCCAATTTCTCTGAAGATGCAGAGTGGCCTGAAGTATTTCCAGCAATTTTTCCAAGGTTGTTTGTAAATGGGTCGCAAGGCATTGGTATGACCATTGCGCAAAACTGGCTTTGCGGGAATTTAAATGAATTTTTTGAAAAAGTTAAACGATATATCGTCCGTGGAAGGATTACTTATGATAATATTTATCCCGACTTTCCGTCTGGTGGAGTCATAATTAATAAATCTGAACTTCATACAATTTATGAAACTGGGCGTGGTCGTTGTGTTTTAAGAGCAAAAACAGAAATTGATGGGAACAATATTCTTATTACTGAACTTCCATATCAAGTATATATTGAACCATTATTAAAAGATATTAAACAACTTATTGAAGAAGAAAAAATAACTGGTATTACTGATGTATTAAATAAAAGTGATAAGAATACCTTATTAATTGAAATTCAGTGTAGTGGTACTCCAAGGCAGATTTTAAATAAATTATTTAAACTTACTGATTTACAGAAAATTTATAATGCAAATCAGTATGCGATGATTACTAAAGTGCCAGAACTTTTAAATCTTGACCAATATATTAATGCTTATATTAATCATAATGTAAATTGTATTTATAAAGAATACCAATATGATTATAACCAAGCAGAACTTCGTTTAGAAATTGTGCAAGGGTTGCTTATTGCATTAAATAATATTGATGATATAATTGCATTAATTAAGGGTGCGGCAAATACTGAAGATGCAAAAACTCAGTTAATGACAGATTATGAATTAACAGAACGCCAGGCCAAAGCTATATTAGACATGAAATTATCTAAATTAACCCATCTGGAGATAACTAGTTTAGAAGATGAGGCTAATGAATTAAGAACTAAAATGGCTAATTATGATGTTATCATTAATGATACAGATGCCCAAAAATCTATTTTTATTGAAAGATTGAAAAATTTTGTAGATAAATATGGTTTTGAACGCAGAACTGAGGTTATTGATTTAGAAGAAGAGGAAGAAACAGAAGAGAGTACTATAATCCCCGAACAGTGTATGGTTATTTTAACTGCTAGTGGATTAGTAAAACGTATTCCTACTACGGCTTTTAAAGTACAAAATAAAAATGGCAAAGGTGTAAAAACTCAAGATGATATTACCATAGAAACAATTAAGACTAATACAGCTGATACTCTTATGGTATTCACAAGCGCTGGTAAAATGTATAGTTTAATTGTTGGAGATATTCCAGAAGGTAATAATACTTCTAAGGGCGTATCATTAAAAATGCTTTTAGATATTGGTGCGAATGAAGAGGTGGAAACTATTTATTCGATTCATCAAAATACTACCGCAAAATACATTTTATTTGTTACAAAACAAGGAATGTTAAAAAAGACAGAACTAAATGAATATATTAGGTCTGGACGTAATAAAAAGGGAATGTTGGCTATAAAAATTAAACCAAATGATTCAATCGTTAATGCAATTTTAATTGATGAAGAAGAGGTTTTAATTATAACTGCTAATGGTCAAGTAGAACATATCGCAACTAATTCAATAACTCCAATAGGTCGAACTGGAATGGGTATTATTGGTATTCGTTTAAATGAGGGTGATGAAGTTATTGGCTGTGAGGCCGTGCGCGACCCCGCTGATTTATTAGCGTTATTTACTGAAAATGGATATGGTAAGAAAACTGCCGTATCAGAATATAATTTACAGAATAGAGGCGGTTTAGGAGTTAAGGGTTACAATCTTAATAAAAAGACTGGTAAAATAGTATCCTCTAGTATGCTGAATGATAGTGACACAATTTTAATTGTTGGTGCGACAAGTTCATTATGTATTCTTGGTGCAGATGTCCCGACAAGCGCAAGAGTGTCAAGAGGTTCAACTTTAATTAAAGGTACAACAATTGTATCAACCTCTAAAATTTAAAGCAAAGGGCTTTTTAATGAAATTCAATCTTTTAAATTTTTATTATATAGTGAAACAAAATACAGTAAGGAAAGAGGATATACAGTATGGACGTATCAACATTATTAGACGCATGTTTAAACGATAATAATATTATTGGCTATCAGTATTTCAAGAATTTACAAGACCGCACTATCATATTTAATGATGAATGCAGCAGCGATATTGTTGAAACAGTAGGCATGCCGTTATTACAATTTAATGAAGATGAGAGCAATGCCCCCGTTCATCTTTTTATTAATTCTGAAGGTGGCGGTGTATTCCCAAGTTTATATATTTGTAATATTATTGACAATTATAAAAAACCGTTATATATACACGTTTTGGGGTATGCGCTTAGCATGGGATTTAATCTTGCAATTGCTGGCAAAGATAATCCTAATGTACACAAGGATTGTTATCCTTTTACCATCTTTATGATGCACGCCGGGTCATTAGCAATTAATGGCACTGCGGCGCAAACAAAAAGTTTTATGAAGTTTAACGATAAGTTAGAACGCAAAGTAAAACAATATACTTTATCTCATACCCTTATTGATGAAGAAACTTATGACAGATATAATGATGACGACTTTTGGCTGACAGCTGAAGACGCATTAGAGTATGGCATAGTGGATGAAATCATAGGACAAGAGGAAGTGTAAAAACTATATATAAATTTAAGGAGGAAAATTTATGGAAGAGGATAAGGTTTTAATGGAAGAAGTAACCTATGATGGCGACGATTTCTCTCAAGAAGTAGAAAGAAAAATGAGAATTGAAGCTATTGCTCGTTTAGTTATCAACATTTTACTGTTAGTAAACTGGATTTTAACTTTAACTGGCAAGAACCCAATCCCATTTAGTGAAGATTTACTTTACACATGAATTTCTGGTATTGTTTCTTCAGCTTATCTCATTTGGGGAGCATGGTGGAAAAACAATAACATGACCGCTAACGCTTGCAAGGCCCAAACTTATAAAAATGAATTAGCTCATCATGAAACCGAATATCATGAAGAGCCTGATATGGGAGATTGGGACGAAGAAGAGGAATCTTCAGAACAATAAGGAGGAACTGTATGAATGGGGTTCAGACTTTTAGGCAAGACGACTCGCGCTGGGGTAAGATGTACTACCCCAGGTACCCCTATACGATGGCAGGTTCTGCTTGTGGTGCAACAGCTTGTGCAGATTTAATTGTTTCAAACCCAAAGTATGCAAGTTATACGCCAGTAGAAATTGCGAAATGAATGATTAATAAGGGCTATGCGATTCCGGGCAACGGCACCGCTAGAAATGGCATTACTGATTGTTTAAGGAGTTTTGGTTTTGCCGTAAAACGTCATGATAATATGACAACCTTTTTATCAGAATTAAATAAGGGTAATGTTATTGGCATTATTTTATTTGGCGGAGGCACCAGAG
>JAEEGL014092423.1_pt1 | contig 14267 bp, 16 predicted proteins | sample 9134231 | NCBI WGS metagenome assembly JAEEGL01 (sample SAMN16246548, study PRJNA631951) | gut metagenome | biome: gut microbiome; feature: rumen; material: fiber-attached | host: Bos | place: Iran: Karaj | collected 2018-10 | reverse complement strand
GATGTTTCTGAAGATAATTAGCATATTTCTCACTGCATCTGAATCTAATGTCTCTTATGTTAGCAAGTGACAAATGATATGTTGTATAGTCATTGCGTTTTGATATAGCGTGTAGTTCAAACCTACAACTTTGTTTGTTATCACGTTTTGATTTAAACTTTGGATAACCACTATGTTGTTTAAAGAAATTATTATATGCTGACAACATATCAATTATTGCTTGTTTGAGAACCTTTGTATTCTGTTCTCTAAGCCATAAGAAACGGGAGTCTTTTGTCAATTCATTATGAAAGAAATGACCCAATGTTGTTCTGTTTTCTGATGTATTTGTTTCTTCGTATGATTTGATTTTACGAGCAAGACACTGATTATATACAACACGGTAACAGCCAAGTAACTTGTTTATCATTGTTGCTTGTTCCTTGTTTGGATATAACCTTATCTTAACTGCTCTTAACATATAATATTAGTTAATTTTATTATATAATTCTATTAATGCTTTTTCTCCGAGTATAACATCGTCACTACATAATCTGATTGGTTTTAATTTATATACTGGTTCAATTAGAGTATAATTAATTTCATATATCTCCAACAGTATTGTATCTCGTGTATATTTTTCAGTAAATAAATCACTAATTTTAAATTTACTTTTAACTATTTTTCTTTCTCCTTTCTAAACTTCTTCTACCGTAATATTTACTGCTGAAACTTGCAAGCAATGCCATAAGGTCTCTTGTTAATTCTTCTGCATCAGAAACATCTTCTTTGTCATCTAAAACTATTATCTCACATCCGAATACAGCATACATCTTCTGAATGAAGTTAAACTGGAATCGTGTCAACCTGTCTTTATGTTCAATAATAACTTTATTTACTTTTCCTTTGACAATCAAATCAGTCAGTTGTGTGAAACCTTGTCTCTTAACATTCAATCCACTTCCGCAGTCTTTTATAATATGCTCAACATACAAATTATGTTTTGCACAATATTCAGATAGTCTCTGTGATTGTCTGTCAAGGTCTCCGCTCACTTTCTGTTTTTGTGATGAAACTCTTGCATATGTAGCACAGACATCTTGCTTAGTTTCTTCTATCTGTTCACTTCCTATTATCTTATTGATGTCAGATTCACGATAGCGTCTGTGACCACCAGAAGTAAGAATGGGTTTAAGTTTATTCTCTTTATCCCAAATTCTTAATGTCTTAGGTGTAACATCTAATATTTCTGCTGTCTTTGATATGTTGTATAGTTTATCCATTAATTAAGTTAATATTACTTTTACTGCGTTCTCGCTTTTATTAACCAACTCTTGAAATTCTTCAAGTGTGATAGTTTCATCAACATCGAACATCAAAGGGAATGTTTCGCCATTATCAGTCTCAAATGTCTTGTTTTCAAAATCAATATTTACTACTTTCATCATATATAAATATCTCCTACTTTTTATTTATCTAAATTATTTTACTAAAAATGTTAAGTTTTGTTTAAATATTTATTTAACTATTAAATACTCCATTCAGATTTCACAATTTGTGACTTATCTATATGGAGTTGATTTTTATTCTTCTTCAATTATAAAATCTTCTTCTTCGAATGATATTTTATCATCTTTAGATGCGGAATATTCAATTATTGTATTATTATCAATAGATTCTTCTTCAGATTTATTTGTATTATTTTCGCTAAAGACTATATCATTGTTTTTGTTTTCTTTCGATTCTATGTTCAAGTCATTCTCCGATAATTTGAATAATATAGCGTTTATGCTTTCATTGAGTGAACTTCCGTTTTTTATCGAATCTTCAAAATGACCGTTTCTCCCGCATATGTACTGTTCAAGAGATTTTAATCTGTTTCTTATTTCTTCTAACGCATTATTTGCATTTGTTAATTCTCCGTAAACGAATACACGGATATAATCAATGCTGATTTTCAATCCAATCAGCAAACCAATAATAATTACGATTCCGACTAATATGCAACAATTAATTATGATATTCATATTACCAAGCTCGAATTCTGTTTTCCGGTTTAATATATAACAAATCTCCTTCTTTCACATCAAATGCTTCATACCATTCGTCAAACAATTGAACTTGAGCATTGACTCTCATAAACGGAGCAGCGTGTTCATTATTCATATTGTTATTTTTAATTATTTCATCTGTTTGTACGCAAGCCCAACTTGTAGCATATGACAACCAGAAATTCTGAAGCATTTTCTTTCTCTCTTCTCCGATAATTCCTTTATCTTTCATCTTTTTGCATAATGTATGTAAAGCAATTCTCAGGCCGCCGTTATCTGCAATATTTTCAGAAACTTCAAGTTCTCCGTTGCATTTTATAAACGGCAATAACTCTTTATCGGAAAAATGCTTAATCATCGGTTCCACCAATTCAGAAGTGAAATGTTTTTCATCTTCTTCTGTCCACCAATTTATCATATTTCCGTACTTATCAAACATACGTCCGTTTCTGTCAAATCCGTGTGTCATTTCGTGTCCGATAATCACACCTATACTTCCGAGATTTTCGGCATCAGATGCATTTGAGTCAAAGAACGGAGGCTGAAGAATTCCGGCAGGGAAACAAATTTCTACCGGATATATGGGACTGAAACAAGCGTTAATTGTATACGGTCGCATCGGCCACTCATCAATATCAACATCTTTATTATAGTATTTCTTCAATCTTTTCTGTTTGAAAAACTTTAATATGTTAAATGAATTTTCAAACAAAGTTTTTGATGCATCAACGATTAAATCATCGTAATCAAGATCCCATTTGTCTGGAAACCCGATTTTATTATATGCAATAGCAGCTAATTTATCAAGAGCAAATGCTTTTGTCGTTTCTGACATCCAAGATTGTGAAGAAATAATCTCTTTGAACGATTCTTTTAATTCTTTTATCATTTCAATTGCAGTATCTTTTGCTTTTTGCCCGAAATATTTGTCAGCATATATTTTTCCGACAACATCACTAAACATAATGCATATATAGTCAATTTCTCTTTTCCATTTCGGTGTGCGCTCTTTTGCTCCGCTTTTATATTGTGAGAATTTCCAAAATTCGTCACTAATTTCATCAGAAAATGAATTGACATTGTTTAAAAGGAATGTAAATTCGAATATATCTTTAAGAGATTCGATGTCAATTTCGTTTATAAGTTTGAAAAATGTTTTCGTAAATTCGATTTGAGAAACAATACATTGATTAGTTTCAGTATATCCGAAATAAGAGAGCCAGCGTTTGATGTCATAACCGAACAGTTCTGTTATCTCATCAACGCTCATCATATTGTAGTTGAGTTCCGGTCTTTCAAGTTCTTCTACAGAATAAGCACATTCAATAAGTTTGTTTTCAAAATCGAAATACGTATCAATAAGTTGTTTTGCTTTTTCTGAAGAATAACCCATTAACATTAATGTATTTTGAGAAACTTCGAGAAATTTGTTATATGTATCAATTTCAGCACCAGTATAATACTTCTTATTGTAAAGAATTAAATCTTGACTGAAATATATTTCATAGTGAGATGAATTTTTAAGATCTTGACCGATAGATACTTCTATTGGAATTCCGGCATTTAAATCTTTAATGGCATACTCCAAAAGTTCATCTCTATCATTAATATTATGAATATTTTCTATATACGGGTTTAACAGAGAAAACACATCTTTCTCTTGATTTTTCGGATTGCGAATTATTGAAATAACATCAGACATTTTCTTTTGGAGAACATCATTAACGTCTAAATTATCAATTATTCCTCGTAATTGTTCAATAATAATGTTTTCATCAAGAACATCAAAAAATGTCCATGACAGATGATCGGCCGGCTGTTTATATTCATCTGCAAAATGATTTGTAGCAAATTTGAAGAAGTTATCTCCCGGTCGAATACTATAATCTATCAGTTTCTTTTTATCCATAAAATATAATTTATAAAATATAATAATTATACTGTTCAATTGAGATTTTGTTCAATTTAAAAACAATGAATAGAACAAAAAATTTAAGTGATTATAAACTTGTTGTCACAAACGGGTCTGTTTTTCATTTAACTGTTAATAACACCAGATTAATGAGTGAGTCAGCGAGATTCAAGTTTGTGTTCTCGAAGTCGCTGACTCAGTGTTGATATAGAAGTTATCGCTCTGTTTAAATAGTTAATGTTTAGATTGTTTTTTCACGATCATCCTTAAACATATTATTAAAGCGTCTTTCTCGTTCTTCTCTTTTTTGACGTTCTTCTGGTGTCATACGCATTTCTCTTGCTGTGTATTCACGATTACTTATTCTATTATGCAAATTTTCTGGGTCAAGAGGATCTTTTTTGAAATATAAATTTCTTTTTTTCTCATATCTTTCGGTTGATAATTTTGTAAGATATTCGCCCGCTTCTTTTGTTAAAAATACAAATAATATGCATTTTTCTTCATCTGGTTCCTCTACACAACATATATAATAACGTTCATAATTTGGAAGATTTTCATATTTGTTAAATAATTTCTGAGCTTCAGTACCAAATTTAACACTCCCATCGAAAAAAGTATCATCTATATGATTATATGGCAAAGATGGTGTGTCATTTAATTCTATTGAACCGTTATTGTATATATCACCATAACATAAATCAGGCGAACCAGAAATATATAAGAAATATCTATTATTTGTAGTTTTAGATATTTCTGAAATTTTATCTTTTATATACTTTATAGTTTCATTATTATGATTATATGATTCATTTAAATTGCGTTTGACAATTTTCGCAACTTCTTTCATTATGCTCTCATAAAGACTTTTCTTTTCGTTATATGTCATATTACCAATGTTTTTCTTTATTTATCATTGAAAACTGTTCAAAAAAATCATTTGGTTTTTCATAGGAATGGCGCCATTACTCCATTCATATGAGGAACAAATCATTTTGATAAATATTAATTTTTGCGACAACAAGTATATAATCACCAAAATTTATCTATGTGAATTGACTTTAATTTAAGTTACAATTCCGGAAACAATTATAATCTAAAAGATTTGTCACATTTTATGTTAAATAATGTTAAATTCAGTTTATTTTTTTGCATAATCTATTTTTTCTTCGTACATTTGCATTGAAATTTAAAAACGATTGAAAGATATATGTATTACATTCAGTCTAAATTTAATACAGATTTTCTTCATCCCGAATATATTGATGAAGTAATTTCAAAAAGATATAAAGATACAAATTTTGCAATAATTAAAGAATCAAAACGTTGGGCAGTTTATCTTTTGTTAGAAATAAACGGCAAAACTCACATTTGCGGATTGACAACATATCATACCAGAAAATTAGCGATTTCCAAAATAACAACAGGACAACTTAAAAAAAGCATTGATAAAGAATATAAAACGTTAAAAATTATTTATGATTTTTTAAATCAAAATAAAAATAAATCTATATAATTATGACATTCTCTGATATTTTTGAAGATTTTAAGAATTATTCTTGCGTCAGACGAAAGTCCTGGTCTGAGCTGGTTTATATGCGTCGTCACAAGACTTCTCCGCTCATTCAGATGTTTGCTTTTTTGCCAACAACAAATGGTAAAGACAAAGCGTTTGTCATCACTAAAGATTGTCGTCTAAATGCTGAAGACTTGTTCGCTGATGACTGGATAGTTGTAGCAACAAATAATTCAACTTCTAAAAACAAATAACTATGAAACGATTGATTATTCTTTTTACAGCATTTATACTGTTTTCGGGTTTAGTGAATGCGATTAGACCCATTCGTGTCAAGTACACATGTGATGTTACAAAAATCAACGCTCAAGTGGGCGATGACGGGCGCGATTGGACTTTAAATGAGCCGGACTGCGGTTGGTGCTATATTCCCAATGTTGGACATAACGGGATTATTATTTATAAGAACCCGTACACCAGGGATTATAACGTATATGATCTCAAATGTCCGGTATGTGATATAAATCACGTCAATTCTACTCTTTGTATGGATTTGACTGTTACATTAACGTGTCCCATTTGCGAAACATCTTATAATATATGTGGTGTCGGGCATCCTGTAAATTCTAATATATCTGAAGCCTGGCTCGAATCATACGCTTTTACAATGAAAGGCAATATAATGTACATCGACAATTCACCCGGATTCAATCAACGGTATCGCTTATGGCAAGCCAGTCAGCATAGTCCGATTAATCCTACAGTTCGATAATTCTACAAGAAATTAAAAGTGGGCTTTATTTGCAAGGCCCACTTTTTAATATGTCAGAAAATAATGATTCATTTGTTTCTTTTTCTTTAAATTTGCTATATGATGAACAATTCAATTTTTTTATAACTTCGAATACAGATTTTCGGATACCGTCATAATCATAATTTCCGCAATTCCCATGTTCAGCAAATAATTTCCAAAGTTCATCCGGCGAAGCATCCATCTTTTTAAGAATGTCAGTATCAGTTTCGCAGTTGATATAGTATTCACATTCGCTACAATCACATTTATTTTCGAATTCGGCTATTGCTTCATTTTTAATTTGTTCGTCGTGCTCGTCCATCTCTAAAGAATTTTGAACGACATCAAAAAGTTCTTCGTTTTCAAATGTATCTAAAATATCACGATTTTCGTAATACTTTTTGATGACATTCATAATTTCTTCTATATCGGGAAGATAGGGTTTAATCAATTGTTGCCACGATATATACTTCAGTGGAGTAATGTTATTTACTATCTTTTTTAATGATTCGTTAATTGTAGCAATTATTCTTTCATCATCATAATCTTTAGGATTACATGGCGGTTCATAATCATCGGCTATATGAATAATATCAGATGAAGTGATAAAGCCTCTTTCTAAAGAATGAGTTATTATGCCTTCAAAGTCAGTTAACTCATAAAGTTCAGAAAGCAGATTATTTATTTTTTCTATCTTTGGAGTTGTCATTTTTCGAAGTTGATGCTTTTTTGTTATTCTCTTTTTTGGAACGCTTCTTTTCTTTATTTTTATTCTTTTTTTCTAAACTTATTGCGAGATTTTTTTCAGCATCGGTGCGCAATTTATAATATTTCTTAAAACTAATCGGCAACCATCTGTTCCATTCAATAAGTTCTTTATTTTCAGACCACAAAGTCATATCCGCAGCTAAATAAAAATAATCTTGAGTTGGTATGGGGATATTCACTTCTATTCCCTGAATGACATTCTTTTCTTTAAAGATGGTTTTATATCCGAAGCTGTTTCCGAAATTCCACCCCCGTTGTATATTTTTTTCTGTGAAATCGGAAAAGTCCAATCTCTCATATAAGAATGGCAACGGACTGTTTGAATCCGGATTGTGTGAGTTTTTTATGTAATCATTGTCATCGTTTTTTATACAATCGCTCAAAATCATTATTGCTGCACTCCCGTCATCTTTTATATAACATTTGTTATAAAGTTCGCTATATATTCTTTGAATAGCACCATTTTCTTTGATAACGGCACTCTCTTCTTCAATATAGTCAGATAGTTCGCTATCAGCTTTTAACTCATCAGTTTCATCATCTTTTTTAATGTTATAGTCTATTGTTAAAAATACATTTTTGGGGAGAATGCATTCAATCGTTTTAAGAATGCTCAATTCATCCAATTCGAGTTCTTGTATAGTCAGAAAAGGCCATCCGGCATTTTCAGCATATTCAGCAAACAGAGCATCCAGAATGTTATATTTATATTCAGTCTATGTCATAATTTAAAACAGTCTTTAATATTTGTACTTTGATAATTGAAAATAGTCTACAAAAAAGAGAGTTTGCTTTTTTCCAAACTCTCTCTTTTTATCTTAATGCAAATTCAATCTACATCTCCGGAATCATCTGAACCAGCCTTCAAATTGATTCTTGCCGGCATAATATATAGAATCTCGCAAGTTTCAGAAATCAGATTTTTGATTTCATCAGTGTTTTTATATGCTTGCGGGCTTTCATCTATTGTACCCTTGTTTACAGAAGTAGAATATACGCCGCTCATCGAATCTTTATATTCTTCGATAGAGATATTCTTTTTTGCAGCATTTCTGCTCATTGCTCTTCCGCTACCGTGAGAACAAGAAAAATTCCAATCTGCATTTCCTTTGCCACGACAAACAGCAATGCCGTCGCGCATATTAAAAGGAACGAGAATCAACTCATTCTCACGAGCACTTATGGCACCTTTTCTCATAATATGATCTTCCGGAGATACATAATTATGTGTGCAATAGATATCGTCTACAGAAGAAATGCCGTACTTGAGAAGAATAGTTTTAATTTTTTCGTGAATCATCATATGATTCCATCTGGCATACAGTTGAGCAAATACCAAATCGCACAAATAACCGTTCATTTCTTCTCCGCTTAAGTAACCGTTTATTCGTGTCGAATCAGACAGAGACTCTTCAATGAATTTCTTCAATGCTTCGTCATAACCGGTTTTGTCTTTCCAATGGGTCTTTTTCCACTCTTCTTTGAATTTGGAGCGCAATTCTTTAATGCGGTCTTTATCTTCTTTATTTGCTTTCTGCGGACCCCTGGCAGCAATCATCGTCCAATACTTGCATACCTTTTGTCCGAAGTTTCTGGAGCCGCAATGTACAGTGACTGCTGTATGCGAAGCATCATCGGATTCATTCAATTCAATGTAGTGATTGCCTCCGCCGATTGTTCCGATAGATTTATAGAATAAAGCAGTTTCCATATGCAACTTTTCAAGTTGTTGGGAAATCCACTTTTCTGTTACTTGAGTCGGGAGTTCAGAAAGTCTTTCCGGCCATTTCTGACGAACTTTGTTAAATTCGTTAGAAAGAAAACTCATAAATTTCTTCTCGTCGAACTGAGTTTCTTCATTAATTTCCGGACCCATCGGAATCTCTTTTCTCAAACGATGTTCAAATTCAACATACTTCTCTTTAGGAAGAGATTTATTGAGAAGTATCATAGAAACCGTACATCCGATGTCGCCGCCTATATGTTGCGGATTGATGTAATTTCCGAGCGTAGAAGTGAATCCCACCGTAGAGTTTAATCCGGCGTGAACGTCTGGCATATAATGTACAGTTTGCCCATTAAACGCCGGACAATTGACAATATCATAAACTTGTGAAATTGCTTCTTGTTCGATGTTTTCTGTGTGGACTACTGCTTTTGTATGTTTGCCTTGAATAATCATCGTTTTACTTGTTTATTCGGCTTCGAGTTTGAAATTATTGTCTCTCAATTCTCTCAAATCTTTCATATAATCCCAATTCTTTTCACCCAAAAACATTTGGCCTTCATCATCAGAATCACAGAAATCGTAAACGGTACAAACGCTGTTCTCGTTTTTAAAAATTCCGAAAATCGTTCCGTCTTTGCCGGCTTCGTAAATTCTTCGGAAGATTTCTGCCTGCTTTTTCATATTGTCGTTAGAAAACTCAACGTTTTCATAAGCAGCAGCAACTTCCGGAATGTCTTCGTATGCGATATATCCACGGTCAAATGTTGTCTGCAAGACAATTCGTTCGTCCCACGTTAAGTCTGGATTAATTATAAGATCCCAAATTTCACGTATTGTGCCCTTCTTCTCTTTGGAATCCGGTTTAATGAACATCATTAGCGTTCTGGAATGATATTCATTCTTTTCTTCTTCAGTTTCCCATGGACGAGGAGGAAGAGAGGGGAGATATTTCTGCTCTAATTCTCTCCAGATATGCATACAACCCAACCATGCGTTTTGTACATCACCACCGCCTTCAGAAACGATTTGTTTCTTTTTCTTTTTTATAATATAAATTTCAACTCGTGACATATATAAATTAATTTATAAGAATTCCTTAACTTCTTTAATCATATCGCTAAAGTTAGCGATAAACTTTTCAGTCAGCAGTTCTTCCTGGAAACTGAATATGCTCAACCGTCCGTTTGTAGCCAATTCAGCAGAGAATGTTCCGTTTTTCTTGAAGTTTTCGATGACATTAAACTTCATCGTTGTCTTTTTGGTTGAATTGCGATAACAGTCTCGCAGAATCAAAAGTTTCTGCAAAGTTTTCATCGTTTCGGAATACGGAATAGAACCGCCGTTGCTCTTGAGCGTTTCTCCGAACTTCTTGCTGTACTCATTCCAAGTGACCGGGAGATCAGGATAAACGTCAATCTTGAATGTGCTCCAGTCTCGGTTGTCCTTTGATGGAAACAGCAAGCATTCTGCTGAACGCTGAACCATATCGTAATAACCGCCGTTGTATGCATTTACTACACGACCTTCGTCATCAAAGACGATGATTCGGCGTTTTGGATCTTCATCAACATAACATTTGATGTTGTTAGATTCAACAGACTTCACTTTCATCTCGCCGTAAAGTGGGCTGTAGATGGTTAAATTCTTTTCTGGAGCACCCCTAAGGATATTGCTCAAACAAATTGCCTTCGTCTCCATAATTTCCTAATTTTAGTTTATGTTTTTAATAATTCACGCAACAAAAGTATGAATATTTTTCCAATTGACAAAATTATTTAATGATAAAAAATCAAAATTTTAATTTATTTAACATTTTTATCAAAGAATTATTAATAAAACTTAAAAATAAATATCAGAAATCGAAAATCGCTATCTTTATTTGCACAATAAAAATAAAGTTCATATCTTTGCAAAAAATATATAATGATTAAGAAAACTATTATATCAAAGCAAACTAACGGAATATGGTCGTTTACATATCCCGAAGATGTTGAAATGGTTGTTGTTAGCGGCGACATTCACGGAGCATTCCGTCAAATCGTCAATAAAGTGACTGCTCAATATGATATTCACAATGCTTTGTTAATTGTAGCCGGCGACTGCGGATTCGGATTTGAAAAGCCCGGTTACTATGAAGACATATATCAACATTGTGCAAAACAATTAAAGAAGAATAATATCTATGTTGCTTTTGTACGCGGAAATCACGATAATCCGGAATATTTCAATCAACGCATTATTGACAAATCAAGATGGGCAACAATTCCTGATTACAGCATAATTCGTGCCGCAGGAAAGAATATTCTTTGCATAGGCGGAGCTATCAGTGTGGATCGTCAATACAGATTCGAACAAAGAAAACCGATTAATTCTGCCAAACATTATAATGGTCCCATCGAATTGAAACCCGATATATATTGGGCAAATGAGTGTGTAGTTTACGATATAGATAAATTGGATGAAATTAGCAAACAAGCAAGTATTGACACAGTAATCACGCACACTTCACCTACTTGGTGTGAAATATCGAATTATAATAGTTTGAGTGATTTTTCAAAGAATGATCCAACTTTGATAGAAGACGTAACAAACGAAAGACATCAAGTAAATTTGATATATGAATATCTTATTCGTGAAAAACATCCGATAAAGAATTGGCTATACGGACATTTTCATCGCTCGTGGAATTCAGAAATTGACGGGATAAAATTTTCATTGCTTGATTGCGAAGAATTAAGGGAACTTCGTTGAACATTCTCTTATAATTGAAATAAATATATAAAAATATTTAACAGTTATTTATGTTTACTTTTTTTAAAGAACTTTGGTTGCTCATAAAAATGTTATTTTCTTCTAAACCGTCAGATTTTAACGAACTTACGTATATTCCGACGAAATTCTTTCCGGCAAAAGGTTACAGTTATTTGACATGGTGCGGCGCATGCTTGTATAGAGAAAGCAATAAAATGCTTTAGAAACCGACGAATGTTACAATAAATCACGAAAATATTCATCTTGCATAGGCAAAAGATTATAAAACATGGCTTCGATATTATCTTGCATATCTTTGGAATTGGATAAAAACTTTCCCGCCGTTCTCCAAAAAAGCATATTATTTCAATAAATTTGAAATAGAAGCATATGCAAAAGAGAACAACTTCAATTATCTCAATTCAAGAAAGCCGAAAGCAGCAGATGATTTTAATTTTTCCGGAAAAAGCAAAGCTTGGGAAGACAGTGATAAAAACCCGGTCAGATTTAAAACATATCTAAAAACCAAATTCAATTAAGTTGTACGCTATAAAGAGAGACTAAAAGAAGAAATTCGAATATAAAATAAAAAGTTTCAAATAAAATCAGTCATCATGTTTACAATCAAAACACACATAGGAGAATCTGAAAATTCTTTGGTAAGAGCGTTTGACAGATTCATAGAAAAATGCAAATGTCCGAGTTTAAAAGTTGAATGGCTGAAGAAATTTGACGAAAAAGTAAAAGAGAAGTATATAAAGAATCATCTCGTCCGTATTGTTCATTTCCCGAAAATGAATGAAGACGGAAGTTGGCCGGACAATGAACAGACGTTTGTTGAGTCTTATTTAAATACAAGACGTTTGACGAGAAACGAATTAGAGAACAGCGCATATTCAAAAAACGATGTAGTTTATGTAACATCGTTGGGCAACTACGTTGTTTTGAAAAATAAAGTGCATTACGCTTTTCGTGTAAAGACCAACGGTCGTGTCTATATATTCACAGAAAACGAAGGTTGGATTGATATTACAGAATATTTCGAAGAAAGCAAAAGCAAAATATGTAAGGAGAATACCAGAATTCTTATTGATAAAGTCATAGATTCGAAATTAGAAAAAGAAATAAAATTACAAATCAAACTAAACGATTTCTTTTCAAATAATATATATAGAATATATAAGTTTTTTCATACTCTTGATTCGATATATCTGTGTTTGAGATTCCCGTTTTTATATCCGAGAAACCGTTTTAGCAATCAGCATTATAATAATTGGAAAATTATAGATTATTGCAATGAATTAAATAAAAAATATACAACTGAAACAACTGATATAAAATCTAAATTAGTAAATCATATTATGCTATTTTGGAGTAAGGTTGTTATGTGGTTTCACGATTATATTCTTGCTGTCATATTCGGAATTCCGACATATAGCGAGATAGATTCTTTAGATTCGGGATGGATGCGAGCTTTCGGAATGGATTTGCTTAAAGAATTGAAAGCACAATTAAAGAAAGATAACTATCTTTATAAATATCGTATTGTTGACATTAAAGAAAAATACGGAAGTTTGCGCTGGTATAGTGCATTGTCTCCAAAAGGAGAAATGGCAATTATTAACAAATATGAAAAACTTTCTGAACATACTTGCATTTATTGCGGCCGCCCGGCTAAATACATTACTACTGGATACATACTTCCATATTGTGAAAAATGTATATCTGAAGAAGGAAAGATTGGGGCATATGTATTAGATGAAACTGGAAAAGTAATATATGACCCATATGATGATTCTTTGAATTCGGCGAATCAATAAAAATCAGCGACATTCATTGATATAGTGAATGTCGCTGATTTTATGTAATTAAAACTTATTTTATTCTTTATACCATTTTGGTGGATTGCTTTCAAGAGGAGAAGCTTTAAACATCTAACGCATATCATTAACATTACTAACATTCCACTTTGATATATCACTGTTAAATTGAGAATTGCAAAACATACATCTCATATTAGTAACATTACTTACATCCCACTTTGATATATATTGATTAAATCGAGAATAAGCAAACATACCACTCATATTAGTAACATTACTAACATCCCACTTTGATATATCTCCGTTAAATTTAGAACCGCTGAACATTAAACACATATCAGTAACATTGCTAACATTCCAATTTGATATATCACTGTTAAATTGAGAATTGCAAAACATACAATTCATATCAGTAACATTGCTAACATTCCAATTTGATATATCACCATTAAATTTAGAATCATAAAACATATCTCCCATATCAGTAACATTACTAACATCCCACTTTGATATATCATCATTGAATTCAGAATATTGGAACATTCTATACATATCAGTAACATTACTAACATTCCACTTTGATATATCACCGTTAAATTCAGATTCATAAAACAGTTTACTCATATCAGTAATCTCACTGACATCAATCCAGTTCAGATTAACTTCATTTCCGCAAATTTCAATTGTCGTTTTAATAACAAATTTCAAATCTTCTTTATCTTCTGGTTTCCAGATTGCTTCACTATTATAGATATATTCTGGCAATTGTTTATTCTTTTTAATCATCTATTGAACAGCATCATTAACTATCTGTTCAACCATCTCTTGATTCTGTTTATTGATTTTCGATGTTACGTCATCTTCTTCTGAATCATCTATATCAATATCATCAAGAATATCTTCATTAAGCGAGTTTTTAAATACTCGCTTCAAATCTTTCATTAT
>JAEEGL013908396.1_pt1 | contig 14267 bp, 12 predicted proteins | sample 9134231 | NCBI WGS metagenome assembly JAEEGL01 (sample SAMN16246548, study PRJNA631951) | gut metagenome | biome: gut microbiome; feature: rumen; material: fiber-attached | host: Bos | place: Iran: Karaj | collected 2018-10 | reverse complement strand
CGGCTTCTGCGCGGCAGTCTTCTATTATATGCACAAATTTATTTTCCATAGGCAATGATTATACCAAAAACTGTATATTGTTACAAATAACATATCTGAGTTCTTATGATTTCTGAGTGCTCCCGTGGTGAAACAACCTAAACCGCTGGCGAGCTAGTTTTTGGTGTTAACAATTCTGCGGTTTTTCTTCGAAAAATCCTCGAATTGTTTTCTATGGCTAAGCGCCAAAACTCCTCGATGCAGGCCGATATGTTTTTCCACTCCGCATTCTGTCATCACAATTATTCTGTATATTTGTAACAATATACGGTTTTTGGTATAATCATTGACTATGGAAAATAAATTTGCGCATATAATAGAAGACTGCCGTACCGAAGCTGCAAAAAGGCTTGTGGGCCAGGAAGGTCTTGTTGATGATATTTTGACTGCATTTATTGCAGGTGGACATGTACTTGTTGAAGGTGTACCCGGACTTGCAAAAACACTTGCCATAAAAACTACTGCTGAAATTCTTGGACTGGATTTTAAGAGAATTCAGTTCACTCCCGATTTACTTCCTGCAGATGTTACAGGTACTTTGATTTATGAGCAGAACAGCGGAAAGTTCAGTGTACGCAAAGGACCAGTTTTTGCAAATGTTATTCTTGCAGATGAAATCAACCGTGCTCCTGCTAAGGTTCAGTCTGCAATGCTTGAAGCTATGGAAGAGCGGCAGATTACAATTGGTGAGGAAACCTACAAACTTCCTGATCCATTTTTTGTGCTTGCGACTCAGAACCCTGTTGAGCAGGAAGGAACTTATAATTTACCTGAAGCTGAGCTTGACCGATTTTTGATGAAACTTGTAATTTCCTACCCTTCAGCTGATAACGAAATTAAAATTGTACAGACTGCGGGTAAAGCTCCTTATGTACCGGTTAAAAGAATTGTACAGTCAGGTGATATAGAAGCCCTTAAACAGGCAGCTGAAAAAGTCACCTGCGATGAAAAACTTATTGAGTATATAGTTTCCATTTTGACAGTTACACGCCCGGAAAATTCAAAACGACAGCAGACCGGTCGCACACTTGTAAATACTGCGAACTCAAACGATATTACAAGGTACATTCATTTTGGAGCTTCACCTCGAGCAGGAATCGCTATGCTGCAATGTGCTAAGGTGAAGGCTTTATTTGCTGGCCGCGACTTTGTTTTGCCGGAAGACATCAAGGCTGTTGCTTTGAATGTATTGCGTCATCGTCTTGTACTCTCTTATGAAGCTGCAGCAGATAATGTTACAGCTGATGATATTATCAGCCGTATTCTTGATTTTATTCCGGTTCCCTAAAATCTGTCACCCGAAACATGGGGATCGGAACTTCACTGCAGGGCTGAAATAGTTCTGCAGACTGTTTGAGAAAAGTATATGCCTAAACGTTATCTTGCAAATAATGAATCTCTCATAAAAAAAGCCATGTATCTTCGCATGATGGCTGAAGATATTGCAGACGGTATGAAAAGCGGCAACTTTCGCTCGCTTTATCGTGGGCAGGGGATTGAGTTTGCCGGCGTGCGCGAATATATGAGGGGAGACGACATCCGCACCATCGACTGGAACGTTACAGCCAGAATGGGGCGGCCGTACATAAAAATATTTGAAGAAGAACGCGAATTACAAATTTTTCTTATAGTGGATTCATCGCGCTCAATGCAGCTGGAAACAGCTTCCGACCGCCGCACCAAATACGCCGCAGCAGCCGAGACTGCAGCTCTCGTTTCAATTGCCGCCGAAATAAATTCTTGTCCTACAGGCGCCGTATTTTTTGACGGTGCAATTCATTTTTCGTGTGACCCGACACTCGGTAAAGAAAACACAATGCAAATTCTGAACCACTTAGACCGGTTACCTGACGTCTCAACCATCGGCTCAGTGCTTCCTAATGCAATCACTGCAGCGGCAAAAATACTCCGCAAACGCACCCTGGTATTTATCCTTTCTGACTTCAGAAGCAGCGGCTGGGAAAAACCTCTTATAAATCTTGCACAGAAAAACGATGTTATTGCAATAAATCTCCACGATGCTTTTGATGAAGAGCTGCCATCACTTGGCACTGTAAACTTCAGGGATATAGAAAGCGGAATTAAAATGTCTCTGCCCTCGTCTTCTCCTGTCTTTCAGAAAGAATGGCGGAACTATAATGAAATGAATCAAAACCGCTGGCAGGATTTCTGTATAAAACATGGAATAATGCCTGTGATTCTGGATACAAAAACCGAACCTGTTCAGGTTCTTAATCAAATTTTCGCACGCAAGGCTCGAGTAAGGTAAGGAGAAAACAATGCCTACAGTTTTACCACAGCAGATTCTCGTTCCCAAAAAAGTCTATATTGGAGACCTTGCAGAATTACGCTGTACATTTAACAACCCGAATTCAGAATTAAAAAAACTCGTAGAAAACGGAACCACCGAACTATCGTTAGTTAGTTATTCTACAGACAACCAATCCGATTATGACATCAAAAGTATAAATCTCTCGCCTGCTGGAGTAGATTTTTATCAGGTGACTGTTAATTTCATTCCCTGGAAAACCGGTTCCCTTCAATTTCCTCCACTTGAAATCGAGAACACAGACATTACCATAGAGTTTCAGCCCGTTCAGATTGTATCTCTTGTTTCTACAGACTCAAACAGCCCGACAACTTTACGCGACAGCGCGGCACCCCTTTTACTTCCCGGTACCGCTTATAAACTGTACGGCTCTCTCGCAGGACTTGTAGTTTTACTTATTGTGATACTTAGAATCATCATAAAACGAAAAAGCATTCTGTTTTATCTTGATACAAAACGACTTCTTCGAAAATACAGAAAAAACAAAAAGCATACTATTCGTTCTCTAAATAAAATTGACACAAAAACAACTGACGCAGTTTATGCAGAATCAGTTCAGAAGATTATGCGAAATTATCTTGAAGTTAGATTCGAATATCCTTTTACAAAATCTGTAACTTCTGAATTAATGGCCGGCTGGCAATCTGCTACGAACAATCTTCTTTCGGATACAAAAGAAGAAGCATTCGGAAATATTGTGGCAAGCTTTATAAGAACTGATTTTATACGTTACAGCAAGGATGCTCATTTTGAAAAAGACGAACGGACAGAACTTGTTTCAAAATTAATTGACCAGATAGAACAACTTGAAAAAGAGGAAGTGGAAAAAGCAATATGATAAGTTTTGAAAATCCAGCAGCATTCATTCTCTTACTCCTTATTCCTCTACTTTATATTCTGCGCTTTATAAGGATATTTAATCAAATTACATTTCCGGCTGTTCTTTCAGACTGGGACGGTCATTCTTTTGAGTGGAAAGGAAAAACTCAAAAATTTCTTTCTGTCTTAGCAGGTGTATTTTTTACAGCAGGATATTTAATTTCTGTTGCAGCCCTTGCAGCACCTGTAATTTCAAATCAGGAAAAGGTTTATACCTCTCTTGGCACTGATATTGTTTTTGTAATAGATACCAGTCCTTCTATGTCTGCAAAAGATATGGATAATGGACAGCGTCTGGAAGCAGCAAAAAATGCAATCTACTCACTTTCAGGCAAAAATGATGGCAGCCGCTACGGCCTTGTAGCACTGGGAAGCAATGCTGCAGTGTTAGTTCCACCTACAAACGATCACAATTTTTTTATTGAAAGACTTTCTAAAATTTCTGCAGGCAATTTTGGAAATGGCTCTGCAATTGGAGACGGCTTAAGTACTGCAGTATGCCATCTTGTTTCATCTTCTGCTCCAAAAAAATGCATTGTCCTTCTTACAGATGGAGAAAATAATGCAGGTGAGATTCACCCCGAAACTGCTGCTCAGTTAGCGGCAGATAACAACATTACTATTTATGTTGTAGGCATTGGCTCAAAAGGAAAAGTACCGATTGAATACACTGATCCGGCCACAGGAAAACTGTATTCCGGGTATCTTGATTCCAACTTTAATCCGGCATCACTAAAAAAAATTGCAGCTATTTCCGGCGGGCGATATTTTGAAGCACAGACTCTTGATGAACTTTCCGGCATTCTCTCAACAGTTTCGAAAACTGAAAGCATTTCACAAAACTACACCAATAGAACTGTAAACAAACTTTTCTACCAGCAGTTTTTATCCACTGCTATAGTTTTATTTATTCTTGCATGGTTTATCCGTCGCATTCTATTAAAAGAAATGATCTGTTACAGACATAGAAAAATTTTATTTGTACGCTCAGGCTGTCTGCTGCTCAGTTTTATTTTTCTTCTTCTGGCTCATGCTGGACTTACATGGGGTACATACCTTGTGCCGGTTCAAAAAAGCGGTCACTCAGTAGCAATGGTATTTGATATTTCTAACAGTATGATGGCACAAGACTGTCCTGAAAATACAACTCGACTTAAAGCAGCTTCGCTTTACGCAAAAAAACTCCTTTCCAGAATGGAAGGCACACCTGTAGCTGTGATTCTTGCTAAAGGTGATGGAGTTGCCGCAATCCCGCTTACCGATGATTCGGCAATGGTAGAATCGCTTCTCGAAGTTATGTCTCCAAACCTTATGACAGTTCCCGGTTCAAGCATAGGTCGTGGTATCTTAAAAGCAAAAGACACTTTTCAAACTAATTTTTCTTCTGCCGGAAGAATCTGGGTTTTTACAGATGGAGAAGAAACAGATTCCCAGCTTACCACTGCCCTGCTTGAATGTCTGAAATCAGGAATCCCGGTTACAATAATTGGATTTGGCTCAGAGAATGAAAGTCCTGTACTTACCGGCGATGGAAAAACAACAGTCATGTCTGCACTTAGACGAGACAAACTGGAAACCTCAATTTCTGAAGCATCAGCAAAATTCAGATTTTTTAATAATCGGGAAAATCTTTTGTACATTGATTCCATGGAAAAAGGTTCTGCCGTAAAACTTCTTTCACAACTGCGTTTTGGGCCAACAGAAAACCTCATAACCTCTTATGAAGTAAAACCCGTTCCACGCTATAAACTGTTTTTATCTCTTGCAGTTATATTTTTAATTCTAAGCTATATTAGTACAGAATTTAATTTTCAAAGATTTTTTAGCGGTGTAAAAAAGGCAGCTGTAAAAACTTCTATAGCTGTTTTTATTACTTTACTGACAGGCTGTTCTCAAACCACAGATATCTTCAAAGGCACGGTTGCATTTCACCAGAAAAAATACAGGCATTCAGTATCTTGCTTTATGAAAGCCTCTGAAGAAGCAGCGGCAAATGAGAACCGGATAAATCAGAGTTTTGCACTTTATGACCTTGGGACAGCATATATTATGCTTGGGGAAGATTCAGCTGCACTTGAACAGTTTAAAAACATTTCTTCTGATGCACCGGTAAACGTTCGTTATTCTGCGTTTTATAATGCAGGAGTACTCGCCTGGCGTAACTCGGATTTTGATGAAGCTAAAGAGTTTTTTAAGAAAGCTCTTGAAATTGACAGTTCAAAGATTGATGCAAAAATAAATCTGGAACTTTCAATGCAGCAGATACAGGCAAAAGGACATCAAAATCAAAGTAACCAGATACAGGCTTCTCAGGAAGAGAAATCACCTCAAAATCTTGAAAAAACAGTATTTGAACATATAAAGGAGAATGACCAGAAACAATGGAAAAACAGCGAATCAAAAGACTCAGCAAATCTGGCAGAAGATTTTTAATTTTTCTTTTAATACTTCTTTATCCAATTACAATCTTTGCACAGAATATTACACAGGAACAAATCAATGCTCTGAAAATCTTACCGGAAGAAGGACAGAAACTATATACAAAAACTGATTTGAAATTTTCTGTTACACTACCTGCCGTTCGTTCGTCACAAGTCCAGATTATCTCTGCAGATCAGCAGGCAGACATTACATTCCGTACAATTCGTAAATCAGAAAATTATGATAATAATGGAACTACCATCGAAATCTGGTATAACTTTGGCAAAAAAGGTACTTACAAGCTTAGACCAGTTTCTGTAATGATTCAAAACAGAAGACGAACAATTGCATTTGATCCAGTAACCGTAACCGATGATCCGGCAACCATGCTTCCAAGAATGGTTTTAGTTTTTGAAAATGGCACAAAAATTTATTCAGATGAAATACCCCCTTCTTCTCCAGTATTAAAAATCCACACTGGAAGGAAACTTCATTTTACCGTAAACCTTCAGTATGCGAATCAGTTAGTTCAATTTAACTGGGAAATTCCAAGAGATTCCATTTTTACATGCACAAAAGAATATGAGTTTACCGAAGCCCGTCACCATGAACGAATCTATTCTCATAATTTAATTCCAGTTGCTGATTTTGAATGGACAGGGCTGATTCCCGGAATTCAAAAACTTCCCCACTTTCGCTTAAATGCAACAGGATATAACGGATATAGAAGTGAACTTTTCTTTCCGGATATATATATTGAATTCACACAGGAAACAAACATAGACACTCACTCAGAAGACACTGATATTTTTTCTTCTGCATTTTTCCAGGAAGCAGATTCGGTCAAAGAAGAACAAAAAACGTCTCTTACAAGAGAAGATTGCCGCATTCTTGCAGAATTATACACAAAAGAACACAATGAATTTCTGCTTTATTCAAAAGCAAGAAACGATCGTATCGATTTTGAACAGGAACATGGGCTTATCATCTCTGCCAATCCGATTTTCCCGACAGTACTTTTATATACTGCTTTAATTATAATTGTCACTTCAATTATCTGTATTATTATTTCCAGCAGAAAAAAGCATAAAATCCGCTCTCTTATTTTTACAGCATTTCTATTAATTGGAATTGCAATATCCATTTATTGTGCAGTAAGGCGCAATGAGCGATATGGAATCTGCACTGGCTGTAAATTATATTCTATTCCACAGCAAAATGCGGAATCAGTTTCTGAAACTGCAAGCGGAATAAAAGTTCGCATTCTTGAACGTACAGATAAATGGTATTACATTGAAGTTGGTGAATCTGGCGGATGGTGTTCTACTGAAGATATATATATAATAAAATAAAATACAGGGGGGCCAACAAAATGGATATGGGAGACATTCTTAACCAGTGGGATAAAATGCAGACCGCTGGTAAAAAAACACAAAAACAAAATGCTCAACCGCAGGTATCGCATAAAAAAGCGAATGCCCCTACATTAGAAGAGAAAGCACGCGCGGCTGAAAAAAAATTTGAAGCGCAGATGAAGGCAGATAACTCGCGTCAGGTGAATGTGATGGAGATGTGGCTCCGCCGCTACGGTACTGTGGATAAAGATAAAATTGCCGAAGAACAACAGGAACGTTCTCAACTTTATGACAGAAATTATCTGATAAACATGAAACCTGAAGCCCGATTGGATTTGCACGGGCTGCACCAGAATGAAGCAGAGCAAAGCCTCGACAGATTTATCTCGGACTGTAAGTTGCGCGGGTTGCGCAAGGTTTTGATTATCCACGGCAAAGGCATTCACTCTCATGGCTCAGATCCTGTTCTCGGTGAACTTGTTCGCCGTTTTATTGAGCATGATAAACGCTGTGGTGCTTCCGGCCACCCTAAAACAAAAGCAGAGGGCGGCAGCGGGGCAACCTGGGTTTTGATAAAATAGTCTAAATAGAAACAACACACTTTAATGGCAGATGATCAGAACAGCCTGAATCAGTATACACCTTGTATCCCTGCGGAATTGAATCTTCATCCGCTAACGGAGATTCTGCCACAGGCTGGAATTGATTAATCTCTATTTTTCCACAAAAGAAAAAATTATCGATTCTTTCCCAGCTGTTTTCATAATAATAACTTCCTATTTCAGTTGAAAATTTTCCGTTTTCCAAAAGCCATGGAGAATAAACAGAAACAGGCTCATTGTTTACTCTGCGCAATACAAGATTAGAATTTTCATTCATAATAAAACCATCTTCAAGCGGAATAAAATCTTCAACGCTCCGGTTAAAATCTCCACATATTACTACCGAACGTTCGTTAGCTATATATTCAATCAATTTATCTGCCAGAACGGCTTCCTGCCAGTCTCTCCAGATTTCAGTCTCTTCTTCTCCCCCTGATTTTGATTTCCAGTGATTTACAAAAAGTTCCAGTTCTTTTTCACCTGCACATACTGTCACCTGCATTATTGGTCTGGACGACGGCTGCTTAGTTTTATGAATCTGAATATCCAGACTGTGTGCTGAAAGATTTTTTAACTCATATCTGGAAAAAACTGCACAGCCGATAGCACTTTCTTGTTCTTTTGTAAAACAGGCATACTGCCAGCCCCGTTTTTTACTCCATGCTCCGTCAGCAAGTCGGTTTACTATATCCTGTACAACAGCTTCACTTTCTATTTCTTCAAGAACGACAACGTCCGCATTCAAAAGGGTCATCACTTCACATAGTTTATTTAACCTTTTGATGTATTTTTCTTTTGTCCATTTTGAAGAATTCTTAAAATCTGTGTATTCACAACCATCGGTTACTGCATCAAAAAAGGTCTGCGCATTCCAGCAGGCAAGTGACACAACCCGATTTTTCTCTTCCTCAGTTTTCTTTTCTTTTTTTTCATGAAAATTTGTAAACAACGGTTTAGGATTAAATCGAAGCCCGCATCCACATAGCAAAACTAATTCTATGTACATACATCCAGCCACAAGAACTTTTATCAGCATTTGATTTTTTTTCATAAAAACCTCCTGCTATATAAATAGACATACTTTTACAGTTTTTAGACAAGAATTTGAATTTATTTTTGATTTTTGCTGATTTTTAAGAGTATTTTTTTTCAACAAGGAACAGATATTCTTTTACATGAATTTCTCTTCCACTAAGATTTCTTGAACCACGGAATGTATTATAATCAGCTTCAAGTACTCTAACCTTACCACATTCAGAGAGCAAATCAATCATTTCATCTTTTTTGATAAAGCCATCTGAATTAAAAGAGACAAGGACATACCTCGCCCTAACATTTTTCACCAGCTCCAGAAAAACCTGTGCAGTGCGTCTTTTTTTATTATAATCAGAACGATTCCAATCTCGTGGAATTCCGGAAATACGGCTGATTTTTTCTTCATCCGGACGGCGATACTCTGCTATAAGATTCAACATGAAATAATTTGAACCGTACGGATGCTGATTATATGGCGGATCAAAATATGCCAGATCAAAAATCCCATCTCTTGTAAATCCCTTTACATAAAGATTTTCATCCAGTACAAGACTGTTCGCATCCTGACTGAAAACACGGCTTTTACAACTATAATTAGAAAAAACCGGAAAAGGCAGAACTATTTTTCCTCGAATTCTTGAAAGTGCATTTTTACCATTTCCACCAAACTGACCTGCCCCGGTTTTAGAATTTTTATAAAATCCTTTAAAGATTCCGGCAGTATTAGCGTGAATTGAGGCTTCAGACAAAAGTGGTGCTATAAAATAATCTCGTAATTCCGGAGGAACATCCTTTTCTATCAGCTGTCGAGCAATATCAAGATATGCAGCATTATACGGTGTATAAAAACAACGCTCTCCCTTTTCAATTAAATCTTCATCTGCAGGGGCATATAGTTCTGAAATAAACCCCGCTCCTTTATAACCGGATTCTGATTTTTCAAGTAAAGCTATTTTTGCATCGATTTTTTTACAAAGAGAAGCATGAAGTTTATGCAATAAGTCTAAATCAATTTTTGTTTTATCACTCAGATAGCATCGGTTAATGATACAGGAATAGTTTTCTAAATCATTTACTGTTTCTGCAGTTGAAAACTGTTTCAGATATCTGCTGACTATACCACTGCCTGCAAAAACATCGAGGCAAGTAAGTTTTGATACAGCAAGCTGTTTCTGTACCTCCTGTACACCAGTACCTATAAAATCCAGAAGAGAACGTTTGTTTCCAATATATGTAATAAGCTGACTTTGAAGATATTCAGTATCTTCTCTGTTATCTAGTTTCAAAACCAGCTCCAATCTTATTCATTTCTTCAAAGAATCGAGGGAAGGTTACGCTGCACCATTCAGCATCATTCACAATAACCTGTTCATTCTCTTTAAGACCAAGTCCAAGACATGCAAGTGACATTACAATTCTATGATCTTTATAAGACTCAACTTCTCCACCATGCAGATTCTTTCCGCCGTCACCGTAAACCACAAGGCGGTCACCTTCATCAACAATTCTGGCACCAAGTTTTGTCAGCTCGCTTGTCATTGCTTTTATACGATCAGTCTCTTTTTTACGACAAATATCAATATCTGTAAAAACAGTTTTTCCTTCAATAAAGCAGGCAGCAACTGCAAGAGCGCAGATTGCATCAGGAAAGGCTGACATATTTATCTCAAGCTCATTATTCGGCAAACTATCGGTAGTTAGTTTATTTCCACCACGGACAATAAGTTTTTCATCTTCGCGATTCCACTCAATATCTGCACCTGCTGACTGTAATACTTCTACAATCTTATCATCCCCCTGACTGCCGGAACCATCAACATTATCAATTGTAATTTCACTTCCAGAGATCAAGGCTGCAACCAGAGGAAAAGCTACTCCTTCCCAGTCAGATGGAACAGCCTTATCAAAAGCTTTAAAAGGAACTGGACCTCTTACCTTAATTGTTTTAAAATCTGAACTGATAGAAACAGGCACTCCTACACTTTCAAGCCACAGTTTTGTCATAGTCAGATATGGAGTTTCTTTTGGATTCCACAACTCCATTTCTAAAGTACCATTTAATCGTGAAGCTGCCATCATAAATCCGCTGATATATTGAGACAAAGCTCCTTCCGTTATCAGTTTTTTATTAACATCAATTGGACCACAAAACTTAAAAGGTGGAGTTTCATTTCCGTTTATACAATGAGCGTTAGCACCAAGCTGGCAAAGTGCATCAACAAGATGATTTACAGGTCGTCGACAGATTGACTCATCACCAGTAAAAGTACAATCCCCTTTCAATGTCGAAAGAACAGGACACAAAAAATACATTAAAGAACCGGAGTTTCCAACATCAATTGGTTCTTCAGGAAGATGAAGTTTTGCCCCCGCACCCCGTACATTCCAAACTCCACTGTTTTCTCCTTTTCCGAAATCAACCTCTGCGCCAACTTTACGAACGGCAGCGGCAGTAGAAAGACAATCATTGCTTGGAAGTGGATTTGAAATATGTGAAGTACCTTCCGCCATTGCAGCAAGTATCAATGCACGGATTGTATGACTTTTAGAACCAGGAACTGTTATATGTCCCGCCAGGATAGACTTTTTTGCTACAGCTTTCATACTTGTATTTTACATTATTTTTCTGTCTATTTTCAATTAGTAACTTTTCTGATAAAATAAAGTTATGACCAAGAGAGCTGTTATTCACGTAGAAAACACAGAAAATCTTGTTGAGTTTGCAGAATTTCTTGCTACTTCCGGCTGGACTATTCTTTCTGCAAATAAAACCGAAGAAATTCTCAGAAAACAGAAAATTCCTGTTACAAAGGAAAATGCACTTTCTGAAAATAACATGTTCATAGCTGATACTTCAAATCTTATCAGAAAAATTATGATGACAAAGTATCGTGATGAAGATGAACAATACATTTCTCGCCCGGATGCTGAAGAAAACAATATTTACATTATATGCATCAATCTTCTTCCAAGCATTAACACATCCATAGTTTCGAAACAATTTGATAATCATCTTTGCCCAAACAATTTTTATGTAAGCACAGTTTTACGAAATTCATTCAGAAATTACGAAAATCTTCTTATTCTTACTGACCCGGCTGATTATAAAGAAGCAATGATTCAGCTTCGTACGAATAATATTTCAAAAGAATTCCGAATATATCTGGCTGCTAAAGCTTTAAATATGATTTCCGCATTTGATGCAGGTCTTTCTGCATCTATTTTGCAGAGCCCGCAGTACAATGAAAAATTCATGAATTATCTTATGATTCCTCTCAAACGTGAACTGCAGCTTCACAGTGGAATCAATGCACAACAGTCTGCATATCTTTACAAGACACCAACAGAAATCGGCTCAGTTGGAAACTTCTTAAAAGCACAGGGAAAAGACTTATCTTATACTCTTGTAAATGATATTTCTTTTGCATGGGGCCAGATAAACACACTTTTTACACTCTTAAAAAACCAGCCGACGGTAAAAAGCACAAACAGCGACGGTTATGAATTTACAACTCAATTTACACCGCTTTCCGGAACTGTTTTTTCGCTTGCCGTTAAGTTCGGAACAATTCTCGGCGCTTCACACGCAACAAATGTACTTGATTCATTTAAAAGCACATATACATACGATGCAATTTCCACCACAAATACAGTCTTTGCATGCAGTGCTGTAATAAATGGTGAGGCTGCAGAAGAAATTGTAAAAGGAAATTTCGCCGCAATTGTTGCTCCAAGTTTTACACCGGAAGCAAAACAGATTCTGTCTCAAAATAAAAAGACTAAGCTTGTTCCTTCCTCAAAAGTTACAAACATTGAACTTGAAGGTCGTTTTATAAACGGAGGACTTCTGGTTCAGACAAAAGATACAACTCTCTTTAACCAGTGGAAGGTACGTACAAAAAATCGACCTTCACAGTTGCAGACTGATGAAATGGTATTCGGCATGCTGCTTGCAATGGCAGCCCGTTCTTATTCTGCAGTGTTATTAAAACAGAATTCCATTTGTGGAATTGCCCAGGGCTGTACTTCTATAAAACGCGCAATAGACGGTCTCTGGTATGAAGCTTTAAAACATACAGAACGTGAAAGCGGTTTAGCTGGCAATGATTTTCATTTAAATAACGATATAGATACAAGTAATCTTGGTGAGGTTCTTGTCTGTGATGCAGCGATTCCTTTCTGTGAATCTACAAAAATATTGATTGACAGCGGTTTAAAAGCAATTCTTCAAACCGGCGGAACATCTACAGACGATGAATTAATAGATTATTGTAACGAACATGGTGTTGTCATGGTTTTTACAGGTATGACACATCTTTCATTTTAACGACTGACTTTAGGCTTTTCTACCTAACGTTAGTTAGTAATTTTTTAGAGGTTTTATATGCTTTATCAACTTGGACAGTTCCTTCAGAATTACTGGGGACCTGCTCGTCTTCTTTGTTCTTATGCAGTGCTGATTACACTTGCTTTGTATCTTGGATTCTTTCTTGCTTATAAACTGATTCCGAAATTCTACAATGTCCTTCCTCATGACCGTGGCCGTGAATTTACTCTCAAGGATAATGCAGAAGCTGCAAAAGGCAAACCTACAGGAGCCGGAGTTGTATTCATTTCAATTTTTGTTATAATCTGTTTTTTGATTTGTCCAATGAACTGGACACGGGCATCCATTGTTATTCTTACATGGATTACTATGCTCACAGGTTTTCTCGATGACCGAAGCACAAAGAGCTGGGGTGAATACTTAAAAGGTGCACTTGATTTAATTATCAGCGTTGCAACTGCATTCATTCTTTATTTTTCTTTTAAGCAGATTTCTCCTGACGGAGTTGTACGTTTCTGGTTGCCCTTCCTGGCAAATGAAATTGCAGTAAACCCGGTTGTATATATTATAATCTGTACAGTAATGCTGTGGGCTTCTATTAACACAACAAACTGCACAGATGGTGTAGACGGTCTTTCCTCTACCCTTGTTCTGCTTGCACTCCTTACACTTGGAATCCTTTTCTACTTTATTCTTGGACATAAAGATATTTCTGCATATCTTCTGGTTCAGCATCTTCCAAGCGGTGCAAACTGGGCAATTTTACTAATGACCATGGCAGGTGTTGTAATGGGTTACCTCTGGCATAATGCATTCCCAAGCCACTGTCTTATGGGGGATGCAGGAAGCCGTGCTCTTGGTTATTTTATTGGTGTTGGAGTAATGATTAGTGGAAATCCATTCATTATTCTTGCAACTTCTTCCATCATTTTAGTAAACGGCGGAATGGGACTCTTGAAAGTATTCCTTCTGAGATTTTTTAAGATTAAGATTTTTGAAAATGTACGATTCCCACTCCATGACCATATGCGAAAGAATCGCGGCTGGTCTCCAACACAGGTATTGCTGAAGTTTATGATTCTTCAGTTGTTGATCACCTGTGCGATTATTGGAATCTTCTTAAAGGTTCGATAAAGTGAATAAATGCAAGGCTTTTTGATTAGCTGATAAAAACAGCCGATCTTCTAATGATTCTTTTTGTACAGAACGGCGTTAACAGATAAAGACCCCCAGACAAACTCATAATTCCCCGTTTGGCTGGAGTCCTTTTTTTGTTGGCG
>JAEEGL013790849.1_pt1 | contig 14267 bp, 13 predicted proteins | sample 9134231 | NCBI WGS metagenome assembly JAEEGL01 (sample SAMN16246548, study PRJNA631951) | gut metagenome | biome: gut microbiome; feature: rumen; material: fiber-attached | host: Bos | place: Iran: Karaj | collected 2018-10 | reverse complement strand
TGACCCTTTTCTTCTTCTATTCTTGCTCTACTACGAACAGTAATAGATCCTCTACCAGTTTCATAAGCTTTCTTAATACCACTATTACCAAGAATAATTCCACCAGTAGGAAAATCAGGTCCCTTAATATATTGCATTAATTCTAAAGTATCTATTTCTTTATTATCAATATAGGCAACACAACCATCAATAACTTCACCCAAATTATGAGGAGGTATATTAGTTGCCATTCCAACCGCTATACCAGTAGTACCATTAACTAAAATATTAGGAAATCTTGAAGGTAATACAACAGGTTCTCTTTCACTATCATCAAAGTTAGGTATAAAATCTACAGTATTTTTATTAATATTTCTAAGTAATTCTAATGAAATTTTAGATAAACGAGATTCAGTATAACGCATTGCTGCAGCACCATATCCTTCAATATTACCAAAGTTACCATGACCATCAACTAACATATATCTATATGAAAAATCTTGTGCCATTCTAACCATTGCCTCATAAATAGAAGAATCACCATGAGGATGGTATTTACCCATAACATCTCCAACTATTCTAGCACTTTTCTTATGAGGTTTATCTGGAGTATAACCAGATTCATACATAGAATATAAAATTCTTCTATGTACAGGCTTTAATCCATCTCTTAAATCAGGTAAAGCACGAGCAACAATAACACTCATTGAATACTCTAAGAATGAATCTTTAACTTCTTTAACTATATTATTTTGTTCTAATCTATCCATTTAACTTCACCACCCTAAAAGTCCAAATTAGTTGCGAAAGATGCATTTTCTTCAATAAATTGACGTCTTGGTTCTACTTCATCACCCATTAATTTAGAGAATACATCATCAGCAGCCATTGCATCATCAACTGTAATCTTTCTTAATATTCTTTTATTTATATCCATTGTAGTTTCATTTAATTCTTCTGCATCCATTTCTCCTAAACCTTTCATACGAGAAACATCATATTTAGTATTAGGAGATAAACTAGCTAAATATTGATCTCTTTCCTCTTCGTTTAATACATATTTAATAGTTTTACCATGTTTAATACAGAATAATGGAGGTTGAGCAGCATATACATGACCAGCTTCAACTATAGGTTTAAAAAATCTATAGAATAAAGTTAATAACAATACTCTAATATGAGATCCATCAACATCAGCATCAGTCATGATAATAATTTTGTTATATCTTAACTTATCTAAATCAAAATCATCACCAATACCAGTTCCAAAAGCAGTAATAATAGTTCTTATTTCTTCATTGCTTAAAGCTCTATCTAATCTAGCTTTTTCCACATTCAAAATCTTACCACGTAATGGTAATATAGCTTGAGTCATAGCATCTCTACCTTTAATAGCAGATCCACCAGCTGAATCACCCTCGACTATAAATATTTCACATTCTTTAGCATCTTTACTCTTACAATCAGATAATTTTCCATAGAAATTAGTAATATCTAAATCACCTTTTCTACGAGTTAACTCCCTAGCCTTTTTAGCAGCTATTCTAGCTCTACCAGCAGTCATTGCTTTTTCCACAATAACTCTTGCTTCATCAGGATGTTCCAATAAAAATCTCTCAAAAGATTCACTAAATATTTTATCAGCAATAGTTCTAACTTCACTATTACCTAATTTAGTCTTAGTTTGCCCTTCAAATTGAGGATTTGGATGTTTACAAGAAATAATCATAGTAATACCTTCTTGTACATCTTCACCAGTTAGACTATCATCTTTATCTTTTAAAATATTATTATCTTTTGCATATTTATTAATTACTCTAGTCAAAGCTCTTTTAACTCCATCTTCATGAGTACCACCTTCAGGAGTAATAATATTATTAACAAATGAATAAATACTAGAATTATAAGTATCATTATATTGAACAGCTACATCAATAGATATTTCTTTTTCAGCACCACTAATATCAACTATAGTAGGATGAATAGAATTCTTATTTTTATTTAGCATTTCAACATATTCTACTAATCCACCTTCATAACAATAACTTATACTTTTTTTATCAATACGATCATCATATAATGTTATTTTTAAACCTCTATTCAAGAATGCTAATTCTTGTAATCTAATTCTTAAAATTTCATAATCATAAGTAAGAGTTTCAGTAAATATTTGATCATCTGGTTTAAATGTAACAGTAGTACCTGTTCTATCTTTTTCACATTTATCTATTATTTTTAATGGTTCTTCTACATGTCCACCATTAAAGAATCGTTGATAATAAACATTTCCATCACGATATACTTTTACTTCTAACCAATCACTTAACGCGTTAACAACAGAAGCTCCAACTCCGTGAAGACCACCAGATACTTTGTATCCTCCACCTTCACCAAATTTTCCACCAGCATGTAACACAGTATAAACAGTTTCTACTGTACTTTTACCAGTTTTAGGATGTATTTCAGTAGGTATTCCCCTACCATCATCTTTAACAGTAATACTATCATCTTCATTAATAGTAACCTCTATATGTGTACAATATCCAGCTAAAGCTTCATCAATAGCATTATCAACAATTTCCCATACTAAATGATGTAAACCTCTACTACTAGTAGTACCAATATACATACCAGGACGTTTTCTAACAGCCTCTAAACCCTCCAAAACTTGTATAGAGGAAGCATTATATTTTTCTTCATTATTCTTAATTTCATCACTCATATAATTACAACCTTTCTATATTTCCATTAAATACTTTATAAACATAACTATCATTCAAATATCTCTTATTTATATTCTTAATATCAGTAGTAGTAATAACACTTTGTATATCAAGACTATCTATATATTTTAATAATCTATTTCTCTTTTTAATATCAAATTCACTAAATATATCATCCAATAATAATATAGGCATAGACTGAGTATATTCTTTAAATATATTAATCTCAGATAATTTAAAAGATAATATAGATAATTTTTGTTGTCCTTGAGATCCAAAGTATTTAACATCTTTATCATCTAATAAAAACATAAAATCATCTCTATGAGGACCAATAGTAGTCATACCATACTTTAAATCTTTTGTATAATTACTCTTCATTTCTTTATTAAGTAATTCTTTTAAATAATTATCATCATAATTATCAATATCAATATTTGGAATATATTTAACATTTAAATCAGATAAAATACTTATTTTATTATATATATTTGAAATATAATTATTTATATTATTAATATAATCATTTCTCATTTTATATATAATAATAGCCTTATCAATCAATTTATCTGTTAAAATATCAAGATAATTCTTATCAGCAATTGAATTAGTATATAAAATTTTCAAATATTCATTTCTTAATTTCAAAATTTTATTATATTCATTCAAAGTATTTAGATATTTATTTGATATTTGAGATAATTCAATATTTAATAAATTTCTTCTAACTGTTGGTGATCCTTTTACTATATCTAAATCATCTGGAGTAAAAACAATAACATTCAAATTAGAAATATAATCAGATACTTTAACAATTCTATTATTATTTATAAATAATTTCTTACTTTCTTCATCTTGTTCAAATTCTAAAGTATTTGATAATCCATTTTTAATAACATTACCTGTAATTTTAGTTTTCTTCTTATTAAACATTATTATATTTGGATTAATACCATTTCTATGTGATTTTGTTAATGCTAATAATACAATTGATTCTAATATATTAGTCTTTCCTTGAGCATTTTCTCCTATAAATATATTCATATTTTTTCCAAATTTTATATTTTCATTAGAATAATTTCTAAAATTATATAGCTTTAATTTATCAATTTTCAAAAAAACACCTTAAAAACACTCATAAAATCACCTATTACCATCTATAGTATTCCTATACATGCATATATATTATACCATAAAATCATAAAAAATAACATAAAAATAGCCAAAAGAGGCTATTTTATTTATTTAATTTTCTCTTATTTAATATAAATTCTAATCTAGATGCTCTTGATAATTGATTCTCTATACTTCTAAAAGAACATGGAACTATTATTTCTCTATTATTATCAAATATAATTCTAGTACTATATATATCAACTTTTTCTATATTTTTTATTCTATTTAAACATAACCAATAACAATCATCTGAAGTTGGAGAAGTAGTTGGAAATACAATTAAATTACTAGAATCTTCAATAATAATTGGTATTTTATATTCAGCACCTAATATTTCTTTAGCACTTTCTTTTCTACCTTTATAAGTACTACCAAAATATTTACAAGACTCTTCCATTATTTGAAAAGGTGTCTCCTCAACAATAAAACGATCATTATCTTCATAAACTAAACTATTATTATCATCATTAGGAATAATAGCTAAAGTTCCTTTACTAATTTCGTATTTCATAAAAACTCCTTTCTAAAAACATTCGTTTTCAAGAAAGTAGATTAACATTATAAAATGTCGAAATTTGTCGAATAATGTCGAAAAAATAAAAAAATAACTAAAAATAGTTATTTTAATATGTTCTAATTGGTAATACTAATTGAGTCAAACTTTCATCATCTTTAGATTTAATCAATATAGGTTTAATATCACCTATAAAATAGATATCAATATTTTCTGTGGAAAAACTCTTTAAAGCTTCCATCATATATCTAGCACTAAATGAAATCTTAATATTTTCTTTATTATTTTTAGTAATTTTCATTTTTTCTTCTACTTTTCCAATTTCAGCAGAAGAACTCTTTAATACTAAAGAATCATCAAAAGTTTCTAAAGTAACAATATTTTTCTCTTTATCACTAGTTAATATACTAACTCTATCTATAACATTATAAAAATCATTTATATAAGTACTAACAATTAATTTTTCATCTTTAGGTAATAAATTAGATGTATTAGGATATGTTCCATTTATTAATCTAGATTCATATAATAAATTATCTAATTTAAATAATACTTTATTACTAAATATATTAATATCTACATCTAAATCATTATCTATTATTTTAGAAAATTCAATTAAATTATGACTAGGTATAACAATATTATAAGTATCAGAAACACTTTTCTTTAATTTTACAATTTTTCTAGCTAATCTATAAGAATCAGTAGCATTACATTCTAAAATATCACTATTTATATTAAAATTAATTCCAGTTAATATTGGTTTGTTTTCTTCATTAGAAGTCGCAAAAGCTACTTGATTAACTATTTCTTTAATAACATTTGAACTTAATATTACTTTATTCTTAGATTCTTCTAAATTAATATTAGGATATTCTTTTTCATTTATACCATTTAAATTAAATTCACTATTTTCTGTGGAAATTAATATTTTAGTATCATCTACTACTTCTATATTAATAAATTCATCAGGTATTTTTCTAACTATATCTAATATATATTTACCATGAATAATAATATTTCCTTCTTTATCAATAATAAAATCTTTTTTATTTTTACTGTTTTGTATAATAGTATATTGAATAGTAATATTATTATCACTTGCGGTTAATATTAATTTATCTTTCTTTAAATCAAATTTAATACCTGCTAATACTGGAATAAGATTCTTAGTAGAAATAGCTTTAGAAACTTTATTAAGTGCTTCTAATAATAATTCTCTTTTAATTTTTAATTTCATATATATACCTTCTTTCTTTTAAAATAATAATAATAATAGAGTGGAAAAAGTTAATAAATCTTATTTTTTCTTTATTTATAAACAAAAATTAATAATTATTATATGTGGATAATTTATTAATAATCTAAATTTTTACACAACTCCTATATCTTTCTTTAGTTTTTCTATAATATTATCTAAATCTTTATTAACTTTTATTTCATTTTCTATTTTTTCTACTGAATGCATTACTGTAGAATGATCTTTACCACCAAATTCTAATCCAATCTTAGGAAAAGATTCATCAGTCATATTTCTACATAAATACATTGCAATTTGTCGTGGAAAAGAAATATTTGAACTTCTCTTCTTTGATTTTATATCATCAATTGATATTTGAAAATATTCAGCAACAATTCTTTGTATCCTATGAATTTCATTATTATCCCCCATTCCTGTGGAAATAAATCCTTTCAAAGCATCAATTGCTAAATCTAATGTAATTGGTAATCCACCCATAATAGCGGAATATGCACCTAATCTGTTGATAGCTCCTTCTAATTCTCTTACATTACTACCAATATTAGATGCCATATATTGAATGACATCCTCCCCTATTTCATTAGGAAATTCAGCAGATTTAATCTTTTTCTTTAAAATTTCTCTTCTTAATTCTAAATCTGGAGGAAATATACTAACAGTTAATCCCCAACAAAATCTCGTTTTTAATCTATCTTCTAGATTTCTTAAATCATTTGGGGATCTATCACTAGATATTATAATCTGTTTATTGTCTTTATGTAGTGTATTAAAAGTATTAAAAAATTCATGTTGTGTTTTATTAGATCCAGCTAGAAATTGAATATCATCAATAATTAATACATCAATATTTCTATATTTTTCCCTAAAAAAGTCAATATAATTAAAATTAGTACCATCTTCATCTTTTTTCATCATACTTAAGTAATCTTCTTTAAATTGTTCACAAGATACATATAATACTTTTTTATCTGAATTTTCAACAATATAATTACCAATCGCATGCATCAAATGAGTTTTACCTAATCCACTATTTCCATATATAAATAGAGGATTATACATTTTACCAGGATTCTCAGCTACACTTAAAGCACTAGCTTGAGCAAATTTATTACTTGATCCTACAACGAATGTATTAAAATTTAATGTAGGATTTAAATTACTATTAACATTACTATTATCATTATTTTCTTTTTTTACCTTTTGCTCTTTATCTTCTTCTATTTTTTCTATTTCTTCTTCCAATAAAAATTCTAAATCATACTGTGTACCAGTAACTTCAAACATCTTATCAGATATTAAATTATAATAATTTTCTTGTAGATGCCTTTTATGAATAGGCATAGGTACAATTATAAAAGCAATATCATTATCAATTTTATTAAGTTTCGTGTCGTTAAACCATGTATTAAAAGTAAGAGATGCTAATTCTTCTTTAATTTGAGTTAAAGTGTTATTCCATATAACATTCAAATTCAAGTTATCATCTCCCCCCGTTCAAGAAATAAAAACTAAATTTAATATAACATAAATGTTAAAAAAATAAATAAAAAAATGAAAAAAAATTTTATACACAATATATTAACACAATTATTCACAAAATAAATCATTTATATATAATAATTTTTAAAGTTATCCACATTTTCCACAAATTTTTATACACATATCTAATAATAGTTATCAACAACCTTGTGAATTTTGAGAAAAACTATTAAAAAACAACAAACAATTGACAAAAATAAGAAATCTTGATTATAATAATGTAGATTTGAAACAGGAGGTGGAAAGAATGAAAAGAACATATCAACCAAATAATCGTAAAAAATCAAAAAAATTAGGATTTTTTGCTCGTAAAAAAACAAATATATTAAATAGACGTCGCAGAAAGGGACGTAAAAGATTGTGCAAATAATTACTGTTTAAACAGTATTTTTTTACTCTTAAAAAAGAATAGGGGAGTATATGAAAAAACAATACATAGTAAAACATAAATATGATTTTGAAAGAATTATTAATAAAAATAATCTGTTAAAATCAAAATATTTCATAATATATTATGAAGAAAATGATTTAAAACATGATTGTTTTGGAATATCAGTAGGTAAGAAATTAGGTAATGCTGTCTTTAGAAATAAGATGAAAAGAAAAATAAGAAGCATTATTCATGAATATATGAAAAATAATAATAGTAATAAAAATTACATAGTATTATTAAGAAAAAACAGAAAAAATGATAATTATAAAGAATTAAAAGAAGATTTTAATCAATTATTATCTAAGGAGAATAATCATGAAGAAAAAAAATAAATTAAAAATATTATTAATAATCATATTATTAGTAACATTTCTTACAACAGGATGTACTAAACAACTAACTGATAATAATAAAAAACCAGTTAAAAATAATGAAACAGGACAAAGTTTAATAGAAAATATTATTTGTCAGCCAGAAGATACAAAAACAATTAAACTATATGAAAAAAATGGAGTAAAAATTGAGAAATTACCTAAATGTGATGATCTAAAAATAAATTCTGGTGGTTATGAAGGTTTATGGACAAGTTTATTTGTTAAACCATTAGCCTTTGTAATTATAAAGTTAGGTATATTAGTTAAAAATTATGCTTTATCATTAATTATAGTAACTATAATAATAAGATTAATAATATTTCCATTAACTCAAAATATGGCAAAGCAATCAGAATTAATGAAAGAAGCTCAACCTAAATTAAATAAAATTCAAAAGAAATATCAAAATAAGAATGATCAAGAATCAATGATGAAACAACAATCAGAAATGATGGCAGTATATAAAGAATATAAAATAAACCCTGCTTTAGGATGTATATTCTCATTAATACAATTACCATTATTCATCGCATTCTTCGAAGCAATACAAAGAACACCAGCTATATTTGAAGATAAATTATTAGGATTACAACTAGGTACAACACCAAATGTTGGTATAGTATCAGCTACATTTTATTCTTACTTAATATTAATGATTTTGATTGGTTTGACTACAATATTCTCATTCAAGATGACTCAAAATGATATGGCTCAAACAAATCCTTCAATGAAGATGATGCCAATAGTTATGAGTATAATGATTATAGTTATGGGATTATTTATGCCATCTGGTTTAGGAATATATTGGGTAGCATCTAATATATTCACAATATTCCAAAATTTATTAGTACAGAGGAGGAAGAAAAATGGATAAACATATATTTACTGGAAAAACTAAAGAAGAAGCAATTCAAAAAGCAATTGAAACACTTCAAGAATTAGAAAATAATTTAATAATAAAAGTAAAAGAAGAACAAAAAGGTGGATTATTCAAAAGTTCTAAAGTAGAAATAGAAGTAATAGAAAAAAGAAATATAGTGAAATATATAAAAGATTTCATTATAACTACTTTAAAAAATGCTGGATATACAGTGAATGTAGAAGTTAAATCAAAAGAAGAAGTACCAACATACACTATATTTTCAGATAATGACTCTTTACTAATAGGAAAAAATGGTAAAAATTTAAGTGCTTTATCATTAATAGTAAAAGAACATATAATAAAAGAAACTGGACATAGTTATAAATTTATTATAGATGTTAATGATTATAAAGAAAAAAATAATCAAAGAATTGAAAGATTAGCTAGAAAATTAGCTAGAGAAGTAAAATTAACTAAAGATGAAGTTAAATTAGATCCAATGAATTCATATGAAAGAAGATTAATTCATAATGCTTTAACAAATAATAAATATGTTACTACAGAAAGTGAAGGAGAAGAACCAAACAGATATGTAGTAATTAAACCAATAGATCATAAAGAAAAATCAGAATAAGAGAGCAATCTCTTTTTTTGTTTTAAATAAATAGTATATATGTTATAATATCGACGTTGGAGGAGATACCATGGATGATACAATAGTAGCAATATCTACAGCTTTAGGAATAGGAGCTATATCAATAATTAGATTATCAGGACAAGATTCTATAGAAATAGTAAATAGATGTTTTAGGGGTAAAGATTTAAATAAAGTAGAATCACATACAATTAATTATGGATATATATATGATAAAAACGAATTAATAGATGAAGTATTAGTATCAATCATGAAAGCTCCTAAAACTTATACAAAAGAAGATATAGTAGAAATTAATTGTCATGGAGGAATAATATCAACTAATAGAATATTAGAAACTATGTTAAATAATGGAGCTCGTTTAGCAGAACCAGGAGAATTTACTAAAAGAGCATTTTTAAATGGTAGAATAGATTTAATAGAATCAGAATCAGTAATGGATATAATAGATTCTAAATCAGAAGAAGCAAGACAATTAGCTTTAATATCATTAAAAGGAAATACTACAAAATTAGTACAAAAATTTAGAAATGAATTAAAACAATTAATATCACAAATAGAAGTAAATATAGATTATCCAGAATATTATGATATAGAAGTAGTAACATTAAAAAATATAAAAGAAAAATTATCTGATATGAAGAAATCACTAGATATTTTAATAAAAGAATCTATAAACATAATTCCTATAAAAAATGGTATAAAAACCGTAATATTAGGAAAACCAAATGTAGGAAAAAGTTCAATTTTAAATAAATTATTAAATGAAGACAAGGCAATAGTAACAAATATCGCAGGGACTACAAGAGATATAGTAGAAGGAGAAATAAATCTTGATGGTATTATATTGAATATGATAGATACCGCAGGGATAAGAAAAACAAATAATAAAATAGAAAGTATTGGTGTAGAGAAATCTATATCACTAATAGATGAAGCTGATTTAGTATTAGTTGTATTAAATAATAATGAAAAATTATCAGAAGAAGATAAAGAAATATTAGAAAAAACAAAAGATAAAAATAGAATAATAATAATTAATAAAAAAGATTTAAAACAAAAATTAGAAATACCTAATAATATAACTAATATAGTTGAAACATCAACTATAGAAGAAAATGGGGTAGAAACATTAAAAAATAAAATAAAAGAACTATTTAAAACAGAAAAAATAAAAACAAAGGATTATACTTATTTAACTAGTTCAAGACAAATATCTATTGCTAAACAAGCTCGTAATTATTTAGATCAAGTAGAAGAAGCATTAGAAAAAGAAATGCCAATAGATATAATAGAAATAGATTTAAAAAATGCTTTTGATAAATTAGGAGAAATAACAGGAGATTCATACACAGAAGAAATAATAGATAATTTATTTGAAAATTTCTGTGTAGGAAAATAAAAAGAAGACTATTTAGTCTTCTTTTTTAATAGATAATGATTATTAGTAAATATAATATAACTTATAAATATTAATAATCCTATTATGAATATATAAAAATGAGAAGTAATAGAAGGAATAAATGAATCCATAAAAGTAAAAGTTTCTTCCTCATTTAAATATAAAAAATCATTATTCATTACAGGTCTTAATAAAAATATAAAAGTAGTTAAAAGAATCAAAGCAGAAGATAATCCGATTTTTACTTTAACATTTTTTAAAAGCAAAATTATAATACTAAATATAAATACAAGTAATGAAAATAACAAATATAAACCTGAACCAATTGATAAGTAAGTATCATGTAAGTATGGACCAAAAGAATCATTAAAATTCATTAATGCTATACTATATATAGCAGGATAACTTATAAAATAATAAGCAATAAAATTGATAAGCACAAATGTATTAATAAATATATTTTCTTTTCTTTTTAAAATAGTAATAATCAATAAAAGTATAAAAAACAAAATAAAAATAAACATTTCATCCCAAAGGTAATACCATAATAAATAAAAAAAATTACTCATAAATAGACACCTCATACAAATAATATCATAAATATTGTTTATAATACAAAGTTTTGTTATAATACATACGGAAAAAAGGAGTATACTAGAAAATAGAAGTCGGGTGATTAAAATGGAATTCGATATAATTGTAGTTGGTGGAGGACACGCTGGTTGTGAAGCAGCCCTTTCTTCAGCTAGATTAGGTAATAAAACTTTACTTGTAACAGGAAATATCAATAATATAGCAGATATGCCTTGTAATCCTTCAGTAGGAGGCCCTGCTAAAGGAACAGTTGTAAGAGAAATAGATGCTTTAGGTGGAGAAATGGGTAAAAATGCTGATAAAGCAACCCTACAAATAAAATTATTAAATACTAAAAAAGGACCAGCAGTTCAAGCTCTAAGAGCACAAGCAGATAAAAATATTTATCCACAAGAAATGTTAAAAACATTAAAAAGTACAAAGAATTTAGATATTAAAGAATCGATAGTAGAAGATCTAATAGTAGAAAATAATAAAGTAAAAGGAATAATTCTATCTAATAATGAAAAAATAACAGCAAAAATAGTAATTTTAACAACAGGTACATATCTTAAAGCAGATATTTTAGTAGGAGATTCAAGAGAACCAAGTGGTCCACACGGAGAAAAAAGATCAAATAAACTATCAGATAATTTAAAAAAATATGGATTTAATATTTTAAGATTAAAAACAGGTACACCACCAAGAATAGATAAAGATACAATAGATTATTCTAAAACAAGATTAGAAGAAGGGGATAACAAAGAATTAACATTTTCTTTTGATAATAAAGCATATTATGATTATAAGAATCAAATTCCATGTCACCTAGTATATACAAATGATAAAACGCATCAAATCATTAAAGATCATTTAAAAGAATCAAGCATGTATGGAGGATATGTAGAAGGAGTAGGACCTAGATATTGTCCATCTATAGAAGATAAAGTAGTAAGATTTAGTGATAAAGAAAGACATCAATTATTTTTAGAACCAGAAAGTACTATTATAGATGACCCAAATTATGGTAATACAATTTATATTCAAGGTTTTTCTACTAGTATGCCTCATTATGTACAAGAAGAGATGGTTCATTCTTTAGAAGGATTAGAAAATGCTAAAATATTAAAATATGCTTATGCTATTGAATATGATGCAATAGATTCTCTACAATTAAAACAATCTTTAGAAACTAAAGTAATAGAAAATCTATTTACCGCAGGACAAATAAATGGAACAAGTGGTTATGAAGAAGCTGCAGGTCAAGGATTAATCGCAGGTATCAACGCAAATCAAAAATTAAAAAATAAAGAACCATTAATTCTAAAAAGAAATGAATCATATATTGGAGTATTAATAGATGACTTAGTCACAAAAGGAGTAAAAGATCCATATAGATTATTAACATCACGAGCAGAATATAGATTATTATTAAGAAATGATAACGCAGATATAAGATTAAGAGAATATGGTCATGAAGTAGGTTTAGTAACAGATGAAACATATAAAAAATATGAAGAAAAAATAAATGAAATTAATGATTTAACAAAAAAAATAAAAGAAACAAGAATAACTCCTAAAAAAGGAATAAATGAGTATTTAAAAGAAATAAATACCACACCAATAAATGAAGGAATTAGTCTATATGAATTATTAAAAAGACCAGAAGTAAAATTAATAGATTTATCTAAATTTATAGATATTCCAAAAAATAAAGAAGTAATTCAAGAAATAGAAATAGAAGCAAAATATGAAGGTTACATTAAAAAAGCCAATAAAGAAGCTAATAAAATGTTATCTTTAGAACAAAAACAAATACCAAAAGATATAAATTATGAAGATATTCCTAATCTTGCTAGCGAAGCAAGAGAAAAATTAATAAAAGTAAGACCAACAACAATAGGACAAGCAACACGTATTAGTGGAGTTAATCCTGCAGATATATCAATTTTAACAGTATTTTTAAGGAGAAAATATGACAAATAGTGAATTTATAGAAGGATTATTAAATCTGGGTATAAAATATACTGATAAACAATTAGAACAGTTAGAAGAATATTATAATCTATTAGTAGAATGGAATAATAAAATAAACTTAACTTCTATAATAGAAAAAGAAGATGTATACTTAAAACACTTTTATGATTCACTTACTATAGTAAAAGGAATAGATTTAAATAATATTAATACATTATGTGATGTAGGAACAGGTGCAGGATTCCCAGGATTAGTAATAAAAATAATGTTTCCACATATAAAAGTAATTTTAATAGATTCAAAAAACAAAAAGTTGCTATTTATTCAAGACGTAATAAATAAATTAAATTTAGAAAATGTAGAAGTAATTCATACAAGAGCAGAAGAATATAATAATAAATTTGATTTAGTAACATCACGAGCAGTCGCAAGAATAGATAAATTAGTAAATTATACAATGCATTTATTGAATAATAATGGAGTGTTTATTGCGATGAAAGGAAACATTGATGAAGAATTAACAGATCCAATAAAAAAAGAAATAAATAAGAAATATAAAATAGAAAAAATAATTAAATTTAAATTAGAAAAAGAAAATAGTGATAGAAGTCTAGTTATTATAAAAAATACATAATATACTAGACTTTTTATTGTAATCTAATATATAATGTATAGTGTAAGAATAGAAGGGGTAAGCTATGGCAGAAGAGAAACAAGAAATATTACAATTAAATTTGGATGATATTATACCTAATCGTTTTCAACCAAGAGAAGTATTTGATGAAAAAGCACTTAAAGA
>JAEEGL012435443.1_pt1 | contig 14267 bp, 12 predicted proteins | sample 9134231 | NCBI WGS metagenome assembly JAEEGL01 (sample SAMN16246548, study PRJNA631951) | gut metagenome | biome: gut microbiome; feature: rumen; material: fiber-attached | host: Bos | place: Iran: Karaj | collected 2018-10 | reverse complement strand
CAATATCAACAGTAAAAAAGAGCATGGGATGTAATATCTCATGCTCTTTCTGATATTCTTGTTACGCTAATCTTAGTTGTATCTGTAAGCAACCTGCTCCTGTCTCTTCCTGCAAAAGCTCTCCACCAGTGATGTGTGATAGAACACATAGTAGAAAATCGTTGCCATGATAAAGGCAGTAATAACATCATATACGGAATGCTGCTTAACAAATACTGTTGAAAGGATAATCGATGCTCCTATGATATGTCCGATCACCTTGGCTGTCTTGTTAAATCTCATGCTGCGCTGAATGGCGATCATTGTTCCGATTGAATTGTAAACATGAATGCTGGGCCACAGGTTGGTAGGTGTATCGGCCTTGTATATTCCAAGGACCAGGTGTGTAAATATATTATCCCTTGGCATTACTACAGGTCTAAGGTGATGCATGTTGGGAAACAGGGTTGAAATAATGAGGAATATCGTCATTCCTGTAGCCAGGAAGAAGAAATTCTTGTAATAATCCTCCACTTCAAAGCTAAACATAAGTATCAGCAGTGTTACCGAAACATACAAAAACCACATGTAGTAAGGAACAATAAACGCTTCCACAAAGGGAATAAGGTCATCGAGCTGCGTGTGGATTATCGCATAATGCGAAAATCTGTGATGCTCTATCCAAATGAACCAGATAAGATAAATAGGCGCATAGACAAAAATCGGTGTCGCAAGCTTCAAAAGATCAGACACCGTATCTCTGTCAAACGGTCTTCCGGCCCACTTCTCGTATAGTTTTTTCATAAATAAATCCTCATTGCAAAGAAACTGTATATGTAATTATGTCAGCTCTTGCACTAAATCACATTACTCCTCAAGTAGATTATGATCATCTACAAAGATAAATTATATCATATTATCGTTATCAATTAAAGTGGAAGATCTTCTGCAGCAGTTTGTAGCCTGCAAGAGTTATCTTTCTTCCGCCTTTTCCGGGCAGGTAAATATAGGTGCCCTCAATGCTGTATCTGATCTTCATATACAGAAGGAAGTTCTTGTCCTTGATGTACTGAAGAAGCTCTTTTCTCTTAGCCAGGTTCTCAGGAGTATCCTCAGTGATAAGAAGCACTGAAGAAATAGCTGTAATGATCTCCAGATAGTTAAACATGTATTTATGTCTCTCTCGCTGAGAACGGATCATGCCATAGTTCTCTACATAGTAATCGATCATAAGCTTATTTACACGGATCTGCTGATCGATTCTTGAAAGCATGATCTTCTGATTAACGGACTGATCCTCCCTTCCAATGTAGTAATAGTAAAAATTAACATCAAGATAATACATGTTCTTAACAAAAGGAAGCGGATTGAAAACATAAATGTTATCAACATAGAAGGTATGCTCCGGAAGTCTCAGACCACACTGTTTAAGAAGTTTGGTCCTAAAGATTACGGAATGCATAAGAAGATAATGTCCCTTGGGAGTTCTCTTAATATCCTTCCAGGTAAAGAGCTGCTCGATGGGGAACATGGTGTTGTAGCGCATTACCTTGTGTCTCTTCTCTCCAACCTTGTTGTATACAAAGTTACTGATAAGAAGGTCAAGAGGCTTCTCCCCTCCTGAAAGCTCTGAAAGAGTTGATAAGATCTTTCTGTAAGCTATCTCTTTTACCCAGTCGTCGGAATCAACAACCTTGAAATAAAGTCCGGTGGCATTCTCAAGACCTGCATTTACAGCAGAACCGTGTCCTCCGTTGGGTTTGTGAATTGCTTTGACGATCGTAGGATATTTTCTTGCGTACTCATCTGCGATTTCTGCAGTTCTGTCCTTGGATCCGTCATCTACGATAAGAATCTCCACCTCTTCTCCACCGAGAAGCAAAGATTCAATACATTTCTCCATGTAGGCTTCTGAATTATAGCAAGGTACTGCTACTGAAAGTAATTTCATTTGTTTCTTAACTCCTTAATCTACTGCTTTCAAATTTTTCTATGGCACTGAGACAGGTACGAAGATCGTTAAAGCGATCGTACACATCCCCCTTCTCCACAACAACGCCCAAAGACATTGCCATTATGTCTATCATATCATTGGTTATTATGGGGCGAAGCTTGGATAAAATATCGTTCTTCTCCGCTGCCAGGTCTGCATCCAGGAATTTGATCACCAGCGGATCAAGATTGAGCTCACTGGCTTCCTCATCGGCTGTCTTGGCCATAACCTGCGAGGGCTTATATGGTTCTTTCCTGAAGTCCTCTCTGGCCTGTTCAAAAGTTCTTTTTCCTGAAGGTGTTTCGAAGGAAGAAGTATCATTCAGCTCCTTAACGGAAACCTCCTTGGAAGGGCTGACTTTCTCAAATCTATATTCCTGAACGGCGTTAGGATATTTTACTCTGTCCACCTTGGACATAAACATATCAAGCGGACGTACATATATCTTGTAATCACCGTACAGGGCCTGATATACCACCATCTCTTCCCTGGTCTCGGAATGAGTGGCCACTGTAACTATCTGATACAGATTTCCTTTAAAATGCCTGTATAACTCCTGTGGGCTTGGTTTAACCGGTCTTTCCACCTTATAACCTCCTAAATCAATACACATTTATTTAGTATAACCTTAAGTCAGTTTTTTTTAAACCACCTTTTTGACCGTTGTACATTTTATTATGACCATTTCGACACTGATGACATAATCCAGCTTGCCGGTCTTGACCGCTTCGTCATTGGAGGCACACAGCTCCAGAGCGTCCATAAGCTCCTGATTGCTGTATCCTCTGGCCCAGTTCTGATATTTTCCGACAAGAAAAGGGGCAATCTTAAGTGCACTTGCGATACTTCCCTTATCACGCCTGTTGTCTGTCATCTCCTTGACCTGCAGCATGATATTAAACTGCCTTGTGATAAGTGCAAGGATCTTGGCAGGAGGCTCCTTAAGTGCCAGCAGATCATAATAAAGATCGATGGCTCTCTTCTGATTCCTCTCAACAATGGCATCAGTCATGGCAAAAATGCGGCTGGTAAGCCAGTTGGCGCAGACTGCCTCGATATCCTCCTCCGTTATGCGGTCTCTGTCCATGCAATAGCACACAAGTTTCTCAATCTCCGTGCTGATATTGGACATATCCGTTCCCACTCTCTCAAGGAAAAAAGACGCAGCACCGGGTGAAATGTTTTTTCCTTCAGAAGTGACTCTGGAAAGGATCCACCTGATAAGCATCTGATCGTCCTGTACATCACAGCTTATCTCAAAGCCCGTCTTACTGAGGGCCTTATAAATATCTTTCCTCTTATCCAGGTCCTTTTCCACAAATATTATGACTGCAGACTCAGCAGGACTCTTCAGGTAATCCGCCAGCTCAGGGCATCCGTTTTTGAAAAAGCCGCTGTCCTCTATAAGCAGTACTCTTTTATCCGCAAGAAAAGGCATTGTCTCTGCCATATCGATTATTTCAAGAGGATTGATGCCGTCTCCCTCATATCTTGTGAAATTCATGGAAGAAGCATCCGCGGAAAGAGCCTTGAGAAGCTTGTCCCTGTTCTGGTATCTCAGATAGGCTTCCTCACCACAGATAAGATAACAAGGCTTAAAAACCCCGTTCTTGATATCATCGTTTAGTTGTTTTTGCTTTACCTGAAAATCTGACGTTTTAGCCGGCATTTTATTCCTTTTCCAAATGGTTGTAATAATATCCCTAATATTTTAGCAAGTTGGCTGACCAATAACAACTGACTATTTGGACAATTTCCATGTTTACTCTCCTAAGCTCACGAATGGGATGATTTTGCAGTTCTTCCCGTTTGTTTCTATCCTTATCGCGCCGCTTTCATCGGTGCGATAGATTCCTGCGCCCAAGGAGTTAAGCCTTTCAAGAAGGGCTCTGTGGGGATGCCCGTAGGAATTGTCTTTTCCGCAGCTGATCACTGCGATCTTTGGCCTGACCATTTTAAGAAATTCCTCATCGGTGGTGTATTCGGAACCATGATGGGCCACTTTAAGTAGCGTAAGACCTGAATATTCCCCCCCTGCCGATGCAATATTATCCTTGAGATTCTCCTGCCCGGCGCCTTCCACATCTCCGGTAAAAAGAGCGGTGAAATCACCATATCGCATATACAGAACAGTAGAGTATTCATTGGCACCTTCATAGGAAATATGCGGATCCGGATTGAGGCAGATAAGTTCAGCGCTTGTTCCGGGAATAACCAGCTTCTTGCCCTCGCAGATATATGTTATGGGAATATTAAGCTTAGAGGCTCTACTCTCAAGCTCACGATAATTATCGCCCTGAAGGCTCTCAGGAATCCCCGGAAGCACCAGGTTACCAATAGCAATTCCACCCTTTTCCATATCGTCCATAAGCTCCAGAAGCCCGCTTATATGATCCGTATCCTCATGGGTCATAACCGCTATGTCGATATAACCGATACCTTCATATTGCAAGAAGGGAATCAGCTTATATTTACCTATCTGCTTCTCGGAGGTGCTACCGCCATCAATAAGCATGGTCTTATTCTCTACCTCAAGAACAATCGCATCTCCCTGTCCGATATCAAGCGCCGTCACCGTGACAGGCGCCTTTATGCTAAACAGTAATATGGCCATGGCTCCTATAAGAACCGCATACCTTGCCGCCTCATATAACAGTCTCTTTTGCGCGGTTATCTTTTTCTTACCGGATAGCCTCTTCTTCACCATATCCGATATAAGCGGATAAGCCAGTATGATCGCAAGATATATGGTGATCTTAATATGATCGGTATGCCCGATGTACCAGGTTTTGCCGGGAATTCCCCTCATCGCTTCGCAGGATAAACTGATCCCCTCAAGTATCACATGCACTACTATTCCCGGTATAAACGCCAGTTTCGATGATATGGCTGCCAGAACAAGGCATATGAAGCCCACAAGCATAAATGGGATCATTAGAGGAATTATCAAAAGATTGAGCATAAAGCCATAGACCGGATAAGTATAGTAAGACGAGGCATATACCGGCAGCGTCACAATAAATATCGCCAGCGAAGATATAAGGCTTTCCGTACAAAAGTAAATTACCTTCTGCCACCGCTTTTCCTCATCATCCGTAACCAGATGCATTTTCCACTTTTTTTCCAAAAACACAGGTAAAAGTGATTGTCTTAAATAAGCGATTCCGATAACAGCCCCGAAGGAGAACAAAAAGCCGCTGTTATACAGGTAAAGGGGCTGGCTTATAAGGAGCAGTAATCCCGCCAGCCCCAAAGCTGTCAGAATATCATAGGTTCTTCTCAACATAGGCGCCAGCATTCTTAGCGAAAACATAAGTATTGCCCTAAAGGGTGATGTTCCCATACCGCACATGGTGCCGTACAGGTATATAAAGCCTATGGAAAGAAGTCCCGCCAGATTTTGGTTCACCCGGATTTTCCTAAGAAGTTCATATATTCCCATTCCCATTATTGAAATGTGAAGACCACTGACCGACAGAATATGAATAATCCCGCACTGCTTATAGAGCTCTTTCAGCTCCTCGTCCATATAGGCCCTGTCCCCGAGAAGAACTGCCTTAAGCATGGCGCTGTCCCGGGGCTCAAGTGCTCTGTCCAGTGATCTCTCAAGGAAGAACCTGATCCTGCACAGGTACTCTTTTACATGATCCATTTCTCCGGAGGCTCCCAGCACCTGCGCTCCGGTCAATCTGTATGAAATTTTTAAGGTTGAATAATACAGCAGACTGTTGAATTCTCCGGGATTGGTGGGAGGCATAAATGCCTTCACCCTGCCTTCAACTTTAATTTTTTCCCCAATTGAAGGAATATACCCTTCTGAAGAACTCATGTAACATTGAATATATTTCAGATTCCCGGAATACTCACCGTTATCCGGGATAAGATACAAGACAGGCAAAACATTGCCGATATAGTCCTTCCGATACTCGCGAAAGCTGACGGTGCCGCATATGGAAATGGGGCTTGCGTCAATCTCCCCCGAAGTATCAGAGAGCAGATTGTCTGAAAATAACTCCAGGTACAAAAACACAGCCGCCGCAATGACTATGGTAATCAGACATAACGGCCGTTTCATAATTAATGACAAACTCCTGATTATTTAGAATTAGTCGACAATATCAAGATTTCTCTCGTACTGTCCGCTTATAAGAAAGTCCATGAAAGTAAAGGAATCCTCACCGTTAACGGAAAATGCCACTTTGTTAACTGCAGGAAGCTCTGTTACCGTGTTGACGATGGAATAGATTGCAGCTTCTGCCGTAACATTATCCACCGGGCTAAGGAAGCCATTGTCAAAGTCAATGTAGCAGACTCCGTCCTTGACATTGACACTCTTAATCTTGGTATCCTTGGAAATCGAAGGAAAAACTATGTCTGTGTTGGGCCCGTTTATGATCTGCTCAACCGCAAGTCTCTCCATGGAAATATTACTGTTATACACAACGGATCTGTACACAGGGCTTAGCCTGTTGCCTTCCTTGGTGGCAAAATAGAGCTTGAGCTGTACCTTCTCATAGGTGTTGATCTCATTGCCCACATTATTGATAAAGGTATCTGCTGACATATTTCCGACAATATTCCCGTAGTGATCTGTAAGGGGCGCTCCGTCTATCTGGAAGGACACATAATCAACGCTGTCAAGCTGGGTAAAAGTCCTGACTATTGCAGCTCTGTCAAGGATCTCTATGGTTCTTCCAAGTTCCATATAACCTGCCCCGAAATTCAAGGTAAGGAGCTTATCCTTAAGGGTATAGCTGATCAGCTCATTGCTATCGGAAATAGGCGCCTCATACTGCAGCCTGTCAGGCATGGTACGAAGAACCTCCATCAGCTCCGCTATGGCGGCGTCAGCATCCTCCATACCGGCATTGAGAACATAATCATCGGAAATGATGCCGGTCTCCTCACTGTTCACATAATATACCTTGATACTGCCTTCCGGCGGCTCCTTCTGCTTGCCGCAGCCAAAAGAAACGATGCCAAGCAGCGTGACAACCAGCAGGGTATTCAGTTTTTTAATAAAAAGCTTATGCTTTGCTCCTATCATATCCGTAGCCTCTCACTGCTGCTTCTTGTTGCCTGCACAGATAAGCGGAATCTTGACGGTGAAGGTGGTGCCTTCTCCCGGCTTACTCTTAAGGTCTATTGAACCTCTGTGCATAATAACCGCGCTTCTTGCTATGGACAGTCCGAGGCCTGTGCCTCCTACCTCTCTGGATCTGGACTTGTCCACTCTGTAGAATCTCTCGTAAATATGGTCGAAGCAGTCCTCGGGAATACCTACCCCCGAGTCCTTAACCTCAATGTAAAAATACTGATGATCCGCATCTATAGTAACTCTGACCCAGCCGTTGTCATTGTTGTATTTGATGGCATTCTCCACCAGGTTCATTATTACCAGCGATATCTTGACCTCATCAATCTCAGCCGTAACAGCTCTCTTACTCTCAAGAGTAAGGTCAATGTTTCTCTGCATGGCAATGGGACGAAGCCTCTTAAGAACAGATTCCGTAAGATTGACCACATCAACATTGGTGACAATAAGTCCCGATGCCTTCTTGTCCATCTTGACCAGCACCAGAAGATCGTTGATTATCTTGTCCTCACGGTCAATCTCATGGGAAATATCATTCATGAAATCCCTGTACAGCTCATTTGGTACTTCCTCCTGAGCAAGAAGAGAATCCGCAATAACCTTCATGGAAGTGATGGGGGTCTTAAGCTCATGAGATACGTTAGATACGAATTCCTGTCTGGAATCATCCAGTACCTTCATCCTCTTAAGCAGAGCATTGAAGGCATTGAGGATCTGCTCGGTCTCATAATAATTGGGACCGCTGACAGGCTGGTCCGTATATCCTGCCTTAACATCGTTGATGGCGGCTGTGATCCTGTTAAAGGGTTTAAGAAGAACATTGGCAACCCAGGCAGCGAAAACAAGGATGACCGTTACAATAATAACTTCAAGAGTCGTAGCTCTTCTTCCCAGAATATCCAAAGTTGTCTCAATGGTATCCGTTGATACGCTGGTAAGAAGCACACCCCTTACAACAACGCCGGTATCACCAACATCAGATACATCCTCTTCCTGGATCAGCTGAGATTCAATAATGGGAGTGATCATCTCAATATATCCGTTGTTCTTGTCAAACTTGGATACAGCTCCCCTCTGTCCCGTCTTAAGGCAGTTAACTACTTCTTCGGAAATAATAATCTTGCCCTGACTGATATTGTAGGTATCCTTAACGACCTTAAGATCGTCATTGATGACCATTACTCTTCCGTCATAGAGATTAGCCAGCATATCGAGCTCGGCATTGATAACCTCGGAAGAAGTGTCCTGTAAATAATTGTAAGCGATCAGGTGATTAGCCAGAATCTTCAACTGAGTCTGAACCTCAGTTGATCTGACATTGACGGCACGATCCTCATAACTGTCAAGAATTACCGCATGCATAACAAGACAGGATATAAGGCCTGTTGCGAAAACAATTATAAAGAATCGTACCCTTAGACTTTTTAAAATATATCGAATTTTAAGGTTCTTAAAAATCTGCGCCATAGTATCACATTATGCCTGGAAAAAGTATCCGCTTCCCCACTTGGTTCTAACATATCTGGGCTCGCTGGGTGTACTCTCAAGCTTCTCACGAAGTCGTCTGATATGAACATCAACGGTTCTCTCATCACCGGGATAATCATTTCCCCAAATGGTAGTAAGAAGCTCTTCTCTTGAATATACCTTGCCGGGGTTGGAAGCAAGAAGCTCAAGGAGCTCATATTCACGGCTGGTTACGTTGATCTCTCTGTCGCCGATAAATACTCGTCTGTATTCCTCATTGAGACGAAGATCTCCGTATTCGATGTCGCCCTTTCCGGAAGAAGCCTTGGTAGCTCTTCTCATAATGGCCTTGATCCTGGCCTTAACCTCAAGAATATTGAAAGGCTTGGTTATATAATCGTCAGCACCGTACTCAAGTCCCAAGATCTTGTCCATGTCATCGCCCTTGGCTGTAAGCATGATAATCGGAACATTGGAAAATTCCCTTATCTGCTGGCATACCTCAAATCCGGTAAGTCCCGGAAGCATAACATCAAGAAGAATGATGTCATATTCCTTGGCTCTTGCCATCTCAAGAGCTTCCTGGCCGTCATAGGCGCAGTCAACAACTATATCATCCTGTTCGAGACTGAATTTGATGCCCTTTACGATTACTTTCTCATCATCAACTACAAGTGCCTTTTTACTCATGTTTTCACCAATCCTGTATATTCAAACTGTTATCTTATCACTGATCTTGGAAAAAAGTTTATCCTTAATTCCGGAGATTTTCATTATATCCTCTTTTTTGCGAAAGTTCCCATTCTTGTCACGGTACTCGATTATCCTGGTGGCCACTTTCTCTCCGATACCCGGAAGAGTCATTAGCTGTTCTTTGGAAGCCGTGTTGATATTAACAAGCTCCGAATCACCGTCACTTAGGTCCCCGGAAGAATCCACCGGAGTATCGTAGCTCTCAGGCATAGTAGCATTCTGCGTCTGCATAGCCGCTTCAGTATCACTGCCAGCAGCTGTCTCCGCCATTGTAGGAATCCTGAGTTTCATTCCATCCTTCAGAGCTGCCGCAAGATTGACATAATCGGTATCCGCTTCCTCAGAGAAACCTCCAGCTGCCATAACAGCATCGTTAATCCTGGCGCCTTCCGTAAGTTCATAAACTCCGGGAGCTCTGACTGCTCCGCAGACATAAACAACAATAGTCGTTATGCTGGCCTGCGCATCCGATGCCTCTGAAGCATCAGCTGTATAACACGATGAAGCATCCGATTTTTCCACAGTTGTCACATCTATCTCACTACTCTCCAAGCCGGAGACATCCCGAAGTACAACCTCGGATGAAGCCCGCTCGCATCCGGTCAGACATAATAAAGAAACCAAAATCAATAAAAATTTGCGCATGTTTTCCTCCTAAGAGGACCCCGCCATGCTTTTTTTATTCTAATTTATTAAAAAAAATTGTGCAAGCTACTTAATCGCTATCCTCAGAAAGTCCCTCGGTAATATCCACATTCTCAGGATCAGGAAGTTTGTCCTGTTCGTATACTTCACCGGTTATCTGAGTCATGATACGTTCAGATACCTGCTTCAATGTGGCATTACAGTCTTCACCGTTCCAGATCTTGGTAAATGCGATCTCAAGTTCCATCCAGAGGTTGCTGGTCTCAATGGTCTTGGGCATAGGAACCGAATCATTGTACACGTCAACAAAGGTATTAAGATTCTTGTCCGCATATTTCACGCCATAGTGAGCAGCAACCTTGCCACCCATGGAATAAATATCACCGGAATTATCATTGCAAAGATATCTTGCGAACTGATTGGCTGCGCTGTAATTCTGGGAAAAGCCGTTAACTACAATGCACTGGGTAACTGACATAGTTCTGGTGCCGAAATCTCCTGTAAGTCCGGGCATATCCGCAACTGCAAATTCGAAATCACACTCTCCCGCTGCCTTGGCCTCATTGATCCTGGCCAGAATATCCGTTGTTGCCACGGTAAAGACGATCTTACCGTCAATAAAGTCTTTAGTTATGGAATCGTAATCTATTTCCTCGGCATCAATAGCAAAGAACTGATTGAGCTGCTGATATATTTTCATGCAGCTGATGGTATCTGTATTGTAGATATCGATCTTGGAAACATCGTCTCCGGCGCTTCCGCCCACATTCATATAATTGCCTACAAAGAAATAGTTGTAGAAGATATCCGTTACATCCCACTTAAATACGGCCTCTACCTGCTCAGGGGCATTGTAGTTCTGCGCAAAGACAAGGATATCGGAAATTGTAAGAGGAAGGCTCTCCTCAACAACTTCATCTATCACTTCCTGAGAAATGGTACTCTCTGATGAAGCTGCGTCAGTGGCATCCTCAGAGGAACCTTCTGAAGCTGCTGCATCAGCCTCTGCCTGTGCAGCCTCACCCTCAGCCGCATCCATCTCAGACTGGACTCTCTCCTTGGCCATGTCTTCGAGATAGGTCTTGTTGTAAACAAGAGAACTGGTCTCAAAATAGAAAGGATAGGCAATATATTTTCCCCTGTACTTAACAGAATTAACAGCCGCAATAGGGAACATCTCCTCATCAAGATAATCCTCGCCGCTGTCAATCTCCATGGCAAGACCTGCCAGATAGGCCTTCTCAAGGGAATCATTGGTGGTTATGTATAAATCCGGATAATTGTCATCATCGACTGATGCTTTATTGATAGCCTCAAGGTATTCCAGCCCCGAAACAAGAACCGGCTCAACCCTGACGCTTTTATTGGACTCAGAAAAAGCAACAGCCTTACTCTGGAGATACGGAGTGAGTGAATCGTCCGTATACCAGAGTCTTACTGTTGTCTTCTCTTTGGTGAACAGTGAATGATCTTCAAACACATTCTGCTCTGAGCGGGCATAAACAAAGGCACCTGCCAGAGTACAGGCTATTAGAATTATTGAATATATTCTTATTCTAAGTTTCATAAACTCCCCAGACACGAATCGAGGATCTCGATCATGTCATCTATGTTCTTCCTACTTACAATCAGAGAGGGAACAAACCTGATGATCTCGCTTCCGGCGTTGATCAGAATAAGACCTTTTTCAAGAGCTCTGCCGATAACCTCCGCTACCGGCCTGTTAAATACCAGCCCCTGCATAAGACCTGCGCCGCGTCTGTCTACGATAAAATCATATTTATCCTTAAGTTCATCAAGACGCTGCTCCAGATAAGGTGCTACCTCTTTCACATTCTCTATTATATTGTCCTCATTAAATAAATCAAGAACTTTATTGATTGCTGCGCAGGCAAGGGGGTTTCCACCGTAGGTGGTTCCGTGATCTCCTGCCACCAGTGAATTCTGGCCAACCTTCTCAGTCATAAGGAATGCTCCGACAGGAACTCCGCATCCAAGAGCCTTGGCGGTGGTCATGATATCGGGCTTAATTCCGTATTTCTGCCATGCAAACATGTAACCCGTACGGCCCATACCACACTGGATCTCATCAAGAATAAGCAGAATATCCTTCTCATCACACAGTGCTCTTACTTTGGTCAGGAACTCCTCGGTTGCGGGGAAGATTCCCCCCTCTCCCTGAACCGTCTCAAGGATGATAGCGCAGGTCTTGTCGTTAACACAGGCAAGTACGCTGTCAAAATCATTGAGATCTGCAAACTTGATATTGCCGATCATTGGTTCAAAGGGTTCTCTGTAATGAGGATTACCTGTAACGGACAGCGCTCCGAAGGTTCTGCCGTGGAAAGAATGATTCATGGCAATTATCTCATGATCTGTTCTTCCATCCTTGAGATAAGCATACTTCCTTGCAGCCTTAAGCGCTCCCTCTATAGCCTCAGCTCCGCTGTTGGTAAAAAATACCCTGTCCATGCCTGAAACCTTTTTGAGTTTCCCTGCAGCTTCCACAGCAGGAACGTTGTAATAATAATTGGAGGTATGAATCACCTTATCAATCTGTGCTTTGAGAGCATCATCATAGTCCTTGTAATGATATCCCAGGGCAAATACCGCAATACCGGACACGAAGTCGAGATATTTTTTGCCGTCAAGATCATAGAGATATACTCCTTCTCCCTTATCAAGGACTATCTGATAACGATTATAGGTATGAAGAAGATCACTCTCGGCATCTTCTATATATTTTTTCATCACATCACTCATATTCAGGCCTCTTTCTTGGCGGCGTCACCTGCCAGATCATCGGCATCTCCCATAAACATGGTTCCGATACCCTTGTTGGTAAATATCTCAAGAAGAAGACAATGGGGAATCCTTCCGTCAAGGATATGCACCTTGTTAACACCCTCTCTGATGGCGCTGGTGCAGTTATTAAGCTTTGGAAGCATGCCGCCTCCGATGTTGCCGCCCGCAATAAGAGCATCCGCTTCGGAGCAGGTCATCCTTGAAATAAATGTTGACGGATCATTGATATCCTTGTATACGCCCTCGATATCGGTAAGAAATGCCAGCTTGTCTGCACCTACCGCCTTGGCAATTGCACAGGCCGCATCATCTGCATTGATATTGTAAGTGTCAAAATTATCATCAAAACCTATCGGTGCAACAATAGGAAGATAATCGTTATCCATAAGGTCATACAAAACCTTGGGATCAACCTTGTCTATCTCTCCAACAAAGCCGATATCTTTGCCATCGGAATATTTCTTGGTCACATGTAAAAGTCCGGAATCCTTGCCGCTGATACCAATAGCCTTGACTCCCAGCTCCTGAACCATGCTGACAAGCTGCTTGTTGACGCGGCCAAGTACCATCTCTGCGATCTCCATGGTCTCGGAATCCGTAACCCTGAGTCCGTTGACAAACTGTGCTTCCTTACCTACTTTGGAGACCCAGGAGCTTATCGCCTTGCCACCTCCGTGGACAATGATGGGTTTGAAGCCTACAAGCTTAAGAAGAGTCACATCCGTGATAACACTCCTTTGAAGTTCTGCGTTACTCATGGCGCTGCCGCCGTATTTTACAACAATGATTTTTCTGTTGAACTTTTGGATATAAGGCAGAGCCTCAACCAAAACCTCAGCTTTTTTTAATACTTCCTGCATATCCTTGTCCATATTATCCTCCCATGCATCAGCTGTTATCAGCTGCGATAGTCTGCATTGATCTTAACGTAGTCATAAGTAAGGTCACATCCCCAGGCTGTAGCCTCGGCGCTTCCTTCATGCATATCAACGAAAACAGTAACCGCATCGGCCTTCATTATCTTAAGAGCCTCATCCTCGTCGAAAACAATCGGGGTTCCCTTGTCAAAAACCTTGAGTCTTCCGTTTGCACTCTCAAAGAAAAGCTCCACATCATTCTGCTCAAAGTCAGCACCGGAATAGCCCATGGCACACAGGAAACGTCCGAAATTGGCATCACAGCCAAATATCGCTGCCTTGGACAGATTGGAGCCTACGATAGCCCTTGAAAGAGTTCTCGCATCCTCAAGAGACTTGGCATTAACAACCTTGGCCTCAAAGAGCTTGCTTGCGCCCTCTCCGTCTGCTGCCATCTTTTTGGCAAGGAACTTACAAACATATAAAAGAGCTTCCTTGAAGGTCTCATAGTCTGCATTCTCAGCACCAATAGCCGCGTTGCCTGCTTCGCCGTTTGCCATGCAAAGCAGTGTATCGTTGGTGGATGTATCACCGTCTACTGTGATCATATTGAAAGTCTCAGCCACAACTTCGCTTACAGCCTTCTGCAAAAGGCTCTTCTCAATGGCTGCAT
>JAEEGL011331911.1_pt1 | contig 14267 bp, 11 predicted proteins | sample 9134231 | NCBI WGS metagenome assembly JAEEGL01 (sample SAMN16246548, study PRJNA631951) | gut metagenome | biome: gut microbiome; feature: rumen; material: fiber-attached | host: Bos | place: Iran: Karaj | collected 2018-10 | reverse complement strand
GACGCTCATCAAGCTCCGGGACAAGATTGACCCTACCAAGATGAAGAATCCGTCTTTCCTGATGGTTCTCGTGGGCATCGGAGAGATTGCGTACCGCCGCGATGACGGCGTCTATGTGGTCCCGATTGGGTGCTTGAAGGACTAAACACCAAGACTGCATTGGCGCTGCAAGTGTTATTCCCATAAAGGACGACAGATTAGCGGATGGAAGCAAATTGGTCCAGATACCGGTTGGCGGCGGCAAGTTCCTTGAGATTGCGTTCCAGGAATGCGGCGCAGTATAGTTCGCGCAGGCGGCGGGGTCGAAGGTTTTGCCGACGGCTTTTTGCGGAACCGGTCGTTTTTTCAAAGAAAATTGTTGCATTTAAAGGAAAAGCGAGTACCTTTACTGAATGCAAAGAATCGCTGTCATAGGAGCAGGCAATATGGGTGGGGCCGTGGCCCTGGGCCTGCATCGTTTTGCTCACGATGTTTCCCTCACAGTAACTGCTGCACACGCCGCAACGCTGGAAAAATTCGCCGCAGACGGTATACGGACAACTCTTGACAACCTGTCTGCAACCAGTGTCTCAGATATCGTGATCCTTGGGGTGAAGCCCTGGCTTGTACAACAGGTCCTTTCCCAGATAGCGCCCGCCCTTTCCGGCAAGATTCTCCTGTCCATGGCTGCGGGAATCCCGTCGTCGCAGATGGCAGAATGGCTGTCCGTCACCGGTGTCCTGGCCGCCTATACGGTTATTCCAAACCTAGCGGCAGAGGTAGGCGAGAGCATGACTTTCGCCTGCGCAATCCTGGGCTCGGCCGAAGAGGCAGTGCTTAATCTTTTCAATTCACTGGGAAAGACACTGATTGTAGATGAGAAACGGCTGCACGCCGGAATGATGCTCGCATCCTGCGGTACTGCGTTCGCCCTGCGTTACGCCCGTGCGGCGATGGAAGGCGGTATCCAACTTGGCCTGTACCCCCGTGAGGCACAGGAAGCCATATATCAGACAATGAAAGGCGCCGTTGACCTGGCAACCGCCCGCGGGAGCCACCCGGAGGCCGAAATCGACCGAGTCACCACTCCAGGCGGCATCACCATCAAAGGCCTGAACGCCATGGAAGAATCCGGCTTCACCGCAGCCGTCATTGCTGGACTGAAGGCCGGCTAGCATCCATAGTCATAATCATCTCCACCACGCCGAAGTAGTCCTTCAGGCCTTCCGAGATGCCGTTGGAGCGCAGGTAAAGGTTGTAGAACCGGCTTTGGAAGCGGTCTATCCAATCGACCCTCTTCCCTATCCAGAACTGGCGCGATGCGGAATAGTCTTCCCGTGCCTTAAGGCATACCGTTTCCTTCCAGGCGTTGAACTCATCTTCCGGAAGCAGGTTCCAGGCGTTGGAGAGCACATAGGGCAGGATTGCCTGGTAGCCGCTGTAGCGTACCGCGGCGTTCGGGCAATCGCGGCAGAAGACAAAGCCCCAATAGTTGGCTTCCGCCTCGCTGGTCACGCCGGCGAGGTGTCCCATCTCGTGGGCGAGGGTGAACGGGTATTCGAAGTCCAGAAGCGAAAGGTTGACCTGGGATTCGCAGAAGAAAGGCCCCATGAAGCCCTTTACCCCTACCGCCGAGAACAAAGGATTCAGAAGCGGTCTCTTCACGTGCTGCCAGCTATGCAGCCTTGAGTATCCGCAGGTCGAAACACGTTCCGAATAGAAGGTCTTGATTTCCGTCTCCACCTCTCCCCTGTCATATTCTCCGGCGGCGGCCGCGGCGCTGTTGAGCCCGTCCGTAAACTCCGCAAGGAAGCGGTTGAATTCCTCCTGCTCGTAACTCACCCTTTCGATTCCGCTGCGCCTGTACAGTCCCGTACGGTAATAATTGTTGCCCCAGCCCATATAGAACCATACATACAGCCACATAAGCAATACGGCGACCTTTCCCAGCCAGCGGAAAAAGCCCTTTTTCTTCCCGATTGCCCGCACCAGGATGATGATAAAGGCAAGGACGAAACCCAGCACCGCAATCTCTTCCAGGGAAACGGGCAATGCAGAAGCGACGAAAGAAAGCACGGAAGATATCAACGGGTAAACGTTGATGGCATAAAAATCGGCAACGGGCCTGCAGAAACGGCAGGCGATGCAGAATGCCAGCAGAATCAGTCCGGCTATGGTCGTCTTTCGCATAATTGAACGGATTTCCTGCAAATTTACAAATATTCCGGCTCGCTCGGACCGGAAGTAACTCTCTTCGAGAACGAAAATTCGGTTCCCGTCGGAAGCATCGGTCCCCTCACCCTCGGCCTGACATACGACCTGTAAATCCCACTTATCAGAATATAAGAATCTCGGATTCCCCGGGCTGAAGCAGACGAGTCTTGCCGAAAGCGCGAAGAACAGGGTCCATCAGAAGCACCGTTTCCTTTCCGGGGACGGTGCCTGTATTTGTAACCGTTACAGTTACATTTCCGTCAACGCACAAAGGTTCGCTCACAGAAAAAGAAGTGTAGGACAGCCCGAACCCGAACGGGAACGACGGCTCAGGAACACCGGACTGCAGGTAGTGCCGATAACCCACGGACAGTCCCTCGGAATATTCGGTATATCCCACTCCAGGCACGTCCCTGTCTTTGTCGCTGCCTCCGGTCATCCTGGGTTTGCCGGCATAATCGTAAGGGAAACTGGCAGAAGACGGCAGGTCGAAATAATCTGCCGGGAATGTGACCGGAAGCCGTCCGCTGGGGCAGACGCTGCCGGACAGGATACGGGCCAAAGCGTTGCCGCCCTCCTCTCCGGGCTGCCACGCCAGGATGATGGCATCAGACAGGTCTTTCCAGGACGCGGTCTCGATTACCCCGCCCACATTGAGCACTACGACAACCTTCTTGCCATTTGAATGGAAAGCTTCGCAGACATCTTCAATCAGCCGCTTCTCCGTCTCACTCAGCAGGAAATCATCCTCCAGATGACGGTCGCCACCCTCGCCTGCCTGCCGGGATATGGTCAGCAGCGCCACGTCCGAAGATGCTGCAGCATCAGTTACAACTCTCTTTGCAACAGGCATTTCCTTCACGGCAGGAGAACCGAGCATCCCTGACAGGAATGTCTTGCGGGGCTTATGCTTTACTATGTATTCCTTATACAACTCCGACAGATGCGCATCCGGACGGAACCCTTCGCTGGAGATCCCTTCATCCAGATTTACCACATACGGACAATGTACGAAACCCGAGCCCGTGCCGCCCGCCAGAGTCGCATAGGAACCTACGCCGAACAGGGCAATGCGCTGGCCCTTTCGCATCGGAAGTGTGCCGGCTTTGTTCTGCAGCAGGACAATCCCCTCTTCCGCGGCCTCACGCGCTATGACAGAATGGGCGGCAAGGTCCGGGTGCAAAGAGCGTTCGATTCCCTTGAAAGACGGAGTCCTGACAATCAGTTCAAGAACACGGCGGACGCAGATATCAAGCTCATTTTCCGACAGTTCACCTTTCTTGACCTTCCGTATCAATTCGTTGATCTGTGAGTCCTCCCCCGGCTCCATAAGATCGCAGCCGGCAGATACCTGGGAAGCCGTATTACGCCGCCCGGTCCAGTCGGTCATAACCAATCCGGCATACCCCCATTCTTCACGAAGGACCTCGCTCAGGAGCCAGCGATGCTCCTGTGTATGCGTACCGTTGAGACGGTTGTAAGATGCCATCACCGTCCATGGCTGCGACTCCTGCAACGCTATTTCGAAATTCTTAAGGTAGATAGTCCTGAGGACGTCTTCCGGCACGCGTGAATCGTTCCAAAAACGGTTGGTTTCCTGATTATTGGCGGCAAAATGCTTGAGGCATGCACCTACGCCCTGGCTCTGGACGCCACGCACGTATGCAGCAGCTATGCGACCGCTCAGCAGCGGGTCTTCCGAAAAGTATTCGAAGTTCCTGCCGCACAGGGGATTACGTTGGATATTCATTCCCGGAGCAAGAAGCACGTCAACTCCATACTCCAGCGCCTCGTTGCCTATTGCCTCTCCGACCCTTTCCACAAGCCCCGGGTTCCAGGTGCTGGACAGAAGGGAGCCTATCGGGAATCCGGTACAATAAAATGAATCCTTGCTACCCTTGCGCTCCGGTTCGATCCTCACTCCGGCAGGGCCGTCACTGAGTACAATGGAAGGAATGCCCAGACGGGGAACGGCGCGCGTCATACCGGCCGCCCCCGGGACGGGAACCTTGAATCCGAACATCCCCGCAAGCATACTGTTGTAACCCGCACCCACGACCAGAGAAGCCTTCTCCTTCAGAGTCATGGCGGAAAGAATCCTGTCGATATTGTCGGCTCCGAGGCGCAGTTGCCCAGTATCCTGTGCCATCATGCCGAAGCCGGAAAGAAGGAACAGGGAGCCTATGAAGAATGATTGCAGAACGCGCTTCATTGGACCATTATCGTACCTTTGCTGGCATTCATCCTGATGCGGTCGCCGTTTTTCAGGAACTTTGTCGCACCCTTCACGTTGACGACTGTCGGGAGGCCGTATTCCCTGGCCACGACGGCCCCGTGCGACAGCGAGGAACCGATTTCGGTAATCAGTCCGCTGACGATGGAGTAATACGGGCTCCAGCCGATGTCAGTGAATTTGGCTACCATTATCTCCCCCTTTTGCAGCCGGTTGGCGTCGGCGGCGGAATTGACGATGCGGACTACGCCTTCGCATTCCCCGTTGGAGACGGGAACGCCTTTGTACACGCCGTCCGACTGTTCTGTGTCGATGACATCTGCAATCGGTTTGCCGATATAGATGTCGTCAAATGAGAGTTCTTCCTGGATTGCATAGGCCTTGCGACGTTTTTCTGCGGTATGTACCAGGGCGGAATCGCCATCGATCAAACGCCCGATTTCCGCGTGTGTGAGGAAGTAAATAAGATCGGCATCCGGCAGCAGGCCGCCCTCGGCCAGCAGCCCCGCGAGGCGTGAATACTGCGTCTTGAAGCGATCAATCAGCAGGATGAGCTGGGACTTTGTGGATTCGCGGTCCACGACACCTTGACGGCACTTTTTGGCGTAGGAAATGGCAGCGGCTTTAAGAAGAGGATTCCCGATAAATGAGAATTCCTTCCGGTAGTCGGGTTTTTCCTCCTTCTGCGATAGATTCATCGGCGAACGGATGATGCTCAAAAGGTAGTTCATCAGCGAGATCTCGTCCTCGCGCCAGGGCTTGCTCCTCATTTCCGCCTCCTTTATGCAGCGATGCCCGTGACGGGCCAGAAACTCCAGGTAACAGGCATTCAGGTCGGCATTGCCCTTGATAAAGGAAAGCAGTTGGGCTGCGCTGTATGAATTGGCATCCGGCTGCTGCCGCTTGATTTCTATCGCCAGGTCCTGCAGGCGCTGCAGGATGTCAGCGCTCTCGATATTCGGGATATTCGACAGCAGGCGCGACACGAAAGACTGATACACACGCTTGTCCGGAAAGTATTTGTCTACCATCATGTACAGGGTGCTGGATGCACTGCCGGAATAGGAGGAAGAAGCATAATGATAGATGAGGCTCTCGTCGAGATACGCTATATTCTCGTCGATGCTTCTATACAGTTCTTTATAAGAAGATGTTCGTACAAAATGCACCTTGGTGAGCATCCTGCCGAATTTCTTCATCGCGCGCCTGCCCGAAAAGACATACCGCAGGAACTTTGCGGAATTGACGACACGGACGAAGTTATTTGAAAACCTGGCAGTTATGGGAGGATAGTCGTGGTACTCCCCCATTATGGACAGGTTCATCGACTGCGGATTGGCTATTCCTACCTTCGCGTACATGTTGTACAGCAGGTTCATATCGAAGAACAGGTGCCCTGATATGGAGGATATCAGCCTCAGGGGCTCTTCCTCTGAAGGGGATTTATACACTCCGGCGAGCCAGAGCATATAACGCATACCGTAGTCTATGGCCCTGGCCGAAGTGGAAAGGGTCAGTGGAGTCACTGCGCCGGGCATCATCTCCCCGACGTTCCGCTTGGTGAACAGGTGGCCGCTGATGTCGTCGTCCCGGTCGAATTCTTCTATGTCGATCACCTCGGTCGTAATGGGACGCATCTGTAAAAGATACAGCACGCCGTCCCGGATGGCCCATTCGACATCCATTTCGCCGCCGAATACGGACCGGATCTTCCTGCCGGTCCCGTAGAGCAGCCTGACCTCGTCTTCAGAGAGAAGGTCATCCCCGCAGGGACGGTAGTATTTACGGGAAATCAAGTAGCGGCGGGCACTTACCTGCCCGGACACCAGATTCTCGCCCAATCCCCTCACGGCCTCGATCAGAATGGCGGAACCATTGTCGGGGGCGGCGGTGAAAAGGACTCCGGCCTTGTCGCTGTCGATCATTTCCTGAACCACGACATTCATCGTTCCCCTGCCAAGATTGAAATGTCCTGCATAATCGCTTACGCGGGTGGAGTCCAGCGACGATATGCACTTCCGGACACCGTCAATCAAGCCGGCACGGCCGACGGACAGGAAAGTATCGTACTGCCCGGCGTTGGAAGCCTCGGCCTGGTCTTCATTGGAGGCGGAAGAACGCACTGCTACGCACTCGGCACCCAGTGCGTCAAATGCCTGATAAACAGCATCTTCATCAATCTTATCTATATCTGTGATAACGAACCCGCGAGGTACGGTGAAATGCTGCCTGACCAACTGGTCAAGCCCTTTTGCCTTACCTCCGACGGTGCTGTATATTTCTTCCGGTAACGAACCTAATCGATAAATTCTCATCTTTCTATCTCACTGAGCTCCCTTTGGTTGAACCAGCGGTCGCTGCTGCCGTTGAATCCGATTTCGAAAATGCCCCGGCAGACTTTCCCGTCTATGGTAAACTCCGCTATGTTTTCGTGCAGGACATACTGACCGTCCTGGAAATGGTATGTCACTCCTGCAAGCACCCTGGCGGAGACCGAGACCGTCCTGCCGTCATCCATTTTCACATTGAACGACACTCCGGCGGGCACGGTCCCATTTCCTGCCTGACTCAGGTCCAGGTCGGCCTTCAGCCAGAAATGCTGGCCGGATGCATCGCGGCAGTTGCCCAGCTCCATAACGCTCAGGGAAGGATAAGAGACCATAGAGTAATTGAACTGGCAGGCAGACGAGACAGCCATAAGCCACAGGTGGTTGTTCATATAGTTCCAATCCCTCTTGCCGAATGAATGGTCGCGCACGCAGGGCAGGGAGAATTCAATCGTTTCGCCGTTTAGAGTCACAGTACCTTCCAGTACGCCTTCCTGCTCATAATGGCACTGGCCATCGACGGTGCGCAACTGCCTGAAAAAAGCCTTGTTCCACTTCTCGTTGGCAATGCCGGTGGCCTTCCTCACGGCAGGCATATCGCTCGTAAAGTCGATGGGCTTCTGAGCAGGGATGAAAGACGCCGAGAAATCCACGGCGTCGGAATCATTGAGGATGCCACGGAAAGCGAGGGTCCAGATGCCGTCTTTTTTTCCGACCAGTACGGGAGACTCTCCGACGGGAAAGGACTCCTGCTTCAAAGAATACAGCCGGCCGTCACGGTATATTGCAAACCAGGTTTCTTCGATATTCACCCTTCGGCCAAGACGCGCATAGACGGACATGGACTCACTGTGGGCGGAGAAATAATAGGAATTGTTAACCAGCGGATCGGTCTCGCCGTCCAGCGAAAAGCTCTCCGCATATCCGTAATCAAAAGGCTTCTGGATATTCCTCTTCTCCAGGACCTTGCACATTATCTTCTTCTTGAGGCTGAAAAACATTCTGCAAATGTACGAATAATTCTCATTGCCCCAATACTTTATCCATCTGCTTTGCCGACGCCCCGGGAGAGGTGCGCAGGATGGCCTCAACGACGAAGTCCCTGGACTCCGCCGGAGTAAGTGAAGACTTGAGGGTGCGGGGCACGAATCCCGGAAACGGGAAATCGGCGTCATCCTCGAACAGGGCTTCCGGAGTGCAGAAGATACTGCTCTGCCAGCCATTGTAGTGCAGGTCCTGCCCGCGATACACGCGGGTGATATCTCCTATGACGATGCGGGTCTTGCGCTGGAGGTCAGCCATGAGGGCGTCGGCGGCGAGTTTCTTCATGCCGAACATACCGCGCACGTCCTTTATCCCTATCGAACCGTTTTCTTTCAGGTAGTCAAGGACCTGCTGCTGACGGGCGTCGGGGGCGTATTTGGGAAGGCTCCTGCGCCAGTTCATCAGTTCCCGGAACACATCGACGGTGGCGAATGCCGCCTTGCCGCCGAGGACGAATTTGCCATAAGCGATGTCTCCGCTCTGCACGCAGTGGATCTTCCAGTCCCAGGGACCGAGGGTTTCCTCGCCGAACCACAGTTCGGGAGGCGTGTGCTCCTCTATGGACCAGCCGGGTATGACGCTTTCCGTCAAGGGGATGATGCCCGCCCAGCGGATTACCTCGAGCATCGTCTCCTCGCTGAGCACCCATGGGGCGCAGTGAATGGCTGCCGGTCTTGCGAAAGACATATGGCCCAAAGATACGAATTCCCCGTAAATTTCAAGAAAAGTTCGTATCTTTGCATGTTAAATAATATCTAATGCTAAGACTTACCCTTGTCCCCGTGAAGGGGAAGAAACTACTCCGGAAATTCATAAACTTTCCGCTGGATCTTTACAAAAACTGTGATAAATGGGTACCCGCTTTCGAGGACGACGAATACAAGTCCCTGGGTCCCGACAACCCCTCCCTCGCTTTCTGTGAAAGGGAATTGTTCCTGGCTTTCAGGGGAGAAGAAGCAGTCGGACGAGTCGCTGCCATCATCAATCACAACGCCAACAAAAAGTGGAACGAGAATACCGTCCGCTTCGGCTGGATAGACTTCATAGAGGACTTCGAGGTGGCAAAGGCCCTCGTCGACAAGGTCATCGAATGGGGCAGGGAGCGCGGCGCGCAGAAGGTCAAGGGCCCCCTGGGCTTCACCGACATGGACCGCGAAGGCCTGCTCGTCGAAGGATTCGAAAACGAGAGTCCGTTCACCGTCATATACAACTATCCCTATTACGGCGAATACCTGGAGCGCATGGGCTTCACCAAGGACGTCGACTGGACGCAGCGCTGCGTGGATTTCACCGATACGCTGCCTTCCATGATGCAATATGCAGACCTGGTGGAGAAACGCTACGGCGTGCACATCTACCACGCCGACAGCCTCAGGAAGATGGCCAGACGCGGCAGGGAGATGTTCCACGTGCTCAACGATGCCTTTGCCGGGCTGTACGAATACAGCAAACTCTCCGAAGAGCAGATAGACGGCTACGTAAAGCAGTACGTCCCGGTTATGAACAAGGACATGGTCGCATTCGTCGTCAACGATGAAGACAAACTGGTGGCGTTCACCGTCACGATGCCCCACATCAGCGCCGGCGTCCGCAAGGCCAAGGGCCGCATCCTCCCCTTCGGATGGATGCACATCCTCCCCCAGCTCAACCCCAGGAAGAACCACATCGCGGAAGGCCTCCTCATAGGCGTCCTGCCTGAATACCAGGCCAAAGGCGCGGCCCTCCTGATGTTCAAGCACCTCCACGAGAATTACATCAGGCTCGGCATCAAGCGCCTGCTTCTCAACCCCCAGCTTGAGGAAAACCATAAAGTGCAGACGCTGTTCGGCGACGACTACGACGTCAAGCCCTACCAGCGCCGCCGTTCCTATGTCAAATCAATCTAAACTCCAATAAATAATGACAAACCAAGAGTATTTTGACAAAATGATTCCCAGGGAAGAACTGGAAAGGCTCCATTATCTTCCTACGATGGGACAATTCGTAGACTGGTTCACCAAGGAATACGCCGACAAGCCGGCGCTGTCCGATACGGTCAACACATTTACTTACAAGGAACTCGGAGAAAGGGTGGCACGCCGCCGCGCCTTCATCCTCGGCCTCGGCCTGCCGAAGGGCGCCCATATCGCCATATTCGACCGCAACAGCCAGGACGCCATCGAACTCTTCCTGGCAATCACCAGTGCGGGTTACGTAGCGATGAACTTTCCCGCTTCCCTGCCGGAAATGGCCGTCGTCGGCTCCTGCATGAAATTTGACATTTCCGCCATATTCGTGCGTGAGGAATTCATGCCCCTCACCGCAAAGCTCCAGGGCGTTAAGGTCCTCCCTGCCGCATCCATAGCGGAAGAGGGCGCTCCCGTCGCAGACATCGACCCCGACAGCCCCGCAGCCATATTCTTCACCGGAGGAACCACCGGCCAGCCCAAGGGTGCCGTCCTCAGCCACAGGGCCCTCATGCGCGGCAACTACAACGCCATCTTCAAGCCCGGCAAGGTCATCGGCGTCCACCGCTATATCGCCATACTGCCTCTCAGCCACGTGTTCGGCCTCATAGCCGGCACCATGGGATGCTTCTACACCGGCAACCTCATCTACACCTGCGAGGACATGAAGGCCACCATCGGCAAGCTGCCCATGCTCAAGCCCACCATCCTCGTCATCGTTCCGGGTATCTGCGACATCCTCGGCGGCCTGGTCAAGATGTACGGCCCGCAGTTCCTCGGCGGCGAGCTCCGCATGATCATCAGCGGCGCAGCCAACGTTCCCCCGCGCCTCGTGGATATCTTCACCAAGCTCGGAGTTGAATTCTGCTTCGGCTACGGCCTCACCGAGACCGCCAACCTCACTTCCGCCAATGCCGACGCCATCGAGAGGCCTACCTCCATCGGCCGCATCTACCCCGGACAGGAGACAAAGGTCGTCGACGGCGAACTCTGGGTCAGGGGCGACAACATCTTCTCCGGCTACTACAAGGATCCCGAGAAGACCGCCGAGGCCCTCACCCCCGACGGCTGGCTCCGTACCGGAGACCTCGTCCACTTCGACGAAGACGGCTTCCTGTACATCACCGGCCGCATCAAGAACCTCATCATCCTCTCCAACGGCGAGAACGTCAGCCCCGAGAGCCTCGAAGAGCCCTTCTATGCAGATCCCTGCGTCCGCGACGCCATGGTCAAGGAAGACGAGATGAACGGCGCCCAGGTGATTGCAGTGGAGATCCTGCCGTTCATGCCCGCATTCGACGGCAAGCCCTGGGAAGAGGTCGTCGACTATATGAACAAGCTTGTGGCTAAGATCAACGCCACCCTGCCCAGCACCCACCAGATCAGGAAAGTCACCGTACGCACCGAAGATTTCAAGCGTACGGGAAGCATGAAAGTATCCCGCGTATGACAAGAGAAGAAGTATTCGAGGGCCTGAAAGAAATAATCGGCGCCATCCGTCCCAAGACGGACCTTTCGAACGTTGGATTCCAGACCGAGCTGGTGAGGGAATTGGGTATCGATTCTCTCACCATGCTGCTGCTGTCGCTTGCGGCCGAGGAAAGGTTCAAGATGCACTTCCCCGACGGAGCACCAGCTCCCGTTACAGTCGGCGAGGTTTGCGACGCAGTTCTCAAAGCCCAAGCCTGACGGCTATGCAACCGCACCCCATCACGGACGCCGAGTCGCTTGAATTCTCCTTCATGGGAGAAGTCAAGGCCGGTTTCCCCTCTCCGGCGGAAGATGTCCGCGAGAGGCTGGACCTCACGCACCTGCTGGTGCGCCACTCGGCGTCCACTTTTTTCTTCCGCATCGACGGCGTATCAATGGTCGACGCCGATATGGACGAAGGCGACATCATCATAGTCGACCGTGCCATAGAGCCCTACAACGGCTGCAAGGCAGTTTGTTTCATCGACGGCGAGTACACCGTCAAGCGCGTGGAGATAGGTCCCGCCGGCGCGGTGCTCCTCCCGTGCAACGAGAAGAATACAAGGTACAGGCCGATTCCGGTGGGGCCGGACGACGATTTCCTCGTATGGGGTGTCGTCACTTTCATCATCAAGAAGGCCTGAGCGCATGTACGCCCTTGCCGACTGCAACAACTTCTTCGCTTCCTGCGAACGGGTTTTCCGTCCGGACCTGAACGGAAAGCCCGTTATCGTTCTGTCCAACAACGACGGCTGCGCGGTGGCCAGGAGCAATGAAGCCAAGGCCCTCGGCATCAAGATGGGAGACCCGTATTTCAAGATACGGGACATAATCGACAGGAACCACGTGGCCGTCTTCAGCTCCAACTTCGCGCTCTACGGGGATATGTCCCGGCGCGTGCAGGAGGTGCTGAGGACGTTCGCACCGAGCGTCGAACAGTATTCCATCGACGAGTCGTTCCTGGACCTTGGCGGGATAGAGGGCATCGACTTCAAGGAGTACGCCGAAAGGATTTCCCGCCAGTGCTGGAAAAGCACGTCCATCCCGGTATCGGTCGGCATAGCCCCCACCAAGACGCTTGCCAAGATTGCATCGAAACTCTGCAAGAAGTACCCCAGGCTTAACGGCGGATGCTATATGCACCGGCCGCAGGACATCGAGAAGGTGCTCAGGAGTTTCCCCGTGGCCGACGTCTGGGGCATCGGCCGCAGGAGTGCGAAGAAACTGGACCAGATGGGCATCCGGACCGCCTGGGACTACGTGAGCATCCCCGAGACCTCCGTCCGAAAACTCTTCGCCCTGCCGGGATTCCGCACCTGGAAGGAGCTCAAGGGTATCCCCAGCATCGAGTTCGAAGACATGATAGAGCCGCGGCAGAGCATCTGCGTATCGCGTTCCTTCGCACACGAGATTACTTCCCTGCCGGAGCTTGCAGAGCAGGTCGCCAACTTTGCGGAAGGCACCGTGGTCAAGCTGCGGGGGCAGGGTTCGCTGGCGCAGGAACTGGTGGTATTCGCCATGACCAACCGGTTCAAGGAAGGGGCGCCGCAGGCCTCCGGCGGCATCTGCGTACCCCTCGCGGACGCCACTTCGGAACACCGTACGATAATCTCTGCTGCCGTAGATGCCACACGCCGGCTATACCGCCAGGGGCTGGGATACAAGAAGGCGGGAGTGGTAATCACGCGACTTATCCAGGCCGACGGCCATACATATTCGTTATTTGAAGACAAGGACGCCGCCGAGCGCGAGGCACGCCTTTCCGAAGCAATCGACAGCATTAACCGAAGCTTCGGCCGCGGCTCCATCCTGCTGGGCCTGCAGGGCGACGGGCACATCCGCATGTCCCGCGAGCACCAGTCGCCGCATTATACCACTCTGTGGGAGGATATTCCCGGGGTCAAGGTAAAATAGGGGCTACTTTACGAAAATCAGTTCATAGCTGCGGCTTCCGAGGCCGATTTTCTCTCCGTGGGTGAGCTGGGTCTCCCATTCGGACTCGGGAGTGGTGTTGCGGAAGTGGTCGTGGTGGTCGTGGAAGTCCGCTGCATGCATGTTGTCTCCCAGGACGGAATTCCTGACGGGGGTTGCTGCAAGGCAGGCGTCGGCGCAGGCCTGGTCGAGCGCCACCGGGTCGCGGGAGACGAACATTCCTATGTCGGGGATGATGGGGGCGTCGTTCTCCGGGTGGCAGTCGCAGTAGGGAGAGACGTCCAGGATAAGGGAGATGTGGAAGCACTCGCGGCCGCTGACCACGGCCTTGGTGTATTCCGCCATCTTGGCGTTGAGTATGGAAATGGCCTGATTCTGGGCAAAGTCGATGGCGTCGAAGTTGCAGGCGCCGAGGCAGCGTCCGCAGCCGACGCAGTTGGCCTCGTCGACATGCATCTTGCGGGTCTGTTCATCAAATACAAGGCCTCCGTTGGCACATTCCCTCTGGCAACGGCGGCATCCGCGGCACTTGTCTTCATAGATGACGGCCTTGCCTGCCGAATGCTGGTCCTTCTTGCCGGCTCGGGAGCCGCAGCCCATTCCGATATTCTTGATCGCGCCGCCGAATCCGGTCATCTCATGGCCCTTGAAGTGGGTGAGGCTGATGAAGACGTCGGCGTCCATGATGGCGCGCCCTATACGGGCTTCCCTGGTATATTCTCCTCCTTCTACCGGCACTGCGATATCGTCGGTGCCTTTAAGGCCGTCGCCTATGATTACGGGGCATCCGACTGAAAGTGGCGTGAAACCGTTCTCCCAGGCGCACTCCAGGTGCTCCAGGGCGTTCTTGCGGAAGCCCGGATACATGGTATTGCAGTCGGTGAGGAAAGGCTTGCCGCCAAGTTCCTTCACAAGGTCGGCAATGGCCTTGGCGTAATTGGGACGCAGGTAACTGATGTTCCCCAGCTCCCCGAAATGCATTTTGATGGCGACGAATTTGCCGTCCATGTCGATGTCGGCAATCCCGGCCCTGCGGGCCAGACGCTTCAGCTTGGCAGGCAGGCTCTCCCCGAAAGCCTTGGTGCGGAAGTCTGTGTAATATACCTTGGATTTTTCCATATT
>JAEEGL011299262.1_pt1 | contig 14267 bp, 13 predicted proteins | sample 9134231 | NCBI WGS metagenome assembly JAEEGL01 (sample SAMN16246548, study PRJNA631951) | gut metagenome | biome: gut microbiome; feature: rumen; material: fiber-attached | host: Bos | place: Iran: Karaj | collected 2018-10 | reverse complement strand
GGAACATGGCAGCAATCTGGTTGAGCACCTGTCCTTTATAAGGGATGCCCTTGGGCAGGATGACGTCGAAAGCCGAGATGCGGTCGGTGGCGACCATCACCATATATTCGTCGTTGATGAAATAACAATCGCGGACCTTGCCGTGATAGACCTTGGTCTGGCCAGGGAAATTGTAGTCTGTTCTGGTTAAAGCGTTCATTATATTCAGTTGTTAGTTGTTCAGTTGTTCAGTTGGCAGTGGTTCGGTTGGTTCTTCCTCCTCATGGTGTTTCTTGTAGGCGTTGATGATGTCGGTCACCAATTTGTGTCTGACCACATCCTTGTCGTCCAATATGATGAATTCGATGCCTTTCACGCCCTTCAGCACCTCCATGGCTTGTGGTAGCCCCGATGGTGTCTTGGGCGGCAGGTCGATTTGGGTGATGTCGCCGGTGACGATGAACTTGGCCGAGCGTCCCATACGGGTGAGAAACATCTTCAGCTGGCTGCGGGTGGCGTTCTGCGCCTCGTCGAGGATGACGAAGGCGTGGTCCAGTGTGCGGCCACGCATGAAGGCCAACGGCGCGATCTCAATGGTGCGGTCTTCAAGGTAGCCCTCCAGTTTTGCGCCCGGTATCATGTCGCGCAAGGCGTCATAGAGCGGCTGCAGATAGGGGTCGAGCTTGTCTTTGAGGTCGCCGGGCAAAAAGCCTAGGTGCTCGTCGGCTTCGACGGCGGGACGGGTGAGGATGATTCTTCGTACCTCCTTGGCTTTCAGCGCTCTGACAGCCAAGGCTACTGCGGTGTAGGTCTTTCCCGTACCAGCCGGGCCGATGGCGAAAACCAAATCCTTCTGTTCCGATGCCGTCACCATGCGTTTCTGGTTGGCGGTGATAGCTTTGACGGGTACGCCGTTGCGTCCGAAGACAAGCACATCATTCTCCGACATCTTTTGTTGCAGCTCAGTGTCGGTGCTGGCCATCATCACGTCCTCTACGGTCTGGGCAGTGAGTTTTCCGAAGCGTTCCAACTGCACCATCAAGGTCTCGTAGCGGTTGGTGAAATACTCAATCTCCTCGTCGTCGCCTATCACCTTCACGAAGTCGCCGCGTGCAATGATTTTCAGCTTCGGAAACATGCTCTTCACCAACTCCAGGTATTTGTCGTTGGGTCCGTGAAGATCCTTAGGGTCAACATTTTCTATCTGTAGGATCTGCTCTGCCATGGTTGCTGAGTTTGTCGAAGTATATCAATTTATTTGCTCGCAAAGATAATGATTATTTTTTTCCAAAAACCTATAGTAAATTTCACATAAATGACATACCTTTGCAAAATCTCTATACCACTTATAGCAAGCGATGGCAATTATCACATTAACAAGCGATTGGGGCACAAAGGATTATTATGCCGCAGCGGTGAAGGGAACACTTTTGTCGCAGCTGCCGACGGTGACCATCGTTGACGTGACCCACGAAATCGAGCCTTTTAACGTGGCACAGGCTGGTTTCACGCTAAAAAACTGCTATCGTTGCTTTCCTCCTGGGACGATACACATCATCGCTGTCGACACAATCGAGTCGATGGATTGTCCGCATGTGGTGGTGAAGGCTGAGGGTCAGTATTTCATCTCCACCGACAATGGCATCTTCAGCCATATCCTCGACGGGAAATACGAAGAGGCAGTGTGTATCGACGTGATGCAGGACTCCGACTTCTTCACCTTTGCCACACGCGACCGTTTTGCCAAGGTGGCGGTGATGATTGCCAATGGCGAACCTCTTTCGAACATCGGCGAGCCGCGTCTGAAGCTGAATCCAGGAGGCACTTTCTGCGCTGTGGCCCGCGACAACACCATCGAAGGCGTGGTGATGCACATCGATTCCTACGACAACTTGATTACCAACATCTCCAAAGAACTCTTCGAGCAGGAACGCCGTGGCCGCGACTTCACCATCCAGGTGAAAGGCGACCTCTATACTGTGGATGAAATCTCCGACAGCTATCTTGATGTCGACATAGTGGATTTGGTGGCTATCTTTGGTACGCACGGCTATCTCGAGCTGGCCTTAAACAAAGCCAAATTGGCTTCGCTTTGCGGCATCGAGCTTAAGTCGACCATTAAGGTCATCTTCGATGACGGTAGGCAGGCCACTACCACGGGTTCATTGTTCTGATTTCCAGATCTTTTTCACAACCAAAAGCTGAAACACTTTCCAGAGGATTAGCCCGACGAGTATGCCGAGGATGGCACCGCAAATGATGTCGCCAGGGTAGTGGTAGCCGATATAGATGCGGCTATAGCTTGATATGAAGGCCCAGAGATAGAGCACGATTCCCATCCATTTGTACTTTTTGCGTAGGGCAGCCGTCACGAAAGCGGCCACGGCAAAGGTGTTGGCGGCGTGGGAAGAGACGAAGCCGTATTGTCCGCCTGCCATGCCTTTTGGGAGGTGTATTAAGTCTTGTATATCGGTGTTATAACAAGGTCTTAGGCGGTGAAACAGCGGCTTGCATACGCTGGATGAGAGTTGGTCGGAGCAAAGCACCACGATGGCAACGGCCAGGATGATCCACCAGCAGCGCTTGCCATAGTATTTCACCGTCCAATATATTAATAATAGGTATAACGGAAGCCAAACCCACATCTGCGTGATGGCAATCATCACCTTATCCAGCCAATCGGCGTGCAGGCCGTTGAGAAAAAGAAAGAGATCGGAATCGATGGAGGAGAGGGCACCCATTTACCAATCCTCCCCCTCGTCGTTTTTGTTCAGCGTCAGCCAGATGAGGTCCTTCAACTCATCGATGCCTTGTTGGGCCACGGAGCTGATGAAGACATGCGGTACTTTCTTGGGCAGGTGTTTCTTGATTTCCTTGATGGCGTCGTCGTCGACGAGGTCGCATTTCGTGATAGCCAGGATGCGGTCTTTGTCCATCAGCTCAGGGTTGTATTTCTTCAACTCGTTAAGAAGGATGTCGTATTCTGCCTTCACATCCTCAGTGTTGGCGGGCACCATAAACAGCAGAGTTGAATTTCTTTCGATATGCCTCAAGAACCTGATGCCTAACCCTTTGCCTTCGGCTGCGCCTTCGATGATGCCGGGGATGTCGGCCATGACGAAGCTGCGGTGTCCGCGATAGCTGACGATGCCGAGGTTAGGCACGAGGGTGGTGAAGGGGTAGTCGGCGATCTCGGGCTTGGCGGCTGAGACCACGGAAAGCAGGGTCGACTTGCCTGCGTTGGGGAAGCCTACCAAGCCGACATCGGCCAACAGCTTGAGTTCCAAGGTGACCCATTCCTCTTGGTTGGGCTCGCCAGGTTGGGCGAACTTAGGTGCTTGTAGGGTAGCCGTCTTGAAGAAAGCGTTGCCTTTGCCGCCACGTCCGCCTTTAAGCAGCACGACCTCTTGCTTGTCTTCGGTGATTTCGCCCATCATGGTATGGTCTTCGGCGCGGTAGGCCACAGTACCTAACGGCACGTCGATGTAGATGTCGTCGCCAGCAGCGCCTGTAAGCTGGTTTTTGCCTCCTGGCACGCCGTCGCTGGCGAAGAGATGTTTGGTGTAGCGTAGGTGGAGCAGCGTCCACAACTGGGCGTTGCCGCGCAAGATGACATCGCCGCCGCGACCGCCGTCGCCGCCGTCAGGACCTCCCTTAGGGATGTATTTCTCCCTGCGGAAATGAAGCGAGCCCGCACCGCCTTTGCCTGAGCGGCAGAATATCTTGACGTAATCTACGAAGTTTGAGGTCATAGTGAGTATTTAGAATAAGTCGTCGTCGATAGATTCCACACCGTCGAAGGTCTCGTTTGTTTCGTAGCTGCTGCAGTTGAAGTCCAAGTCGACACCGGGGATGTTGGGTCTTGGGAAGTCGCCCTGGCTGATGTTGAGGCTCTTGTCGGCATACACCTTCTTCATGTAGATGGCCCAGATGGGCAGACCGGTGCGCGAGCCTTGTCCTAATGCGGTGGAACGGAAGTGCACGGTGGGGTCGTCGTTGCCCACCCACACGCCGGTGGTCAGGTCGGGGGTGATGCCCATGAAGTAGCCGTCGCTGTTCTTCTGTGTGGTGCCGGTCTTTCCCGCCACGGGATTCTTGATGCCGTAGTAGGAACGCAGGCGTCCACCTGTACCGCTTTGCACCACGCCTTTCATCAGCTCCACCATCTTGTAGGCAGTCAGTTCGCTCATGGCTTCCGACTCCTTGGGGCTGAAACGTTGGATGACGTTACCATTCTTGTCTTCGATACGGGTGATGAACATGGGTTTGATGTAGACGCCTTGGTTGGCGAAGGTGCTCATGGCGCCTACCATCTCGATGAGTTTAAGGTCACAGACGCCCAAGCAAATGGAGGGCACGGCCTCGATGGGCGACTCCACACCCATGCGCCGAGCTTGTGCGATGACGGCGTTGGGACCGAAGATATTCATCAGATAGGCTGAGATCCAGTTATTGGACATTGCCAAGGCATACTTCAAGGTGATTTCCTCTCCGACACGACCTCCCGCATTTCTTGGTGACCACACCCTTCCATTCTCCAGTTGAATGTTGTACCTGATGTTGGGGATTTTCGTGCAAGGCGTGTATTCTCCTTCTTGCATGGCCAATGAATAGAGGAATGGCTTGAAGGTGGAGCCTACCTGACGGCGAGCTTGTGTGACATGGTCGTATTTGAAGAAACGGTAGTCCAAACCACCGACATAGGCTTTCACGTGACCTGTGTGCGACTCAATACTGACGAGGCTAGCTTGCATGAACCATTTGTAGTAGCGGATGGAGTCCATGGGCGTCATGACGGTATCGATGAGGCCGTCCCATGAGAAGACCGTCATTCGCACGGGACGTTCAAAGTCGGCCTTGATGGAGTCGTAGGGAACGCCTGCGTTTTTCAGCACGCGATAACGGTCGCTGCGTTTCATTGCAGTTTCCAAGTTGGCGTCAATCTGTTCAGGTGTGAGGTTGGAGAAGGGCGCGTTTTTCTGTCCTTTCCAGTGTTTGAAGAACAAGGGTTGCAGCTCTTGACCCATGAACTCGGCGACGGCTTCTTCGGCATAACGCTGCATGCGCGAGTCGATGGTAGTGTAGATACGCAAGCCGTCACGGTAGATGTTGTAGGGCGTGCCGTCGGCACGGAAAGTGGTATCGGCCCATTCGGTGAGATAGCCGCGCAGGAACTCGCGGAAGTAGGTGGCCTGTCCCGTGTTATGGTCTTTTACGCTGAAATGCGTCATGTCGATGGGTATCAAAGAGATGGAGTCGCATTCCTGTTGGGTGATGTAGCCGTTCTCGACCATTTTTTTGAGCACGAGGTTGCGCCGTGCCAACGATTGCTCGGGGTTTCGGATGGGGCTGTAACGCGTTGGTGCGTTGACTACGCCGGCCATCAGGGCGCACTCTTGGATGTTCATCTCACTGGGTTTCTTGTCGAAGAAGGTGTTGGCAGCCGAGCGGATGCCATAGGTGTTGTGGCCGAATGACACCGTGTTGAGATACATGGCCACGATCTCTTCTTTCGAGTAGTTATGCTCAAGTTTTGTGGCGGTGATCCATTCTTGGAACTTGCGCAGCACGAGTTTGGGCTTGCTGAGGTTTTCGCCACGGGGGAAAAGGTTTTTGGCCAACTGTTGGGTGATGGTTGAACCGCCGCCTTTCTTTTTCCCTGTGATGACGCCGTAGGCCACACGGAATAGGGCTTTTGTGTCGATGCCCGAGTGCTCGGTGAAGCGCTCGTCCTCAATGCTGATGAGGGCTTCAGGCATGTAGTGCGACAACTCAGCATAACGCACATTGGAGCGGTTTTCTATGAAATAGGTGCCCAACACCTTGCCGTCAGCCGAGATGATCTCAGTAGCCAAGTTGGTGCGAGGGTTCTCCAGCTCATCGAAGGAGGGCATGGTGCCAAACACGCCTTTCGCGACGCAGAAGAAGAAGATGAAGACGATCAAGAGAAACACGCCGAAGATGATCCAAAGGTTTCTGACCGCATGCGACTTGGTCTGCGTTTGTTGGTTGTTCTTACTCATATCTTATTGTTTTTCAATATATAAGCCAATATCGGAGATGCCTTTCAGCTTAGGTTCACGCATGGCTTGTTCGATTTCGAAGTGGTAGGTGCCTTTCAGCGGGAACAAAAGGCTATCGTTAAGCGGTGTAGTCAGGTCGCGCATTGAGCCGCTGCTCTTGCCAATCCAGCGGCCTTCAGGCGTAGCCAGGGTGCACTCGATAGTGTCGTGGGTATGGTTGCCATTGGGCATCGTCGTGTGAAGGAAGACGAACAAGTTGCTGTAGCGGTAGTTCTCCAAATGGCGCAATCCGATGCCGAACTCATAGGCACTCAGCGTATCGTCGATGGTCACGTCAAAGGCCACGAGGTTTTCTTGCGCCCACTCCGCCTCAGGAATCACGGAGCGCTTGTTGAACGAATCGGTCGTGCACGCCGTGAAAGCCAGAGTCAAGCCAATAATAATATATAACAGCTTTTTCATTAGTCACTCATTTTCTTAAGGTCTGCCTCGCCGTAGCCTTCGTTGGTGTTGGTGTGGGCTTCCTGTGTGACGGCGTAGTCTTCCAGTTTTGCGGGTTTCTGCCCTTTTTTGTTCATAGCGATGATCTCCTTCACTTTGTCGACGGGGATGGCCATAATGTTGCCCCGGTCAGTAGTGTAGGAATACCACATGATGCCTTTGAAGACATCATTTTTCTGGTGGATGGCATCACCGCTCTCGAAGTGTAGCACGATGTTGGGGTCAGAGAAAGCCTTTAGGGCCTCCACATAGGCCTCATACTCGAAGTTGAGGCAGCATTTCAGTTTGCCGCACTGTCCGGCCAGCTTTTGCGGGTTGGGCGACAGCTGCTGCACACGGGCCACACCGGTGGTCACCGACTGGAAGTCGCTGATCCATGAGGCACAGCACAACTCACGGCCGCACGAGCCGATGCCACCCAGCTTAGCCGACTCTTGACGCACGCCAATCTGTCGCATCTCAATGCGGATGTGGAATTCCTCGGCCAGCTTCTTGATGAGTTCGCGGAAGTCGACGCGGCCGTCGGCGGTGTAATAGAAGATGGCCTTGGTCTTGTCGCCCTGATACTCCACATCGTTGAGCTTCATCTCCAATCCCAGGTTGTCGATGATGGTGCGGGTGCGTGCTAATGTGCTGTCTTCCAGTTTGATGGCCGACAAGAACTTCTCCACATCGTTCACCCTTGCACGACGGTAAATCTTCTTCATCTCCTCTAATGGCGTGCGGAAGCGTTTGCGTTTCATCTGACGTTTCACGATCTCACCCAACATGGTGACAATGCCGATGTCGTGTCCGATTGCGGTCTCCACGGCCACAAACTCACCCACCTCCAATTCAAGGTCTTCGGGATAGGTAAAATAGTCCTTGCGGTCGTTTTTGAAACGCACTTCGGCTAAGCAAACATTTCCTTTAACTTCTTGGTTCTCATAGTCTTTCAACCAATCAAACTGACTCAGTTTGCAGCGGCCGCACGCGAGTACCTTTTGCCCCGTGTTGTAGGTCGTTCCAAGGGTGCATCCACGGTTCAACAACTGTCCGTCAATGCTTTGTATGTTGTTTTTCTGTTGATTCTCAGACATTTGATAAAAATGGTTTGATATGATGTATAACTTGCAAAAATACGAAAAAATTGTTTACCTTTGTGGCCGATTTTCAACAAGCTGATAATTAATCGTAAACTTTTGACATTATGAAGAAGTTTTTCTTAATCGCCATTGCGGCTCTGTTTATGGCCATGGGATTCTCGTCCTGCGGTTATAACACTATGGTTTCCAAAGAAGAAGCGGTTGCCTCGGCCGCTGGCAATTTGCAGACAGCCTATCAAAAGCGTGCCGACCTGATCCCCAACCTCGTCGCCACGGTGAAAAACTATGCCGAGTATGAGGCTGGCACCCTGACGGCAGTGGTAGAAGCTCGCGCCAAGGCCACGCAAGTCACCCTTGATGCCGACAACCTTACCGAAGAGAACCTGAAGGCCTTCCAAGCCGCCCAAGACGAGATGTCGGGTGCGCTGTCGCGCCTGCTGGTTACCGTTGAACAATATCCAGACCTGAAGGCTAACCAAAACTATCTTGACCTCCAGTCACAGCTTGAGAGTTGCGAGAATTCCATTGCCAACGCCCGAAGGCAGTTCAACGAGACTGTTCAAGATTACAACACCTTCATACGAATGTTTCCCAACAACATCATTGCGAGTATCTTTGGCTTCGACAAGAAACCCTATTTCGAGGCTTCGGAAGGCGCCCAGAATGCTCCTGATGTGAAGGAACTTTTTGAATAAAAACGAAAAAAACCTTGCATCGTTTTTTTCAATCCACTATTTTTGCGCCTTTTAAAACAGCGCAATTATGTGTGGAATTGTAGCATATGTAGGTCGTCAAGAGGCCTATCCTATCCTCATTGAGGGCTTGAAGCGCCTCGAATACCGTGGTTACGACAGCGCCGGAGTGGCACTACTTAACGCCCATAACGAACTCAATGTCTATAAAGCCAAAGGCAAGGTCTCCGATTTGGAGACCTTTGCCGCTTCTAAAGATCTTGGTGGACATATCGGCATAGCCCACACCCGCTGGGCTACCCACGGTGAGCCCAACGAGGTAAATGCCCATCCCCATTGCTCGCAGTCAGGCAACCTTGCCCTCATTCATAACGGCATCATTGAGAACTACCTTAGCCTGCGTAAGGAATTGGAGAAACGCGGCTTTACCTTTAAGTCGTCGACCGACACGGAGGTGCTCACCAATCTTATTGAAGACGTGCAACAAAGTGAGCGTGTCGACCTTTTTGAGGCCGTCCGCATCGCCTTGAACCACGTAGTGGGTGCATACGCCATCGCAATTGTGGAGAAAGGCCATCCTGACCAACTTATCGCTGCTCGAAAAGGCAGCCCCATGGTCATCGGCATCGGTGAAGGCGAGTATTATATCGCCTCCGACGCCACCCCCATCGTAGGACGCACCCAGAAGGTGGTTTACCTTGAGGATGAACAAGTTGCAAGGATCAAGTTAGGGGAAGATCTGCATATCAAGACCATTCAGGATGTGGAGGCCATGCCTTACGTGCAGGAGCTGAAGATGAACCTCGACAGCATCGAGAAGGCCGGCTTCGACCACTTCATGATGAAGGAGATCTACGAGCAGCCCACCATCGTGCGCGACACCATGCGCGGACGCCTGCACCCCGAGAGCAACACGGTACGTCTCGGCGGTATCCAGCAATACGAGAAGCAACTGCTTTATGCTGACAATATTGTCTTTGTGGCTTGTGGTACCTCGTGGCATGCGAGTCTTGTGGGTAGCTACCTCATTGAGAAGTTAGCAAAGATCCGAGTCAAGGTGGAGTATGCTTCCGAGTTCCGCTACCGAGACCCTGTTGTCACACCGCACGATGTGGTGATTGCCGTTTCGCAATCGGGTGAGACCGCCGACACCTTGGCCGCCATCCAGCTGGCCAAGGAGAAAGGCGCCGTGGTGTTGGGCATCTGCAATGTCATCGGTTCGTCCATCTCTAGGGCCACTGACGCGGGCATTTACACCCATGCCGGTCCCGAGATTGGTGTTGCGTCCACCAAGGCCTTCACCTCACAGGTCACCGTGATGGCCATGCTGGCTTTGCGTCTCGCCGAGTTGAAAGGCTCGATGAAAGACGAGGAGCGTCGTGAATTCATCGAGGAACTCGACCGCATTCCTGAGAAGATACAGTGGACCCTTGACCACAGTGGCCACGTGAAGGACATTGCCGAGAAATATAAAGATGTGCACAACATGCTCTATCTCGGCCGCTTGCAAAACTACCCCGTGGCCCTCGAAGGCGCCCTCAAGCTGAAGGAGATCTCTTATATCCACGCCGAAGGCTATCCTGCTGCCGAGATGAAGCATGGTCCCATTGCATTGATTGACAAGGATATGCCTGTGGTGTTCATTGCTACGAATCACAGCACCTATGAGAAGGTGCTTAGCAATATTCAGGAGGTAAAGGCACGTAACGGAAAGATTATCGCCGTCATCAGCGAGAAAGACGTGATGGCCCGCAAAATGGCTGACTACGTCATTGAGATTCCCGAGACCGAATGTCTCTACTCGCCTTTGTTGGCGACGGTGCCGCTACAAATCTTAGCCTACCACATCGCCGTGATGCGGGGCTGCAACGTCGACCAACCGCGCAATTTGGCCAAGTCGGTGACGGTAGAATAAATGAAAAAGAGCAGTTCAACGAGCTGCTCTTTTTCTTGGTACCGAAGGCCGGGATCGAACCGGCACGAGTGTTACCTCATCGGTTTTTGAGACCGACGCGTCTACCGATTCCGCCACTTCGGCATGTGGTCCATCGCGTCAAACGCGGCTGCAAAAATACGGTTTTTTTCGTTTACCGCAAGCAAGATGAGAAAAAATTCTGTTTTTGTCTTGTTTGCAAGGATAAAATCCCTAATTTTGCAGCCCGTTAAAACAACATAAAATCTTTAACGATGTCAGGAAGATTCGTTTCCATTTTCGCCGGCAGAGCCACCAAGGAATTAGGCACAAAGATCGCCAAAGCCTATGGCGCCGAGTTGGGTAAGTCGCAGGTCGTCGTCTTCTCCGATGGCGAGTTCCAGCCTTCTTACGAGGAGAGCATCCGTGGCCGTCACGTATTCATCGTGCAGTCGACCATGCCTTCGACCGACAACCTGATGGAATTGCTGCTCATGATTGACGCGGCCAAGCGTGCCTCGGCCCACAAGATCATCGCTGTGATACCGTATTTCGGCTGGGCGCGTCAGGACCGCAAGGACCAACCGCGTGTGAGCATCGGCGCAAAACTGGTCGCTAACCTCCTGGTCGCTGCAGGCGTCAACCGCGTCATCACCCTTGACCTTCATGCCGACCAGATACAAGGCTTCTTCGACATCCCCGTGGACGCCCTTTACGCCTCCACACTCTTCATCGACCACATCCAAAAGATGAATATCGACAACCTGCTCATTGCAGCCCCTGACTTGGGTGCATCGAAACGCGCCTCGGCCTATGCCAAACGCCTCGGTTGCGACCTCGCCGTGTGCCACAAGCATCGTCCTCGTGCCAACGTGGTCGACAGCATGACCCTTATCGGCGATGTGAAAGACAAGAACGTCATCATCCTCGACGACATTATCGACACGGCCGGCACCATCGTCAAGGCCGGTCAGGTGATGATGGACAACGGCGCCAAGAGCGTCCGTGCCTTCGCCACTCACGCCGTATGCAGTGGTCCAGCCATGGAACGTCTCGACAACTCGGTGTTTGAGGAAGTGGTGGTCACCGACTCCATCCCGTTGCCAGCTAACGCATCCAAGAAAATCCATGTGGTGAGCACGGCCGAAATGTTCGCCGACGTCATCCATCGTGTAGAATCATACGAGAGCATTAGCTCTTTATTTAAATAACTAATTTATTAATAACCAAACATTTAAACACAATGAAAACTGTATCATTGAGCGGTTCTCTTCGCGAGAACGTAGGGAAAAAGGATACTAAGGCTTTGCGTCAAGCCGAAATGGTTCCGTGTGTTATGTACGGTGCTGGTGAGGAGCAAATCCACTTCGCCACTGCCGAGAAAAACTTCACCAAACTCCTTTTCACCCCTGAGACTTACATCATCGACTTCGAAGTCAATGGTAAGACTTACAAGACCATCCTGCAAGACATCCAGTATCACCCTGTGACCGACAAGGTGCTGCATGCCGACTTCCTCATCGTGAAGGAAGACAAACCCATCACCGTGGTTCTGCCTATCACCCTCGAAGGCTCTGCCGCTGGTGTGATGCGTGGTGGTAAACCCAAGAAGGGCATCAAGAAGGTGAAGGTCAGCGGCCTGATCAAGGACCTGCCCGACTATGTGAAGGTTGACATCAGCAACGTCAACATCAACGAGTCTATTAAGGTGAAGGACCTCGACATCGAGAATGTCACACCCATCACTCCTGGCTACACCGTCATCTTCGCCGTCAACGCCGCCCGTGGCGCTGTCGTCACCGAGGAAGAAACCGAAGAGTAAATCCTTGTTATTCAATTATAAAGGCCGCCATCAGGCGGCCTTTTTTCATGTTTTGAAAAATGTGTATCTTTGCAAAGCTCTTTCGCGGAGGGAAAATACAACAACCTGACGAAATGAAATATCTGATAGCCTGTTTGGGAAACATCGGTGCCGAGTACGACAATACGCGCCATAACATTGGCTTCAAGATCGCCGACCGTCTGGCGAAGGACCTAGAGTGCACGTTCACCACGGGTCGTTTGGCGCAGACCGCGGAGGTGAAATACCGCGGTAAGACCCTTGTCATCATCAAGCCGACGACCTATATGAACCTGAGCGGCAGGGCTGTGAAGTATTGGCTCGACCAGGAGAAGATCCCGATGGGAAACCTCTTGGTTGTCAACGACGACATCGCTTTGCCGTTGGGCACGCTGCGCCTGCGCAAACAGGGTGCCGACGGCGGCCACAACGGCCTCACCGATATCATCGAGAAGTTGGGCACCAATGTGTTCTGCCGTCTGCGTTTCGGTTTGGGCGACGACTTCCCGCGCGGCCGTCAGGTGGATTTTGTCTTAGGACAATGGAAAGCCTCCGAGGAGCCTATTGTCGACGAAAAAGTGGATCTGGCCGTCGAAATCATCAAGAGTTTTGTTGTGCAGGGAGTGGACAGGACGATGAACCAGTATAATAAGCGTTAGTTGTTTTCCTCCGCCTCCCGCGCTTTCTTGTCTTTTAACGATCCTTCAAAGATATCGAATCTGACGAAACGGCACTCCAAGGGGCCGTTCCAGACGGGTATCTTCGCCGTGGGTTTGAGACCCACATGGCGCAGGGCCACCGCGTCGTCGGTGATGAGCCAGCACTGGAAGCCCTGGAAGTTGTGCTTCAGCGTGTGGCCGATCTCTTCATACAAGTTGTCGATGTCGTCTTCCTCCAGACGGTCGCCGTAGGGCGGATTGATGACGAGGATGCCACCGCCTTCGGGTGGGGTGAGGTCGTGCATGTCCTTCTTCATCAGGTGGATGTCGTGTTGCAGGTGGGCATAGTTGATGTTGCCCTCGGCGATAGACACGGCCTTGGGCGAGCGGTCGGAGGCCCAGATTTCGTAGTCGAAGTCGCAGATCTTGGCGTCGGCTTCCTCGCGGATGCGTTGCCACAGCTCGGCATCATAGTCATCCCATTTCATGAAGCCCCACTGCTTGCGGTAGTAGCCCGGCGGGATTTTCATGGCGTACATCGCCGCCTCGATGGGCAGGGTGCCCGAGCCGCACATGCAGTCGAGGAAGTTGCAGTCGGCCTTCCAGCCTGTAAGTTGGATGAGGCCTGCCGCCAACACCTCGTTCATCGGAGCCTTGTCGACTTGCTTGCGGTAGCCACGGTGGTGCAGGCTCTCACCCGAGCTGTCGAAGAGCAGCGTCACCTTGTCCTCGCGGATGTGCAAGCTGATGCGCAGGTCGGGGTTGAGAGTGTTGATGTTGGGGCGGATGCCGTAGACGTCACGGAACTGGTCAACGATGGCGTCTTTCACCGTCAGGGCGGCATATTGCGAGTGTGTGAAGAAACGTCCCGTCGTCACTGCATCGACACAGAAGGTCTGGTCGGTGCGCAGCAGCTCGCACCAGTTGATTTCCTTCACCTTATTATAAAGGTCCTCGGGATTCTTGGCGAAGAAATTCTTGAAGGGCTTCAATACCTTGAGGGCGGTGCGCACCTCGTAGTTGATGCGGTACATCAGCTCCTTGTTGCCTTCGCAGATGACGGCGCGGTGCATGGGACGCACGTTTTTGGCGCCCAAGGCCTTGATTTCGGCGACCAGCACGTCTTCGAGTCCGGCAGCAGTCTTGGTTATCAGTTGATAGTTATCTTCCATCGATTGAAATTTTCGGCAAAGATAGGGAATATTGTTGAATTTGGAGATTCCCTACGGGAATGGAGTGTTGTCAAGGTGTTACATGCGGCGGTTTGTGGCACTTACGGTAAGGAATTGGTCACAACCGCCGCTGGAAACAGAAAACAGAAAGCCATTCCCGAAGGGAATCTCATTTTATTTCCAAAGTATCCAATTATTTCATATCTTTGCAAGCTCATTGTAGATTATTGAGTTTATAATAAATTGAATTACAATAAATTAGTTTAAATCAATGAAAAAAGTATTAGGAATCATCGCGATGGCCATCATGGTTTCGGTGGGTCGCGTGTATGCCGATGAAGGCATGTGGCTCCCGATGTTTGTCGAGCGCCTGAACTATGTTGACATGCAGAAGATGGGGCTGC
>JAEEGL013413739.1_pt1 | contig 14268 bp, 9 predicted proteins | sample 9134231 | NCBI WGS metagenome assembly JAEEGL01 (sample SAMN16246548, study PRJNA631951) | gut metagenome | biome: gut microbiome; feature: rumen; material: fiber-attached | host: Bos | place: Iran: Karaj | collected 2018-10 | reverse complement strand
GCAACCTCAATCGTCGCGACTGTCCACTGGACAGATCGCTCGTTTCGGTTGAGAAAGCCGCCGACGGAATTTCCTCCACTGGAGGCCCTCGGCGGCTTTCCCCACGGCCTTACAGGCCGCGTGTCCGAATCCCAGTCACCGACAAACAAAAATGGGAGCCACCCGTAAAGGGTGCTCCCATTTTTGTGTCGAAGTGGCGGGATTCGAACCCGCGGCCTTTTGGTCCCGAACCAAACGCGCTACCAAACTGCGCTACACCTCGAAAGTGGAGCCGATGAGGGGACTCGAACCCCTGACCTGCTGATTACGAATCGGCTGCTCTACCAGCTGAGCCACATCGGCATAAACCAGCAACGCGTATTATATCAAAGAGAAAAAGGTTTGTCCAGCACAATTTTTCAGAAGGCCGGAAAGCTTGAAGGAGAGCGGGGGCTGTGATAAAATCGGATCGGAAGAAAACCCGGAAGAGGGGAGAAAAAGAATGATTACGGTCGCAAAGGACGGTAGTGGGGATTATACCTCTGTTCAGGCAGCCGTCGATTCGCTTCGGGCGGAAAACGGCCCGGCTGAAATCTATATCCGCAAGGGAGTCTATGAGGAGCGGGTGGTGATCCACCGGAAAAATGTCCGCCTGACCGGTGAAGACCGGGAGGGCACGGTGATCACCTGGTCCGCTAGCGCGAAGGATCTTTATCCGGACGGGAAGGAGAAGGGGACCTTTCTTTCCTTTACGCTGATGACGGCCGCTCCGGACGTGACGGTGGAGAACCTGACGGTGCGGAACGACGCGGGGGACGGAAGCGTCGTCGGACAGGCGGTGGCGGTCTATGCGGCGGGCGACCGGGGAGTCTGGAGGAGCTGCAGCTTTATCGCGCACCAGGACACGCTGTTCTGCGGGCCGGTGATGCCCAAGGTGGAGGCGGAGATCGTTCCTTACCGGGCAGAAACCGAATCGGTGGAGTCGGTGGGAGACTGTCCGCTGACGCACAGCCGCCAGTATTTCGAAAACTGCCTGATCCGCGGGGATATCGATTTTATTTTCGGTCCGTACCGCTGCTGGTTTGAAGGATGCGAGCTGTATATGAACGCGCGCGGAGGCTGGTATACCGCGGCGAACACGCCGGAGGGGCAGCCGTACGGCCTGGTATTCCGCCGCTGCCGTCTGACGGGGGAGTGCGGAGACGGAATGGGATATCTGGGACGTCCGTGGCGGAGGTTCGCCCGGACGCTGTTCCTGGAGTGCGATATGGATGAGCACGTGTCGCCGGAGGGCTTCCGGGACTGGGACGAAACGCGGGTCGTGACGGAACGGTACGGGGAATGGCGCACCTCCGGGATCCGGGCAGATCAAAAAAACCGCCATCCGAAGCAGAAACGGATGACGGAGGAAGAGGCACGGGAAGTTACGCTGCCCGCGGTGCTCGGGGGCACGGACGGGTGGCAGCCGGCATAAAGGGGATCAGCGCGGCACGGCGGGACAGAAGACCGCCGCGCCGTTTTTTTCATCAAAGGGCTCAAAGCCGTTCCCGGTGGAGTCCTTCAGTTTCTGCAGGACGCGCTCGGCATCCTTTCCCGTCAGGAAGGCGGGAGAGTAGTTGTTGTAGTGGCTGTCGCTGGTGATCGAGATCGGATAGAACCGCAGCACGGTTTCGGCCAGAACGCCCTCCTCAAAGCGCAGTTCCGCGCGGACGACCAGCGCGTCCGAGTCCTTGGCGTGCGTGGTCCCGCCAAAGGAGCAGTTGCCGAGGCTGTAGACGACCGGCATGCCGGACAGGATCTCATAGCCTTGCACGACGTGCGGGTGATGCCCGATGACCAGGGAAGCGCCGCTTTTGAGGGCGAGGTTCGCGATTTGTTTCTGATAGCCGTTCGGCGTATAGGTGTATTCTTCGCCCGCGTGCATGACCGTAATGACCGCCGCGCAGCCCAGGGAGCGCAGAAGCTCCATCTGCCGCTCATAGCGTTTTCCCTGGTTGCCGGACACGGAGAAGGAAGCGCCTGTAAAACCGATCAGCACGCCGTCCTCGTTCTGCCAGACCGCCAGGCAGTCCGTGCCGAAAAAGGAAATGCCGGCGGAAGCCAGCGCGGCCTTGGTGTCGGCGTAGCCGGCGTCCCCGTAATCGTGGGAATGATTGTTGGCCAGCGTGACGCACTCGATCCCGGCCGAGGTCAGGATCTCCGTGTAGTCGGTCGGGCCGCTGAAATTGTATTTTTTATCCACCTTTGCCAGCTTCCGGTCCGTCAGGACGCCCTCCAGATTGGCAACGGTCAGGTCGTCCGAGGCGGTCAGCGCGGAAAGATTGCGCATCGGGAATTCATAACCGTTATCCCGGATCCTGCGGAAAAAGCCGAGAGAGCTGTTCCGGGACTTTTCCTCCCCGCCCAGGGTGCAGTCGCCGAGAAAGGTAACGGTGATGGTCCCCGTATACTCGTTGACAAGATAGCCCATCTGCTCCGGGGGAGCGTCCTCCGTGAAGGTATACCAGGTCCCGGAGGCACCGGCGGATACAAAAACGCCCTGCAGCAGGATCAGGCACAGCAGGGCGGTCATCAGGCGGGTTTTCATGCTTCCTCCAGCTTTCTGCGGGCGCTGTCGATGGCTTTCTGCACCATGTCGGGCGCCGGGGCGCCGGGGATCCGGCGCTTTTCCACACAGGCGATCATGCTCAGATCGTCAAATACGTCCTGCTCAAAGGCGGGATGGAAGGTCTTCAGCTCATCCAGCGTCAGATCCAGCAGCGCCTTGTTTTCATTCAGGCAGTGGGCTACAAGCTCCCCGACCACACGGTGGGCATCCCGGAAAGCGACGCCCTTCCGGACCAGATAGTCCGCGCAGTCCGTCGCGTTGGTGAATCCGCCGGAGGCGCCCTTTTCCATGACGTCCTCCCGGAAGGTGACCGTGCGCAGCATGGCGGTGAAGACGGTCAGCCCCTTCACCAGCGTATCCCGCGCGTCAAAGAACGCTTCCTTGTCCTCCTGCATATCCTTGTTGTAGGCCAGGGGCAGCCCCTTCATCACGGTCAGCAGGCCGATCAGGTGGCCGTAGACACGGCCGGTTTTCCCGCGGATCAGCTCTGCCACGTCCGGGTTCTTTTTCTGCGGCATGATGCTGGAACCGGTGGAAAAGCCGTCGTCCATTTCCACAAAGCGGAATTCGTTGGTGTTCCAGAGGATCAGCTCCTCGCAGAAGCGGCTCAGGTGCATCATGCAGATGGAGGCGGCGGAAAGATAGTCCAGCAGGAAATCCCTGTCGGAAACGCCGTCCAGGCTGTTTTCGGAAACGGCGGAGAAGCCGAGAAGCTCCGCGACCCTTTCCCGGTTCAGAGGATAGGTGGTCCCGGCCAGCGCGCCGGAGCCCAGGACCATGACGTCCGCGGCGCGGAAGGCGGCGCGGAAGCGTTCACGGTCGCGGAGGAACATCTGGACGTAGGCCATCATATGGTGGGCGAGGGTGATCGGCTGCGCTTTCTGCATATGCGTATAGCCGGGCATGATGGTGTGCAGGTGGCTCTGGGCGATATCCAGCAGGGCATGCAGCAGATCCTCCAGCATGGCTTCCGTTTCCCTGCAGGCGGCCTTGGCGTACATGCGGGTATCCAGCGCGACCTGATCGTTGCGGCTGCGCCCGGTGTGGAGGCGTTTTCCGGCTTCCCCGATCCGCTGGATCAGGAGCGTTTCCACATTCATATGGATATCTTCGGCGTCGACCATCCATTTGATCCTGCCGGCACGGGCGTCCTCGAGGATGCCCTTCAGGCCCTCCACGATCCTGGCCGCGTCTTCCGCCGGAATGATCCCCTGCTCACCCAACATCGTGGCATGGGCGACGGAGCCGGTGATATCCTGCTCAAACAGGCGCTGATCAAAGGAAATGCTGGAATGGAAATCATCCACCAGCCCGTCAGTGGCTTTGCCGAAACGTCCGCCCCACAGCTTCAAGGTCGATCACACTCTCATTTCTTCGGTTGGATTGTTCCGGCCTGCGCTGTCCAAAGCCTGCAGGCTGCCCGGAACGCAGTCAGTATAACACGGTTGAAAACCATCTGCAATTTTTTTCCGTGTTTTTGAAAAACGGCGGAACTTTTCCGATCCGGGCGCGTCATACAGGGTGAACCGGACAAAAAGGCGAGGAGGAAACAAACATGAAGTACGGAAGAAAAATGATCGCGGCGCTGCTGATGCTGGTCATGCTGCTGTCGGCCGTTCAGGCGCTCGGGGAGGAAAGGATCTGGAAGCGGGACGACACCGGGGAGACCGTAACGGAGATCCAGACCCGCCTGATCGGACTGGGATATCTGGAAGGGGAACCCACCGGGATCTTTGACGAGAAGACGGAGAAGGCGCTCATTGCTTTCCAGAGGGCCAACAGACTGCTGGTCACCGGCATGGCGGACGGAAAGACGATGGAGATGCTCCGGAGCGAAAACGCCGTCGCTTATGAAGCACCCGAAGAGACATGGGGCTGGTATACGGAAGAAGAGGCCCTGGTGGATGCGGGCTGGGCATTTGCCACTGCCATGCCTGCGCCCAACCTGTATAATAGCAAGAACGCTTTCGCGGCGGGCGGGAGCTATCTTATGGGCTCGCAGATGCCCTTCTCCACGGATGAGTACACGATGATCGGGGAGAACGGCTTTGTAACGGCCGCCTATTCGCCGCTGTCCACCTTCGCGGCGGATGTGGACACCTCTTCCTACGCGCAGCTGCGCCGGAGGATCCTGGACGGGCAGGAGATCCCCGCCGGCAGCGTACGGATCGAGGAAATGCTGAACTATTTCTCCTATGATTACAGGAAGCCGGAGGGGAACGAACCCTTCGGGGTCACCATGGAGCTGGCCGCGTGTCCCTGGAACGCGAAAACAATGCTGCTGCAGATCGGGCTGCAGGCTGCCGCCGTGGAAGAGGAAAACCGCGCGCCCTACAACCTGGTCTTCCTGATCGACACGAGCGGAAGCATGGAAGGGGCGGACCGGCTGGACCTGGTCAAGCGGGCGTTCCTGCTGCTGCTGGAGGAGCTGAAGCCGACGGATACCGTATCCGTCGTGACCTACGCATCCCGGGAAAGCGTCCTGCTGGAGGGTGTTCCCGCTTCGGAGAAGACACGGATCATGGAAGCTATCAGCGACCTGAACGCCTATGGCTCCACCAACGGGAGCGCCGGGCTGATCCGCGCCTATGAGATCGCGGAGAAATACGCGCAGGAGGGCGGTGTCAGCCGGATCCTGCTGGCTACGGACGGGGATCTGAACGTCGGCGTGACGAGCGAGGCGGAGCTGGCCCGGATGGTGACCGAAAAGAAGGAAAAGGGCGTGAGCCTGACCTGCCTGGGCTTCGGCATGGGCAATTACAAGGACAACAAAATGGAAGCCCTGGCGGATTACGGAAACGGAAACTGCCACTATATCGACACGATCTATGAAGCGCGCAAGGCGCTGATCACCGAGGGCGGCGGCACCTTCCAGACCGTGGCGAAGGACGTGAAGCTCCAGCTGGACTTCAATCCGGCCAGGGTGAAGGGCTACCGGCTGATCGGCTATGAGGACCGCCTGATGGCAGCCGAGGACTTCGCGGACGATACCAAGGACGGAGGCGAGATCGGCAGCGGTCACCGCGTGACAGCCCTGTACGAGATCGTGCCCGCGGACAGCGACTTTGATTTCGGCGGCGTGGAGAGCAAATACAGCGCTCCCGCGGCGCAGGAAAACGGTGAATGGCTCACGCTGAGCATCCGCGCCAAGGCGCCGGACGGGGACGAAAGCACCCTGTACACCTATCCGCTGAGCGCGGAGGCGGCCGAGGAGCTTTCCGACAACATGAAGTTCGCCGCCGCGGTGGCGGAGACCGGCATGCTGCTCCGCGAAAGCGAATGGTCCGGGGACGCGACCTGGAGCAGCGCGCTGGAGCTGCTCAGAAGCTGCGGAAGCGTCAGCGGGGATCCGTACAAGGAGGAGTTCCTTTACATGGTGACCCTGCTGGAAAGAAAATAAAACGGATCCGCCGGTAATCAGGCGCGGGAAGGGCCCCTTTGTAACAAAAGGGGCCCTTTCTTGTGTATCCCGGGCAAAGTATGGTATAATTCATCCCTACCAATGGCTTTTTTCGCGGAAACAGCAGGAAAGGAGATGAGGCTGTTGTTCGGAAAGCGGAAGCGGGTACGGGAGAATGACGACTTCGGAGAATACACTCCGGAGGATGAATATATACAGCAGTTTGACGGCGGCGAGACGGAGTATGAGAACCCCGGATACGGAGAAGGGGACGCGGATTATGCCGGGGAGGACGGTTACTGGGAGGAGGATGACCTGCCGGAGGAACCGGAGAAAAAGCCGGAGCCCCACAGCATTTTCCGCCCGGAGACAAGAAAGCCGAACTTTGTGGTCAGTGTGCTGCTCAATACCGCGCGCGTGCTGATCCTTCTGGTGGTCCTGGCCGGTGTGGCCGGCGTCGGCGCGCTGCTGGGCATCGCCAAGGGCTATGTGGACACGGCGCCGGAGCTGGATCTGGCGGCGCTGGATTCCCAGGAGCAGACCTCCTTTATCTATGACTGCAACGGAACGCTGATCACGGAATACAAGGGGACGGAGAACCGGGTGATCGTTTCCCTCGCGGCGATGCCGAAGATGCTGCGCAACGCGTTTATCGCGGTGGAGGACGCCCGCTTCTACAGCCACGCGGGCGTGGACGTCAAGCGGATCGTCGGCGCGTTTATCAGCAACCTGACTTCCTCGTCGACCCAGGGCGGCTCGACGATCACCCAGCAGCTGATCAAAAACAGGCTGCTCTCCTCTGAACAAAGCTATAAACGGAAGATCCAGGAAGCCTATCTGGCGCTGCAGCTGGAGCTGAAGTACAGCAAGGACCAGATTCTGGAAAGCTATCTGAACACGATCTATCTGGGTGAAAACTATTACGGCGTGCAGGTGGCGGCCGAGGGCTACTTCGGCAAAAGCCTGGGTGAGCTCACCCTGCGCGAATGCGCCATGCTGGCCGGCGTGACCAACAGCCCCTACTACTACAATCCGCGGCGGAACTTTTATACCCGGACGAGTGAGAAAACGGACTACAAGGCCATCACCAACAACCGGACGAACTACGTGCTCCGCTGCATGTATGAAAACCAGTTCATCACCTACGACCAGTATCAGCGCGCGCTGGATCCGTCCACGGCGGCGGTCCTGACGTCCTCTCCCTCCGACGGGGACAGTATGTACGCCTATCCCCATTATGTGGAGTATGCCGTCAGCGAGGTGGTGGATATCCTGCTGGAGCTGAACGGCCTGGAGAACACCCCGGCGAACCGGGCGGCCATGGAAACGCAGTTCCGCACGGGCGGGTATCATGTCAAGCTGGCGCTGAACCCCGCCGTACAGGAGGCCGTGGAGGACACACTGCGGAACTGGAGCAAGTATCCGACGCTGCGGGATCCCTCCGACAAGGTTTTCCGGAGCAAGAACTCGGACGGCACCTATACCGAGATCATCCAGCCCCAGGCGGCGTGCGTGGTGCTGGATTACCATACCGGCGAGCTGAAGGCGATCGTCGGCTCCCGTTCGGAGGTCAAGGCGCGCAAGACGCTGAACCGCGCGACGGACATGAAGATGCCGGTCGGTTCCTCCATCAAGCCGATCGCCGTGTATGCCCCGGCGCTGGAGCTGGGAGCCAGCCCGGCTTCCGTGGCTTACAACATGCCGGTGCCGATTCCCGGCTGGAAGGATTCCAAGGGGAACGACAGCTGGCCGGTCAACTACGGCGGCGGCGGCTACGTCGGCCCGGAAACGCTCCGGGTCGCCATGGCCAAGTCTCACAATACCGCGGCGGCCTATACCCTGATGAACCGGGTCGGCGTGGAGCGGAGCGTGGACTTCCTGCACAGGATGGGGATCGACGACGGACATATCGACGCGACGCCCTTCGGCCTTTCGCTGGGCTCCTCCGGCATCACGCCGCTGCAGATGACGGTGGCCTACGGCGTACTGGCCAACGGAGGCGTGTATCAGGAGCCGATCTCCGTGCTGGGTATCTCCGATTCGGGCGGCAACGTCGTCTGGGACGGGCACCAGCATCAGGACCAGCGCAGGGTTTTCAGCGACAGCACCTCCTGGATGATCGTGGATATGCTCAAGTCAGTCGTCTCCTCCGGGACCGGAACGAGCGCGAAGATCAAGGGGCAGACCGTGGGCGGGAAAACCGGCACCAACTCGGACCAGAAGGGCGTGTTCTTCGCGGGCATGACAGGCCATTACGCGTCCGCGCTGTGGATCGGTCATGACAATTACAAGGCGCTTTCCTCCAAGTCCACGGGCTCCGGCGCGGCGGCTCCCCTCTGGCAGGCCTATATGAGCAAGATCCATGAAGGGCTTTCCAACAAACCGATCCTGAGCGGGAACGCGTCGGACTACGGCTGCGTGCGGGTGGAGACCTGCGCGGTCAGCGGCCAGCTGGCTACGGAAGCCTGCAGGAATGACGTCATGGGCTACGGAACGGTCAGCGATTACTGGGCGAACGGAACGCAGCCGACCGTTTACTGCCAGATGCACGAAACACAGACGATCTGCGCGGAAACAGGCATGGCGGCATCGCCCTACTGCCCGAACCCGGTCACGCGCGGCGTCATCACGATCCCCGCCGGACATCCGCTGTACCAGTTTGTAGGTTCCAGGTATCAGGACGTGCTGGAGCAGTATCTCGGCTCCGTGGCGGCATCCTCCGGAATGGTCTGCACCTACCACAACGAATACAATCAGGGCCAGACGGTCTCTCCGGTCACCGCATCCCTGATCGCGGACGCGCAGACCCTGCTGGTCAGCGCCGGAACGATGATGAACGGAATGGATCCGTCCACTGCCCATTACGCGGCGATCTATCAGGCGGCCATATATCTGAACTCGGTGATCCAGCAGCAGGCGCCCTCACAGAACGATGTTGCCGCGGCCATGGCGGCGCTGACGCAGGCGATGGCGGGCATTTACTGATACCGATATGTTGTTAAAGGATGGAATCACTTTCATGAAAAGACTGCTTCTTCTGCTGCTCTGCCTGACGCTCCTGCTGCCGGCGAACTGCGTCGGCGAAGCGGCAGGGCTGACCGTGACCGCTCCGGAGAAGCCGGTGATCCCGGGAGAGGCCTCCGTGATCCGGTTTTCCGTCCCGGGGGACGGGTTGTGCAGCCTGACGGTCCGGGACGCTAAGGGAAACGAGATCTCCGTGATCTGCCGGGACCGGCAGGCGCACGCGGGAGGAAACAGCATCTACTGGAACGGGACCTACAACTGGGCGGACGCGCCGGCGGGCACATGGCGGCTTTGCCTGGAATGGAACGGGGAAAGCGCGGAAACGCCTGTGGTGATCGCAGGCGGGGAAAAGCCGGAGGAGGCGGAGGAACCCGCCGGGGCCGCGGCCGATGAGGAGGTCCTGGAAGAGATCATCGTGACGGACGGCACGGAAGACGAAGCGTCTGAACCGGCGCAGGACATTTCCGCGGAGCCGGAGCAGACGGTCTATACTCCTTCCGGGCCCGTTTCGCAGCAGGAGACGGATCCCGAACCGAATTACTGGACACTGCCGATGGATATTACTGACGAGGAAGCTGTCTGGAAAGCGCTGACGGCGCCGATCACGGTCATCGATACCGGCAAGAGCACGGAAAAGGCGCAGATCATGCTCCGTTCCGCCCCTGACTCAGACAGCGACGGGATCGGCGTTATCACCTGCATGACGCAGGGCGTGCATGTGCTGGAAAAGGGCGAAGACTGGTCCCTGGTGGAATGCTATTCCTCCTCTTTCCACGATTCAGCCGTGCTGAACTGGAACGTGCTGGTGCAGGGCTATGTACCGACCTCGTACCTGAAGGAGGTCACGCCGAACCAGGAGCTGGGCTTTGTGATCGACAAGCTCACGCAGCGGCTCTATCTGTTCAGGGAAGGGCATCTGTTTTCCACCCTGCTGATCTCCACCGGACTGAGCAACAAACGGCAGCCCTACAACGAGACCCGGAGCGGGGAGTTCCTGATGACCAGCAAGGTCGGTACCTTTCCCTCGGACAATCTCAGGTGCGGGATGGCCATCCGGTTCAACAGGGGAGACCTGCTGCATGAGGTGCCCTACACCGTCCTGGCGGACGGCGGAAAAAACTACAAGAACTGCGAACCGAAGCTGGGAACGAAGGCCAGCCACGGATGCATCCGGGTACAGCGCAAGCAGACCCCGGAGGGCGTGAACATGGCCTGGATCTGGCAGAACCTCGGCAGGAATTCCCGAACCAGGCTGCTGATCTGGGAGGACTGGCAGGGACGCCAGATCGATATCCCGGCGGACGATACGGTCCTGTATTACAATCCGAAGGGCGGCCAGTTCTATCACAGGGCGGATCACTGCTACAGCGTCCAGAAAAAAGGCGTCACCTTTGAACCGTTTACCTACGGGGAGCTGGACACGAAGCCCTATTCCAAACTGCAGCCCTGCGAGTACTGCGCTCCGGCGCCAAGAAGGGCTGAGATCGAAAAGATCAACCAGGTCTATGCCGCCGGAGGCGATCACGATCCGGTTCTGACCAAGGCCCGGGAATCCTGCCCGAAATTGCTGAGATAACAGGGAGGCCGTATGAACATTATTGACATTGTGATCCTCGGGATCATTGGCCTGAGCGTACTGGTCGGGCTGTATCGGGGCTTTATTTCCTCCGTGGCTTCCCTGGGCGGCTGCATGCTGTCCCTGGGCCTCAGCTTCTGGCTGAATCCGAAGCTGGTCACGTGGGTGCAGAGCAATCCGGACTTTGTGCGGACGCTGATGTCGTTCACGGACGCGTCCACCCGGCTGGGGGATCAGACGCTGGCCCAGACGAATGTGGCAACGCTGACGGGGGACAAGATCACCGAGATCATCAGCCGGGTCTCCCTGCCGGCGCCGCTGGATTCGCTGCTCAGAACCAATCTGGAGAAGCAGATCTTCGCGCCGTCCAACCTGTCACAGGTCGGGGACTATGTTTCCCAGACGATCGTCGGAGCGGTCCTGAACGTGATCTGCTTTATTCTCTGCTTCCTGGCCTGCTTCATTATCCTGCACTTCCTGCTGAATTTCCTGAAAGCGGTTTTCAAATTCCCGGTGCTCAAGCAGCTGAACTCTCTGGCGGGCGGCGCTTTCGGACTGCTGCGCGGCGCCCTGCTGTGCTTTATTGCCTTTGCGCTGCTGCCCCTGGTGCAGACCATGCTGCCGGTGGATAATCTGCAGGAGCTTCTTGCTTCCAGTACGCTGGCGCCGCTCTTCAACAGCCAGAATCTGATCCTGGCCATTATGAACGGAAGACTGTAACGGGAGGGGAAACATGCGCATTCTGCTGATCCGGCACGCGGAACCGGACTATACCACCGATTCGCTGACCGCCAGGGGAAAGATGGAGGCGGAGCTGCTCAGCCGCCGGCTGAGCCGGTATCAGATCCGGGACTTTTACGTTTCTCCGCTCGGACGGGCCAGGGAAACGGCGGCCTATACGCTGGAGAAGACCGGCCGGACGGCCGAGGTGCTTTCCTGGCTGCCGGAGTTCCGGGCCCGGTTTCAGGATCCCGAAACGGGAATGAAACGGCTGGCATGGGACGTAAAGCCGAGGCTGTGGCCGCTTTTTCCGGGCATTACGGACGTCGGCACATGGGCGGATTCCCCTGTTTTTGCCGGCAGCGACGTGAAGGCGGTCTGGCAGGAGACGGTGGACGGCGTGGACGCGCTGATGGCGCGTTACGGGTTCCGGAAGGACGGGTCCGTCTGGCTCAGTGAAAACAACACGCAGGACACGGTCGCCCTGTTCTGCCATTTCGGCATCTCCATGGCGATCCTGGGCTACCTGACGGACGTTTCGCCGATGGTGCTCTGGCATCACTGCATCTGCCTGCCCTCCTCCGTGACGGAGGTCATTACCGAGGAGAGGATCCGGGGAGAGGTCTCCTTCCGCGTGACCAAGCTCGGGGATCTGACGCATCTGGAGGCCTGCGGGGCAGGACGCTCCACGGCGGGCGAATTCCCGGATGTATATACCGGAGCCGATTCCACGGACCCGGCCGTGAACGGGACAAAAAACATCTATGAATAAGGACGGCCGGAGGGCCGGAAACAAATAAGGGACGATCAAGGAGGAGCGCTTATGGAACGCCTGACATCCTCGGACGCGATCACGCGTCAGTACCTGGACAGCCTTCTGGTGGAGGTCCGCCATCTGGACGCGGTGAAGGCGGATACGGGCATGGAGCTGTACGGGAAGAAGTTTTCCACTCCGGTCATGACCGCGGCGCTTTCCCATCTGAATAAGTTCTGCGGGATCGAGTCCGGGGAAAACGGCATGGTCCGGATGGCGCGCGGCGCGTTCCTGATGAACGCGGTCTGCTTCACCGGCATGGGAAGTACGGATGAGCTTGCGGCGATGATCGATACGGGAGCGTCCGTGGTCAAGATCATCAAGACCTACCGGGACAGGGAAAAGATCACCTCGAGGATCCGCCATGCCGAGGAGCACGGCGCGCTGGCGGTCGGGCTGGATATCGACCATGCCTTTAACCGGCAGACCGGCTATGACGTGGTGGAAGGCGAGGAAATGCGCCCCATGACAACAGCGGAGCTGGAGGAGCTCTGCCGCAGCACGAAGCTCCCACTGGTGGTCAAGGGCGTGCTCAGCGTGCAGGACGCGGTCAAATGCGTTCAGGCGGGCGCGGGCGGCATCGTGGTCAGCCACCATAACGGCCGGATCGACTGCGCCATGCCGCCGCTGGCCATGCTGCCGGAGATCCTGAAAGCGGTGGACGGGGCTTTCCCGGTATTTGTGGACTGCAGCCTGCAGAGCGGGCTGGACGTTTTCCGCTGCCTTGCGCTGGGCGCGAAGGCCTGCTGCGTCGGACGGCCGATCATGAAGCCGCTGAAGGAGCAGGGAGCTGAGGGCGTGCGGGACGTCCTGTCCGGCATCACGGAGGATCTGCGGTATACCATGGGCATGACATGCTGCAGGGATCTGAAGCATATCGACGGTTCCGTGCTGCACAGGCTGTAATCACGGGCAGGGATCATCCCTGCCTTTTTTCGGAGGAGAAGACATGAAAAAGACCGTTCAGAAGGAACTGAAGCCGATCCTGACGGAGGATATCGCGCTTTATCAGATCCCTGGCTTACTGATGTACAGCCCGGACGGGAAAACGCTGGCCTTCCAGGTGACCCGGCAGGACCTGAAAAAGAACTGCGCCCGCACGGACGTGTATCTGCGGCGGGACGGGGAGACCAGGCGCATGACCTGGGACGCCGACGCGTCCCCGGTGCTGTGGCAGGATGAGAATACGCTGCTGATCCGGAAAAGCGCGCCGGACGCGCCGAAGGGTATGACGCAGCTTTTCGCGCTGGATATCCGCGGGGGCGAGGCGGCCCCCTTCCTGACGCTGCCCTTTCCGCTCCTGAGCCTGAAAAAGCTGGCCTCGGGCGCCTTTGCGGCCATCGGCATGACGGACAAGCTGCATCCGGATGCCTGGAAGCTTTCCGAGGAAAAGAGAAAGGCGCTGGAGGAGGAACTGAAGGAAGAAAAGGACTATGAGGTGCTGGACGAGGTGCCCTACTGGTTCAACGGCGCCGGCTTTACCAACGGGAAGAGGAAAAGCCTTTTCCTGATCGGCGCGGAGCCGGACAGGAGGATCCGGAAGCTGACCGGCACGCTTTTCGACACGGGCGAGATCTGCGCGGACGGGAACCGGATCTATTACACGGGCTGCGAGGCCAGGACCCGCATTCCCTTCCGCAGGGGGATCTACTGCTTTGACACGGAGACCGGAAAGAACGAGACGCTGTATCCGGCCAACCGGGTATCGGCGGGAGACCTGTTTGTGTTCAAGGGACAGCTGTATGCCTCCGTAACGGATATGAAGACCTACGGCCTCAATGAGACGGGCGTGATCAGCCGGGTGGAAAAGGGAAAGCTGACGGAGGTCTACACGCCGGAGGTATCCCTGTACTGCTCCATGGTAGGCGACACCGCCGAGGGCGGCGGAGGCTCCGCCGAGCTGAAAAACAGCCGGCTGACGCTGGCGACCGTGGACAGCCGCAGCGCGGTATTCCGCTTTACCCGCGGGCAAAACGGCAGGCTGAAAAAACAGTGCGTCTGGGAAAAGGAAGGCATGGTCTGCGCGATGGACGCCACGGAGGAAAAGATCGCGCTGGTGTACCAGCCGTGGAACGAGATCGCGGAGGTCTGGGAGATGAACGCGGACGGCACCGGCATGACGCGGGTGACCGGCCTGAACACGGAAG
>JAEEGL013412241.1_pt1 | contig 14268 bp, 3 predicted proteins | sample 9134231 | NCBI WGS metagenome assembly JAEEGL01 (sample SAMN16246548, study PRJNA631951) | gut metagenome | biome: gut microbiome; feature: rumen; material: fiber-attached | host: Bos | place: Iran: Karaj | collected 2018-10 | reverse complement strand
AGGGGCGATAGGCTTCCACATTCATGCAGTTCTTGACAAACTCGGGGTCGAGGTCTTCGATGCGGAAGAACTTACCCGTGCGGTCGACCATCGGCTGGGCTTTGCCGTCCTTGTCGATCATCTGCAGGGGCGGGATGCCTGCGGCGGCGGCCACGCGCTTGTCGTCGGCGCCGAAGGTCGGGGCGATGTGGACGATACCCGTACCGTCTTCCGTGGTGACATAGTCGCCAGGGATGATGCGGAAGGCGCCTTCGCCTGGGTTGACCCAAGGAATCAGTTGTTCGTATTCAATGCCCACCAGCTCGCTGCCCTTGAATTCCTTCACAATTTCAGGGGCTTCCTTGAACATGGTCTCGACCAAGGCTTTGGCCATGAGGATGTAGCAAGGCTCCTCGGTGTAAGGATGTGTGGTCTTCAAAAGGACATAGTCGATGTTGGGACCGACACAGAGGGCGGTGTTTGAAGGCAGGGTCCAGGGCGTTGTTGTCCATGCGATAGCATAGGTAGTTAGTTGAGAGTTTAGAGTTGAGAGTTTAGAGTTGGGTTTCAACTTAAAAAGTGCAACACATGTTAGATCCTTAACATCCCTATAGCAACCCGGCATATTCAGTTCGTGCGAGCTGAGGCCAGTGCCGGCGGCGGGGGAGTAGGGCTGGATGGTATAGCCTTTATAGAGCAGGCCTTTGTTGTAGAGATCTTTCAACAGGAACCACAAGGTTTCGATGTAGTCGTTGGTGAAGGTGATGTAAGGATCGTTGAGGTTGACCCAGTAGCCCATCTTGCGGGTGAGGTCGTCCCACAGGTCCTTGTATTTCATCACCTCCTCGCGGCAGGCGCGGTTGTAGTCGTCGACGCTGATCTTCTTGCCGATGTCTTCCTTGGTGATGCCAAGTTTCTTCTCCACGCCGAGTTCGACGGGCAGGCCGTGGGTGTCCCAGCCAGCCTTGCGGACGACGTGTTTGCCTTTCAGGGTCTGGTAGCGGCACACCACGTCCTTGATGGAGCGGGCCATCACGTGGTGGATACCAGGCACGCCGTTGGCGCTCGGCGGACCTTCATAAAACACAAAAGCGTTGTTCTTGTCGCGGTTGTCGAGGCTCTTCTGGAAGGTGTCGTCGGCTTCCCAAAACTTGCGGATTTCATTGGCTGTCTCGGTGAGATTCAGCTGTTTATATTCCTTGTAGTTGTCTTTCATAAAAACAAGTTTCTGTTTTGAGGCGCAAAGATACGAAAACTTGATGAAAGTCATGCATTTTGAACAAAAAAAGGAGGCGCCACCGAGGTGGCGTCTCCTTTCGTGAAAACAGTCTCAACTGTTTCGATTATTCCTCGCGTTTCTTAGCGAAAGCGTAGGCTGCGCCGAGACCGATCAGCACGGCGATGCCGCTGCCCACGGGGGCGGGCTGGTTGCCGTTCATGTTGTGTTCGACAGGGAGGTTCGGGAACAGACCTTCGTCGAAGCGGTTGTACGTACTTGTAGTATTGTCTTCGGTTGCAGATTGGCCGTGGCCGAAGAGGCCGCCGCCGTCAGCGTACGATGCCATGCCCAGTCCGAGGACGATGGCGAGTGTCAATGCTAATTTCTTCATCTTATTTCAGTTTTTATTGTTGTTTTCTATATTAATAATGTGCGTTCTTTGGTTACTTGACAATCACTTTCTGTACCTTCATGTTGTCGTTGTTGACCAGGCGGATCATGTAGACGCCGGGGGCGGCGTTGATGTTGACGTTGGCGCAGCCGTTGATGGTCTCGCTCTTGAGGATGCGGCCGGTGACGTCGACCACCTGCAGCGTGGCGTTGCCCTCGTTGCTGATGATGAAGCTACCGTTGCTGTAGAAGGCGAAGCTGTCGTCGGTGTTGCCGGTGGCGAACACGAGTTTGAAGCGGCTGGCATAGTCGGTCGTGAGGGCCTCGAAGCTGTAGCTCGGGTTGGCGAGCACGTCGACGTCGGCACCGGTCATGTTGTCGATGAGGTGCAAGTAGCTGAACTCGACGTTCTTGGAGCTGAAGCTCATGGTGTAGGTGCCGTTCTTCTCAGCCTTGAAGTTGACGGGCATCTCGCCCATGTTCTCGGCATAGACCACTGCATAGTTGGCGTTGTCCATCGGGAAGTAGATCTTGGTGCGCTCGGGGTTGATCATGTATTTGGTGAGACCGTGGCCCTGGCCGAAGCGGATGCGGGCGAGGTCGCCCCTGCCGTTGTTGTCGCTCACACGGAGGTTCAGTTTGAATGAACCACCGGGTTCCAAGCCGCCACCACCGGCACCGGCTATGCGAGTGAATTCAACGGATTCGCCTTCTTCTTCAGCCTCGACGAAGATACCTTCCATTGCATAGACAAGACCATCTCTGTCGGCAAGCTCAAGCTCACCTTCCGTCATGACCAGGTAGTCTTCTCTGTCGACGATTGCATTCACGGCAAAGGGGTTGCCCACGAGGTTAACGCCGGGGAGATTAGCATCGGCGTCGTAGTCCAGATCGACAGAGACGGTTTGCACTTGTGCAGTATCGATGGCCGTGCCGGTGAAGGTAAGGTCTGCACCTGTGCTGTTGGCATAGAGGTAACCCTTGTTTGGCTCGAGGGTGGTGAAGGGATGGGTCTCATCCGCTTGTTTGTAGTTGATCCATTCGAGGTAATCGTGGGTGTCGTCACCTTCACCGCTTTGGTCGAAGTAGTAGAGGTCATAGTCGTTCTCTAACAGGTTTGTCACATCTCCAACACCTACACTTTGGGCGATGGGAGAAGCGATCAGATACCAGGTGTTGGCATCGATTTCGAGTGTGTAGCCACTAGCGGCAGCGGTGGTGAAGGTGAAGCGGAAAAGTTCGTCATCCAAACCTGCGCCATTGTCTTTATCGAAAACAAGAGTGCAGTCGGTGTCATAAGTCAATTCCAATCCCGTTTCATCATCCCATACACGGAAAGTTATTTCATTTCCGTCACTACCAGAGATGGCCAACATGTAAAGCCATTGTCCTTGATCTTCAAAACCAAGCTGAGCATCACGGCATTCGCCATCGATAAATGCTGCTACGCCAAGTGTCTCGTTGTACTGTTCTACACCGTCAATGTCGACAACACCTAATACTAACATAACATCTTCGTAAGCATAGTTAGGTGTCCACGGTGAATTGTTTGCTGTTTGTCCGAAGCAAAATGCGATTCCCAAACACAAACCTACTAAAGTTAATAATACTTTTTTCATTTTTACATAATTTTAGATTTGTAATTATTTGAATTTTTTAAGATTTTCAATTTTTACCTCTTTCAATCCTTCAATTCGGATCACGGAAGAAGCAGGCTTCACGTTTGTCTTTGGTGTCGACTCAGCCTTCCTGCTGTTCGAGAAGATCAAGGTCTTCACTTCTGACGAATTTGATTTGTAGGCATAGCTCTTTCCTGGTTCAAGAGTGAAGGTGGCAGGCAACCAGCGGCCATTCCTATAGTTGGCACCGCCTCCTTGCGTCTTGATGTTATCACCATTGCTGGCTGGGAAACCAGCCAATGCAGTGCCCACAGCCTGGCTTTCGGTCAAGGGATAACCTATCCAGTTCCAACCCTCATTAATCGTGATAAGGCAGGAGTCAGGATTAACGATGGAGCCTTCGATAGTGACGGTGACAGGTGCATTTGTCCTAATCTTGTATCCCTTGGCGTTATCGATGCTTGAGATGGTTCCAATCCATTTACCGTTACGGTAGGTCAAGCCACCACCAGTGGTGCTGATTTGCATACCGTTGGTGCCCAAGCTTGCTTTCAGCTGAGCCAACACATCTTCAGCCTCAATGTACGTGCTCCACCAGTTCCAGCCTTCAGCCAATTCCATGGTTTGCGTGACAGTGGTCTTCTTGTGGGTCTGGAAGTATTTGCTTGCAGTCCAGTCGGTGGCGTCGTTTTCGCCGCAGCCTTCGAGGTTGCCTTGCACTTGCCATTCATACCAGGTCTCGGCATTGAGGCCGTCGATGGTGGCAGGGCTGGTGACGTTGTAGGCATACTCCCATTCACTGGCAGGAGTTAAAGCGTAGACCGTGATGTCCGTGACAAACAAGGCAGGCTCTTCTGCTTCGCCAGGAGTGTATTGGAAAGCGATGTACTTGGTGCCATCAGGAACTTCAAATTCGAAGTAGTCTTGTGTAGCAATGGTCATCGGTTCTTCACTATACCATGTGAAGCTAGCCACATCGTTGTCTGTAGATGAGAAGCCAATATTAAGGTACTCGGTCGTCTCAAAGCTTCCTCCAAAGAATTCCAAAGTTGCATTGTCAGTTGGTTCCATTTGGGGTGAAATGAAGTATTGGGAACCTGTAACAGTCTCATCATCTACAAATACATATCCGATAACAGTATAAGCAGAATTAAGATAGTATAAACCACTCTCCTCACCTGCGTTACTTTCAGTCCAACCTGTAAAACTATAGTTTGACGTATACATGCCAGTCTGCAATAAGATGTCTACCGTCTCGGCGGTTCTGTAGCGCACATTGTAGCTCTCCTGATAGCCCGTCCATTTGAGGATGGCCGAGTTGCTGGCGACGGCAACAGTGTCCAGAGCGAACGGAGCTGTGCAAGCGTCAGGTGTGGTGAAGTAGGCACTGGCTGTCCATCCATTTTCAGGATTTTCAGGGTCAACAGCGCAGGTGGGTTGCACTTGCCATTCGTACTTGGTGCCATCACTCAAACCTTGGATGTTTGTGGTGGTTCCGGCAACAGGACTATTGGCGTCAAGCCATTCGCCAGCGGGAATCTCAACGATTTCACCGATGCTGATGTCGTCCACATAGCAATAGTATGCAAAGTTGCCAAAATAGTGGAAGGCGATATACTTCACATTGCTCGAAAGCTCTTTTGTGAATTCTAACCACGTATAAGTACTAGCAAAAGTGAGTTTTTCCCAAGTGAAGGCATCCAGGTTGTTGGTAGTGGTGGAAACACCCAGATATAAAGAATCGGCGGCACCATGTGTCCAAGCATAGAACTTAAGGCTACCTGTCACGGTCATTTCGGGAGAAACCAGATATTGGTCGTAAGTTTCGCCATCACTCATGCGTGTATAAGATGAAAATCTGAAGCCATACGAGCCATTGTGTGCCGCATCAGCTACGATTCCAGCAGGATAGGATCCAGTACCACCCATACCATTTACTGCATTCATGCTGGTGAAGGTCCAGTTGCCTAACGAAATTTCGAAATTCTGCATGAACGGGGCATCTTCATAAGCAGAGGTTCTGTAGTGCACATTGTAGCTCTCGCTGTAGCCTGCCCAGTTCAAGGTGGCGGTTGAAGGCGTCACGTTGGTGGCTGTGAGGTTGGTAGGCGTCGGGCAAGCCACGAGGGTGGTGAAGTAGGAGCCTGACAGAGCCGTCCAAGCGCTCTTGCCGTCGGTGCCATGGTCGGCACGCACCCAGATGTAGTATCTGGTTTCGTTTGCCAATCCTTCAAGCACATACGGGTTTTCATCCGTGGGCAGGGTGGTCACGGTCACCATGGCTATCGTTGTGTCAGCGGGAGCCGTAGGAGCGGTTTCAGAGGCCACATAATAGAGTTCCCAAGCGGTCTCGAAGTCGCCGCCGCCAGCCTTCCAGGTCAGCTTGGCGTAGTCGGGGCCGACGTCTTTCTTTTGGAAGTTGGTCGGTGCGGGAGCCGCCACCTTCGTGGTGAACTTAACCACTTTGCTCCACTTGCTGAGGTCACCGTCGCCGCAGTTGGCACGCACGTATGCATAATAGGTGGTGCTGGGCTGAAGGGTCTTGTTGAAGGTGTAGCAAGTGTCAGTAACAGTAATTGTGCTGTCGGGATTGGGCTCGAAGCCTGCTACATTGGGATCAAAGTTGCGATTGTTGTAGACAATCTGCCATTCGGATTGGTCTTCGCTGCCAGGGATCCAAGTGAGTGTGACCGAGTGGTTGGTCAGGCTCGCGGGAGTGTAAGCGAGATTCCTAGGCCGATGGCAGGTGGGAACGGGCTCAATGGCAAAGTTATCCATAAAAGTGCTACTACCAAATAGGCTTTCACCACGCAGGATGATGTAACATACACCATCGAAACCAATTGGCAGTTCGTATGAATACCAACCGCTTGCGCTTTCGGCGGGGATAATGATGTTGCCACCGATGGTATAAGCTGTGGCATAACTACGGCTAATGAAGGCTAACTCAGTAGCTCCTTCAATTTCGCCATCGGTGCTGGCAAACACTCTGATGCCTTCACCGTAGTTTGAAGTGCTGGAATTACGGTACACATCAAGGCTAAACTGGTAGTTGGTTCCAGAGGGAATCTCAAAACCCGGCAGAACGAGCTTGGTCATTGTACCACTGGTCATATCGGGTAGAACAAGTTTTTTGGTGGTATTACCAGTTGTGCTACTGTAGGAAGAGATTTGGAACAAATATGTGCCGGCTCCAGAGATATGCTCATTTTTCCAGCAACTGGCTGTGAGATCATAACTATGACCAGAGTAATAACTAGAAGTAGTTGCGTTGTAGCTTTCGAAGTTCTCTTCCCAAGAGGGTTCAGTAATAGGTTCGCACTTGGTGATGAACTGGTCGGTGATGAACTTGGTCTCATCGCACACGGGATAAACTTTCACATCGTAAGCGGTATTTTCCTCAAAGACCTCTAACGTCAGCGGCAGGTCGGCAGCGGCCACAGCCATGGTGGTGTATTCTGCCTCAGTGGTCTTCTTATAGCCGAACGTCCACGAGCCTTGGCCGAAGCCTTCGGTCCAGTTGAAGGTAGCTGAATTCGTGGTTACGTTGGTGATGGTGAGGTTCTCAGGAGTCATGCAGTCGCTCAAAGTAGTGAAAATCACCTTTTTAGAGGCGCAGCTTTCGTTCTCACCGTAGACGGCTTTCACCTCAAACTCGTATTCGGTGCTATAGTCCAAACCGGCAAGGTTTCCCGAAGTGGTTGAGGCACCCAAAGTGTACCAACCATCCCAATCCGTCACGGCCGTCTTCTTGTAACGGTACTTATAGCCGGTGACGGTCTCTGTGGTGTTGGGTGCGGTCCAGCTCACGGTGGTGTTGCCAGGTGCGTTGTTCGTGTAGGCAATGGTCGCCGGAGGCGTATACGGGCTGGGCGTGTAGGTGAAGGTCACTCTGGGGATGAAATTCTTCGCTGAGGGACTGTTTGAACCGTAATGGGAGATACTTGCACCTGTGGCACTCTTGCCATAGAATGAGGCACCGCCATAGTTACCGCCAGTAGTCCAGATAAGGCCTACCAAGAGGTTTCCGCCACCATAGGTGTAAGTGACGTTTTCGGTAAAAGGCACTGCCATTTCGAAAGAAGTATAAGCATCCAAGCCTCCTTCATAGACTATTGTGGCACCCTCGGTTCCATAATACGCATAAGGTGTTGCAAATGTGGTCTCAGAGACTTCCTTGAGGTAGATTTGAGCCGTTCCGTTCCATATCTTGCTAGCTTTGGAAGAAATATGGAACGTCAATTTGGAGATGGTTCCGCAAGCAATATCAGCGAGGTCTGCTGCGGGGATGATGAACTCGGAGTGCTGGTTGGCATCAGCCCAAAGTCCATAAATCGGGATGTTACTGTTTGTTCCCGTTTCGTTTTCATACACAGTAAACGTTTCTGTCTGCTGTGCATTCGCTGTCCAAGGCGCTAGTAGCGCGAATAGCAGCAAGAAAAGTAGTGATTTTCTTTTCATTTTGATTGTAATTTAGTGAATACTATGTGAATTATTAAGTGCTTTGATTTAAAGATTTCTTCTATGGGTTTTTCTTTCCTATTATGTTTGCTCAGTTGTCAGTTGTGGGGTTTGTTATAATGCATAAACCCTTGCTGAGATGCGGCAAGGAATGTGGTGATTTTTTATTTCTTTTATTGTAATTTATTGAGTATTAAGTAATTGAGTTTTAATGAGATGATTAATGCATACTTTTAAACGTCCAAAGATACGGCTTTTTTTTGATGTGGAGCAAAAAAAATGAAAATTTTTGAAAAAAGATTGTTTTTGCCACAGCAGCAAAATATAGCGCAAGTGTCATGACAAAAAGGTGGGAAGATGGCCTGAGATGGGTTACATCAACTGTTTCCCGTTGAGGGCTATTAATTAATTAAGGAGCCAGCGGCATGCCGCTGGCTCCTTTTCAAATCGCATATTAATTAATGGATTAATTGCCCTCCGTCGGCCTTATCTCTGTGGGTTGTTTTTTGGGCTTCCCGAAATTAGGGTAGGCGAGGTGGGCTTTGGCACCGGTTTGGAAAACCAGGGTCTTCGTTTGTGATGAGGTTGATTTGTAGGCATAGCTCTTTCCTGGTTCAAGAGTGAAGGAAGCAGGCAACCAGCTGCCATTCCTATAGGTGGCTCCACCTCCTTGCGTCTTGATGTTATCGCCATCACTAGGTGTGAAACCAGCCAATGCAATGCCCACAGCCTGGCTTTCGGTCAAGGGATAACCTATCCAGTTCCAACCCTCATTAATCGTGATAAGGCAGGAGTCAGGATTAACGATGGAGCCTTCGATAGTGACGGTGACGGGTGCATTTGTCCTAATCTTGTATCCCTTGGCGTTATCGATGCTTGAGATGGTTCCAATCCATCTACCGTTACGGTAGGTCAAACCACCACCAGTGGTGCTGATTTGCATACCGTTGGTGCCCAAGCTTGCTTCCAGCTGAGCCAACACATCGTCAGCCTCAATGTACGTGCTCCACCAGTTCCAGCCTTCGGAAAGGTTGATTTGTTGCACTTGAACGATGCCAAGAATCATCTGGTTCTTCACCGAATGTAAACTCGCGTAATTACCACTAGCGTACGAAGTCGGAGGTGACATCGGGTCGTAATTGGTGTTGTCGCTATATACACGAATGGCTTGGTTACCGTTGGCATTGAATACACGGCAAGCCATGCTACTTGACCAGGTGCCTGTGTTGTCATCTATAATAATGGCGAGATTGGAGGTTCCATTATAGGCAAACGGAGTGTTTAGAACGATAGTCGTCCAATAACCTTTTGTCATGGTCACACTGCCGCTAAACACGAGGTCGGCTTCCGTCACCGTAATCCAGTCAGTGTTGTTGTCGAAGACCGTCTTGTCAGTATGCACCATATAGATGTTATAACTGCGCGTCATAGTTACGCCTGCGTTGAAGTAGGCAACCGTGATGATGTTGCCGGCTTCCCCTATCTCATTTGGCGTGTATATCTGCTGCGAAAGTGTATATCTGTAATTTGAAAAGCTCGGCAGATAGTTGTTTGTCAATTCGCCTGCACCAATCAGCGTTCCTTCAAGGAGCATGAAGACTGCTTCAATCTCATCATCTTCAGTCACCGTAAAGCTGTAGGTGGCGTTGCAGCTAACCACCTCGCCGTTTTTGCTCCAGTGCAAGAAGAGGTAGCCATCGTTCGGGGTGGCTGTCAGCGTGCAGGTGTTGCCGTAATCGAACGTACCTGCTCCTGTAACCGTTCCAGCTTCAGTTATATTGGTCGTAACAGAAACAGTCAGTGGCAATGAGAAGAAGGCCACCAAGTCGCGGTCGGATGAAACGAGGAAAGTATAGTTGGCATCCGACGACACCATCGTCCCGTTTTCCTTCCAATGAATAAACGAGTAACCCGCATTAGGCGTGGCTGTCAATGTGACGACCGTGCCACCATCATAGGTGCCGGCTCCATCGACTGTACCTCCCTCCTCAGGATCGGCGACAGCGGTAATAGTATGGGGTGCCGTGGCTACCGCACAGTTGATGTTGAGTTCTTGTTGGAAATTGGCATTGAGACTTGAGCCATGGTAAATCAGGACACCGTTCTCAAACTTGATATCGAAAGAGCACTGGTAGGCATAATATCCAGCAATCCATGACAATGCAATGGTGCTTCCAGTTGCAATTTCACGCGTATAGGAGATAGATGAACCGCTTGGCAAGGTGAGCTGTTCGGTATTGCCATTACCATAGTCTACTACCAAGTAATTACCATTCCATCCGTTATTATTCGAGTCATACAAATCGAAAGAAATCGTGCAATTCGATTCTCCTTCAACAAAGTTGGCCACCAAATTCCTGTCGCCATCGACAATGAAGGAATAGGTAGTATTATATGAAACCACATTCCCATCCTCCGTCCAATTCAAGAAGTAATAGCCAGTGTTGGGCGTGGCTGTCAGGGTGCAAGTCGCACCATAAGCATAATAATCGGCGCCGCTTATCGTACCACCTCCCGTGGGATTGGCTGTAGCCGTGACCGAATTGGGCAAATGGAAAATGACTTGGTTCTTCATCGACACGCGCGTGCCTGTATAGCCCGTTGGGGCATACGGGTCATAGTTCGTGCCTGAATTGGAAATACGTAGGGCTTGGTTACCCACAGTGTTGAACGTACGGCAATTCAGTCCACTGTACCAAGAGCTTGTGTTATCATCCACAATCAAGGCGACATTGGATGAACCATCATAGGAGAACGGGGTGTCGAAGATGACGGTCATCCAGTCGGTAGCATTTGCAACGACGTTGCCGCTAAATACCAAGTCTGCCTCAGTCACCGTAATCCAGTCAGTAGTGCTTTCGAATTCCGTCTTACTCGTATTGACCAAGTAAACCGACAAGTTACGGGTCCTGGCTGCTCCCGTGTTGAAGAACGAGAGACTGTAGAATACAGCGGCTTCACCCCCCATTTCCTCGGCGGTGTAGATTTGCTGTGTCAGCGAATAAGGATAGTAGGTATAGGTCGGGAGATACGCATTGCTATTGACCGCATCGCCTATAACTATGCCGTTAACTGGTTGGAAATGCGCTACATACTCTGCTGATTCAGTCACAACCAAGACATAATCGGAAAAACATGACACAATCTCGCCGTTCTTTGTCCAATAGTTGAACACATAGCCTTCGTTTGGCGTAGCGGTAAGGGTGATGGGTTGGCCATAGTAATAGAGGCCTGCATTGGCACCACTCACCGAGCCTCCCTCTTCAGGACTGGCCGAAACGGTCACCGTGTAATCATAACTTGGAATACCGAAGACGACTTGGTTCTTCATCGACAAGCACGTGCCGGAATATCCACTTGGGTTGTGCGGGTCATAGTTTGTTCCATAACCGTTAATATAGATGGCTTGGCTCCCATCCGTGTCGAATGTACGGCAACTTATATTCGTGTTATAGCTGTTCGAGTTGTCGTCCACAATCAAGGCCACGTTGGAAGTCCCGTCATAATTGAACGGCGTGTTGAAATAAATGGTTACCCAACTCTGAGCACTAAAAACAGCATTGCCACTAAACACCAAATCGTTCTCCGTAACGGGGATCCAGTCGGAATTGCTCTCAAAGGAGGTCTTGTCGGTGTTGACCATGTAGATGTTCATGTTGCGGGTTCGGTTAGTTGTACCCGTGTTGAAGAACGACACGCTGGAGACTTCGGTAGCTGTGCCGCCCATCTCACTGGACGTGTAGATTTGCTCCGACAAGGAATAATAATAATACGTTGGGAGATACGAATTGGTATAAGTGCCATCGCCAATGACAATGCCATCAGGTGCCACTTCAAAGTTCGCTACATATTCCGTCGACTCAGTCACGATCAAATTGAGCTTGGAAACGTAAGAGACCACGGTACCGTTATTTGTCCAGCTGGTGAATATATAGCCCTCGTTAGGCGTTGCCGTAAGGGTAATGGGCTGATTGAGATAGTAAGATCCACCTCCGCTTACCGTACCGCCATTAGTGGGGTTGGCCGAAACGGTCACCGTGTAATCATAACTCGGGATGCCAAAGATGACTTGGTTCTTCACTGGCATGAGTGTGCCGGCATGTCCACTTGGGTTATACGGGTCATAGTCTGTTCCATAACCGTAAATATAGATGGCTTGGCTCCCATCCGTGTCGAATGTACGGCAACTTATATACGTGTTATAGCTGTTCGAGTTGTCGTCCACAATCAAAGCCACGTTGGAGGTCCCGTCATAATTGAATGGCGTGTTGAAATAGACGGTCATCCAGCCCTGTGCTGTGAAGGTGACATTGCCGCTGAACACCAAGTCATCGTCCGAAACGGGAATCCAGTCGGAATTGCTCTCAAACGAGGTCTTGTCGGTGTTGACCATGTAGATGTTCATGTTGCGGGTTCGGTTAGCTGTACCCGTGTTGAAGAACGACACGCTGGAGATTTGGCAAGGATTGCTGCCCATCTCGTCACTCGTATAGATTTGCTCCGACAAGGAATAATAATAATACGTTGGGAGATACGAATTGGTATAAGTGCCATCGCCAATGACAATGCCATCAGGTGCCACTTCAAAGTGCGCCACATAGTTGGCTGACGCCGTCACGATCAAATTGAGCTTGGAAACGTAAGAGACTATGGTATCGTTCTTTGTCCAGTTGGTGAAAATATAGCCCTCGTTAGGCGTTGCAGTGAGGGTGATGGGCTGATTGAGATAGCAAGCCCCTCCACCACTTACTGTACCCCATTCTGTCGGATTGGCTGAAACCGTCACCGTGTAATCAAAACTTGGGGTGCCAAAGATGACTTGGTTCTTCGATGCCATGAGCGTACCGGAATAACCCGATGGGGCAAACGGGTCATAGTTCGTGTCTGAGCTACAAATACTAAGGGCTTGGTTCGTATCCGTGCCGAAGGAACGGCATTTTATATACGTGTTGTAATCGTTCGTGTTGTCGTCCACAATCAAGGCCACATTGGAAGTTCCGTTATAGGTGAACGGGGTGTTGAAATAGACGGTCACCCAGCCCTGGGCGGTGAAGTTGACGTTGCCACTGAACACCAAGTCACCGTCCGATACAGGAATCCAGTCTGAAATGCTGTCAAATGCTGTCTTGTCGGTGTTGACCATGTAAATGTTCATGTTGCGGGTTCGGTTAGATGTACCCGTGTTGAAGAACGACACGCTGGAGATTTGGCAAGGATTGCTGCCCATCTCGGTACTTGTATAGATTTGTTCCGTCAAGGAATAATAAGAATACGTCGGGAGAAGGGCGTTGGTTGAGGCTGCATCACCTATGGCTATGCCGTCAACTTGTTGGAAATTAGCCACATATTCGGCGGTTTCGGTCACGGATATCTGAGTCGTGGAAAGGCATGAGACTATAGTCCCGTTCTTGGTCCAATAGTTAAACACATAACCTTCAGCGGGCGTTGCGGACAGGGTGATGGTTTGGCCATAGTAATAGAGACCGCCGCCGCCACTTACTGTGCCGCCATTGGTAGGATTAGCCGAAACCGTCACCGCGTAATCATAATTGGCAATACCGAAGATGACCTGGTTCTTTTCCATATATTGGTTACCAGAGATAGAATTAGGATTGTACGGATTATAATTCGTGAAAAGGTTATAAGCACACAATGCCTGACAACTTTCAGTTGAAGAAACACGACATGGCATAGAGTATAAGTACATACTTCCCGAATTGTCATCCACAATCAATGCGATATTGGATGATCCATCGTATGCAAATACCGTATCGAAATAGATGGTTGTCCAAGAATAACCGAGAAAAGTATAGCTACCACTAAACACCTGGTCGTCTTCCGTGACGGGAATCCAATCTGTGTTGCTATTGAAATCCGTTTTGCTCGTATTGACCATATAAACTGTCAAGTCGCGCATGAAAGCAGCTGTTGTGTTGAAAAATGACACACCAGTAATATCGCAAGCCTCTAAATTCAACTCATCGGCAGTGTATATTTGTTGGGACAAAGCATATTGATTAAAAACAGAGGTGGGAAGATAACTGTTTTTTCCTGCGCCATCTCCAATAACCACGCCATCAATCACCGTTTGGAAATGAGCAACGTATGCAGCCTCTCCTGTGATTTCGAAGGTGTATGAGGAAAGGTAAGAAACCGTCGAGCCGTTTAATGTCCATTTCACGAAGGCATAACCAGGGTTGGCAGTAGCCGTAATCGTGCAGGTTTGTCCTTGTCCATAGTAGCCGCCTCCACTCAATGTGCCGCCTTCAGCAGGATTGGCTGTAAGCGTGATGGCTTTCTTCCACAACTCAAAGTCGACATCAGTATGCTTTTGGTTGGTATCGACAAGGTCGAGGGACAAATCTATCGTGTAACTATCAGGAGCGCTGCTCGAAAGACTAACGTTAAAGTCGGCAGAGGCTTGTCCATTGACATCAATCGTACCAAAAGATTTGTTGTTACTATTAATGACAAGATAAGAATAGGTGGTAGACAAAGCGCCTACAATCGATGATGCCTGTTCGTTACCGACATTATTGACTGTGACATGCAAGTTGGCAGTCTCACCTGCATCGAGCAAACCATTGCCGTTGTTGTCGT
>JAEEGL012889354.1_pt1 | contig 14268 bp, 14 predicted proteins | sample 9134231 | NCBI WGS metagenome assembly JAEEGL01 (sample SAMN16246548, study PRJNA631951) | gut metagenome | biome: gut microbiome; feature: rumen; material: fiber-attached | host: Bos | place: Iran: Karaj | collected 2018-10 | reverse complement strand
CGTGCGATCGTGAGCGATATTCAAGGTACCACGCGCGACACCATCGAAGATACCCTCGTTATCGACGGCATCCTCTTCCGCCTTATCGACACCGCCGGTCTGCGCGAAACGGATGATACGCTCGAATCGATGGGCATTGAGCGCAGCCGTAAGGCGATAGAGTCCGCCCAAATTATTATATCGGTCGCAGATGCCGATTCCGTGCATCCAATCCTAGACCATTCACCTTATTCTTCAGTGCTTATTAAGGTGCTCAATAAAATCGATTTGCAGCCAATAGCTAATAGCCAAGGGCAAATAGCCATATCCGCAAAAAACGGTGATATAGAACCGCTCAAGCGCGAACTGGTACGCGTGGCACGGCAGTCCATGCAGACTTCGGCGGCCATGCTCAGCAATGCGCGGCATTACGATGCCGTCTCGCGTGCTCACAATGCGATCCTTAGGGTACAGCAAGGATTGAATGACGCTCTGTCCGGCGAACTGCTCTCCATGGATCTGCAGGGCTGTCTGTCCGCCCTCGGCGAAGTGACCGGGCAGATCACTAACCAAGAAGTATTATCGAATATATTCAGCAAATTTTGCATCGGTAAATAAATCATAAATCTAAAATTTTAAATCATAAATATAAAATCTATGATTTTATCTATGACAGGCTTCGGAAGAGCCGAAAGCCAATTCAGGGGACAGAAACTGGTTTGCGAGATCCGTTCGCTCAACTCCAAATCGATGGACATGTCGGTGCGTCTGGCACCGCAGTTCCGTGCACGTGAGTTAGACCTGCGCACCATCGTCACCAAACGTCTGGAACGTGGCAAGGTGGACTTGGCGCTTTATACGCAGGACGCAGCGGAGAGTGCAACCGACGGGCAGACATTCACGCCTATTAACTGGGAGGCGGTGCGGTATTACACGGATGCCTACAAGGCGCACATGGGCGTCGAGGTGCCGGCGGAAGTGATGGCAGCTATTTTGCGTTTAACGGATGTGTCCAAGCAGCAGGAGGACACCAATGACCTCACCGAGGACGAATGGAATGTCGTGCAGGCGCTGCTTAACCAAGCGATTGATGCGTTCGTGGCGTTCCGCACGCAGGAAGGCAAAGCCTTGCAGGCGATGTTCAACGAGAAGCTGGACGGCATAGCGGACCTTCTGGCGCAGGTGGAGCCGTTTGAGAAAGGACGCGTGGCGAAGATCAAAGAGCGGCTGGAGCAGAACTTGGCACAGTTGGCAGCGGAGACGCAAGCCATGATCGACCGCAACAGGCTCGAGCAGGAGATGATCTATTATCTCGAGAAACTGGACATCACCGAAGAGAAGGTGCGGCTCACTAATCACATCAAGTATTTCCGGGAAGTAATGGGAGAGTTAACGGCTAATAGCCAACAGCTAACAGCCGGAGTAGGGAAGAAACTCGGCTTCATTGCCCAGGAGATGGGACGCGAGATCAATACCCTCGGCTCCAAGTCCAATCAGTCCGAGATGCAGATCATCGTGGTCAAGATGAAAGACATCCTCGAGCAAATCAAAGAACAAGTGCTTAATGTCCTGTAACCCGTAACCCATAACCCATAACCCATATGATTTACATCTTCTGTGCGCCTTCGGGCAGCGGTAAATCCACGATGGTGAACCATTTGCTCACCACTCATCCGAACCTCTTCGAGCTCTCCGTGTCTTGTACCACACGTCCGCCACGCGGACAGGAAGTGCATGGCAAGGAGTACTATTTCATCTCCGTCGAAGAGTTCCAGAAACGTATTGAGAACAATGACTTCATCGAGTACGAGCAGGTCTATGATGGTCTCTATTACGGTACGCTCAAAGAGGAGATCGAGCGTATTGAGGCAGCAGGACGTCAGGTGCTCTTCGATGTCGATGTGAAGGGCGGTCTCAAACTCAAAGGCATTTTGGGTGACGAAGCCACCTCTATCTTCATCTGTCCGCCGTCCGTAGAAGAACTGCGCCGCCGGTTAGAGGGTCGTGGCGATACCAGCCCTGAGATGATTGAGAAACGTCTTGCCAAAGCGTCCATCGAGATGGAGGACATGAAGCATTTCGACCGCGTGGTGGTCAACGATGACCTCACGCACGCCTTCGAACAACTTGACGCCATCATCGACGAAAATAAGTAACTGTTTAACGTTTTGTTGCAAACAAAACCATTTTAACTTTCTAACTGTTTAACGCGATGCAACGCATCGGCATATATGGCGGTAGTTTCAATCCCGTGCATTTCGGGCACGTGGGTTTGGCTAAATGGGTCATTGAGAACACTGACCTCGATGAATTGTGGCTGATGGTGAGCCCTAACAATCCGCTCAAGCCCGCCGGTATATTGGCACCCGAAGAAGAACGTCTTGCGGCGGTACGCGAAGCTGTCAAGGACATTCCGCATGTCATTGCCTCGGATTTTGAGTTCGCCTTGCCGCGTCCGTCTTATACGGCGAACACCCTGCGTGCCCTCCAAGCCGCTTATCCCCAACACGAGTTCACATTACTAATAGGAGAAGATAACATAGCTATCTTCTCCCAATGGCGTGAATATGAGTATATTCTGGCTAATTACCGCGTTTTCGTTTATCCCAGAGCGTCCTCCCGACAAACGGGAGGAGCGGCCTCTGCCGAGAAGGGCTACCTTCAAACTCTCCATGCCAAAAACGTAGTGTTTTTGTCCTCCGCTCCGCTCTTCGACATCTCCTCTACGCAGATCCGTCAGCAGCAGGGACGGGCATGATCATTTGAGTTCTTTCAAGGCGCGTTTGACCTCGTCGTCGTGGCGTACTTGGAATGCTGCCTGGCCTTTCTGGAAATAGTAGCGCAGTACGATCTCTGCGCCCAACAGGTTCTTCACCTCTTCCTTATTCCGCATGATCGCTTCGCGGTAATCCGGCGTGAGCATCGGTTCGAGTGCTTCCAACTGACGGAGCACGGTTGAGTCGATGTCTTCGTTCTTTGCCATCTTGAGCATGTCGGCGAAGAACTTGCTGGTCTCCGTTTCGTATTTGAACTGCCGCTCGTCCAGGTACCTGCAGAAATCCTCTATGTCCGCGTCCGTCAGTTCGAAGGCTTTCGGGTCGGCGATGGAGTCATGCAGACGGTGGTAGCGCGTAGCGTAGTCAAACAGGTAATGGTTGATATAAAGCGAGTAGGTGATATCCACTTTGGCGGAATCCTTCAACTCGATGTCCGGCATGATGCCGCCGGCTGTGTCGCGTTTGAGTTCGTGCCCTTTCTGCCGCTCGCTGTAGTCAATCGCCTGGATGCAACGACCGGAGGGCAGGTAGTACTTGCTGGTCGTCACTTTGATATGTCCGCCATAAACGACCGGTCGTACGTTCTGCACCAGTCCTTTGCCGAACGTGCGTTGCCCGATGAGGGTAGCGCGGTGCAGATCCTGCAGGGCACCGGACACGATCTCGCTCGCGGATGCCGAATGCTTATCCACCAGCACTACCAACGGCAGATCCTTGTAACGCGGATTGTTGCGGGTCTTGTAGGTCCGGTTGCTGTTGGAAGTCTTACCTCGTGTCTCAACTATCGTCTGCTCGCGGTCCACGAACAGGTTCACTATCTGGATCGCCTCATCCACAATACCGCCGCCGTTACCGCGCAGATCGATGATGAGTTTGCGCGCACCCTGCGTGTAATAGAGTTCGTCCAACGCATTGCTGAACGCTTGTGCTGAACCTTCGGTGAACTCGCTGAAAGCGATATAACCCACCGGCTCGGACAATGTATCTGCTTGAAAGACGGTATAGTAACTAACGGCATCAAGATGGATGTCTTCGCGAACGATGGATACCTTGAAGGGTTTGTCAACGCCTTCGCGCTCCAGTTCCAGAACGACTGTCGTACCCGGTACGCCGCGCAGCATGTTGCTCACTTCGCTCACGTTCAGACCCTTTGTGCTCTTACCGTCCACCGTCAGGATTCGGTCACCTGCCTGCACGCCTGCTTTCTGTGCCGGCTTGCCCTCATAGGGGTTCACGGCATAGGTGTCTAATGAATCCTTTCCTTTTCCCTTTAACTTTTCACCTTTCACCTTTTTAGAGGGGCGTTGCTGGATGATCGAACCGATGCCGCCGTACTTGCCGGTAGTCATCATACGCAGTTCGCGGTCGTTCTTCTTTGGATAATAGACCGTATACGGGTCTATCTTGCGCAGCATGGCATTGATGGCAGTCTCCGTCAGATCCTCATAATTGAGGGTATCAACGTAGTTGACATCCACCTGCCGCATCACGTCCATGAAGATGTTGATACTCTCATCCGCCCGTGAGGTCTTCTGAACCTCTTGTGCCTGTAAAGGAGCACAGAACACAGAACACAGAGCACAGACCGATAATGCTATTTTTAACGTTTTATGAAATAAAACCATTTTTAACCTTTTAACGTTTTATGAAATAAAACCATTTTAACCGTTTAACGTAAGGTGTTAGGGACGAGGTCACTAACATCCTTACCGTACGCGTATAAATCGCGTACAAGGGTGGAGGATATATGTGCGTACTCGGGGCGGGTATAGAGAATGATGGTCTCGATGTCGCCCAACTGTTTGTTGGCTTCCGCCATGTTGCGTTCGTATTCAAAATCACCGATACAACGCATACCGCGCAAGATGAACTGCGCTTCCTGCTGCTTGGCAAAATCAACAGTCAGGCAGTCGTAGATCGCCACGCTCACACGCGGATCGTCTTTGAAGATCTTACGGATGGCTTCCTCGCGTTCGCGAATAGGGAAGGTCTCCCGTTTGGTACTGTTACGGCCGATACCGATGATGATCTCGTCGAAGATAGCCAGACCACGCTTGACGATGTCGTAATGGCCGATAGTGAAGGGGTCAAATGACCCGGGAAATATTGCTCTTTTCATAAATCTCTAAACTCTAAACGTTAAACTCTAAACTTTTACGGTGATTCATCACCGGAAATTCGTACATTTCGTATAGTTTTTCTCGGAGGAACGCCTCGTCCTTATTGGGGATGTCTATGAGTGCAAGGCGGCTCTCGATATACGCATCAAATTCCGTGCCACGCTCGAAGATCTCATATCCCTGGTGAATATGCCGGTCGATGATGTCGCATACGTGCTGCAACTGGTCGTGACTCGATTGTTGGCGGTACTCCGGATGCGCTTCCAACATCGCGTCTATCTCGGGATTGATGCTCGGCGTAAGTCGATAGACGACGTTCCCCTTGTAGCCCTTGATGCCCGTTTTCATGGACAATACATCGTCTTTCGCCCGTTTGCGCCATTGGGGGTTGTCCCGTTTGAGCTGCATCTCGGCGGCTTTGAGGTAGTCGCATGGGTCGAACTCATAATTGATGCTCACGGGGCATATATTGAGTGCCTTGACGTTCTCGTAAAAATCCGCCTCTCCCATGGTCAGCATGTGGAGTACGGACGGCTGCGTGAGGTCATTGCTGTCCTTTGCGCGTCCTTCGCGTTGCGCCAGCCAGATGGATTTGCCTTCTTCCCGCAACGAACGGATATATGCCGACAACTGCTTGCTGTTCTCCAACTGCGCATGTGCGCCGGCTCCGCGTTTGACCACAAAACAGCGGTTGAAACGCACGAGAATCTCTATCCATTTGTAGGCGAACAGGTTGTTACCGATACCGATGAACGGACGGATGAAATAGCGGATACGGAGCATGAGTGACAGCCATGCCGCGTCCAGCACGATGTCACGGTGGTTAGTCATGAAGAAAGCCCCGTGCTTGATGTCCTGTTCGATCTGTTGGCGGTCACCCAAGTAGTCCATACGGATGCTCTTTGTCGTCCGTTTCGCCCATATCTGCAAGAGGGGGAAGGCAAACAGAAAATCGCATATCGTCAGCAGCCATCCCACTCGATACGCCCGTATGTCTTTGAAATTATTCACAATTCTTAATTCTTAATTTTTAATTTTTAATTGTAAGCGTCAAGCGCAGCTTTAGACGCTTCCCTGTATGCTACCATCAGTCCTCCCGTGCCGAGTAGCGTGCCGCCGAAATAGCGGACAACGACCACGAGGATGTTATCCAGTCCGCGAGCGTCAATGGAGCGTAGGATAGGGGCACCGGCTGTGCCGTGCGGTTCGCCGTCATCCTTGGTGCGCCATAAATTAGGTCCCAGACGGTAGGCGTAGCATACGTGGCGGGCGTCATGGTACTTTTTCTTGTACCATGCAATCCGCGTTTTCGCTTCGTCCTCGTTCGCTATCGGTTCTGCGAACGCCAGAAACTTACTTCCCCGGTCCTTATAGATCCCTTCTGCTACCACTAACTGTTTAACGTTTTGATTTTTAATCAAAACCATTTTAACTGTTTAACTGTTTAACGAAGCCCAAGCTTCTTAGCAATCTCATCCGGAATAGCCTCCTTGTGTACAAGAATATCGTTGGTCTTGTATTTCATGAACGCCTCGCTGATGTACCATATGCCCTTGTAGTCCGAGCGGATGGTGCCCCAACTGTTCTTGACCATGTAATAGCGCTTGCCGTTCTGGTCCTTGGCGGTACCGAAGATCTGCATGCCGTGGTCGTCGGTCGTTTCCCAGTTGTCGAACGCCTGCTGACGCATCTCCTGGGTGATCTCTTTCTCCGGCAGCGGTTTCTTGGTCAGTTTCTCTTTCTGCTCGTCCTTGCTCATACCGACCCATTTGGCCATATCGCTGCCGGTGAGATCCGCACCCTTGTCGGCATCCGGCATCACGCCTATACCTTTGCGCGTGAAGCCGATCTCGCTCACGTCTGCCGCCCAGGCGAGCGTATAACCGTTGGCAATCGCGTTGTCAATGACCGCCATCAGTTCGTCAATCGGCAGATTGTACATCTGATCCATGCGCCAGTTGTCCGGCACCTCAAGGGCGAACTTCTCATAGAAAGGATGGTGGGTGTAACTGGTCAGCGACACATAGTCCTCGGCGTTCAGACCAAGCGACTCTACGTAACTCTGCGGCGTGTACATCTCGCCTTCGTACATGAACTCACGCGGACATTTGCCCAGATAAGTGTCATAGATCGCCTGCAGACCCTCACGCCATACGGGACTCAGTTTCTTCTGTCCTTTCAGTCCGTTCAGGTAGCCTTTGGCAACCGCACTCAGTTCGCTGAAAACGGGTAGAGTATCGGCTTCCGTCCAGCCGTAACGGATGCCCGGCATGGCGGACTTGGGTACGAGCCCGTAATGCTCCATGCAGTAGATGACATCGTACGCCGAACCGCCCTCTGCGAACTTGGGCTCGTGATACATACGCACGGTGTAGGTGGCACGATCCAGCATGGTCTTGCTGACCACGTACATCGGTGCGAATTCCACCTCCTTGCCTTTCATACGCAGCACTTCGCTCTCTAAGAATCCCAGGGTCGAGAACGCCCAGCAGGTTCCGCTGCGGTGCTGGTCCTTCACACGCGTGATAGCCACGCTGTCCATAGTCGTGAATACAAATCCGCTATCCACTTTCGCCGTATCCACTGCTGCGCTATCAATCATCAGCGCAGCTAAAAAACTTAGTATCAACATAATAATTTAACGTTTTTATGCAATAAAAAACCATTTTAACTTTTTAACGTGACTAAGTCACCATTTTAACCGTTTAACGAATTTCCGGCTCAGTCCGGGAATTCCATCAGGTACGCCTTGATGAACGCATCAATATCTCCGTCCATGACGGCATTGACATTGCTCGTCTGGTAATTGGTGCGGTGATCCTTGACGCGGCGGTCGTCGAATACGTACGAACGGATCTGCGAACCCCATTCGATCTTCTTCTTGCCGGCCTCCACTTTCGCCTGCGCCTGACGGCGTTTCTCCAATTCCAGTTCGTATAGTTGCGAACGTAAGTGACGCAAGGCGTTCTCGCGGTTCTTGGGCTGGTCACGTGTCTCCGTGTTCTCAATCACTATCTCGTCCGGCTGACCGGTGAGCGGATTGACGAACTTGTAATGCAGACGCACGCCGGACTCGACCTTGTTGACGTTCTGTCCTCCCGCGCCGGAGCTGCGAAACGTGTCCCAACTGAGGTTGGCGGGATTGACCTCCACCTCGATCGTGTCATCAATGAGGGGCACTACGAACACGGACGCAAACGATGTCATGCGCTTGCCCTGTGCGTTGTACGGGCTCACACGCACCAGACGATGCACGCCGTTTTCGGACTTGAGATAGCCGTACGCCATATCGCCCTCGATATTGAAGGTCACGGTCTTGATACCGGCTTCGTCGCCTTCCTGCAGGTTCTCGATCGTCACTTTGTAATCGTGCTTCTCGCAGTACCGCTGGTACATACGCATCAGCTGCTCCGCCCAGTCCTGTGCTTCCGTGCCGCCGGCACCCGAAACGATCTTCAGCACCGCCGGCATCTGGTCTTCCTCGTGCGACAGCATGTTCTTCATCTCCAGGTCTTCGACCTCCTGCAGCGCCTTCGCATAAGCGGCATCCACCTCTTCTTCCGTCACTAACTCCTCTTTGTAGTACTCAAAACTGAGTGCCAGTTCTTCTACGGCAGCACGCACACTCTCGTAGCCTTCAATCCATCGCTTGATGCCCTTCACCTTGCGCATCTGCGCCTCCGCAGCCTTGGCGTCATCCCAGAATCCCGGTGCTTGCGTATGCAGCTCCTCTTCTTCCAACTGGATGCGTTTCTCGTCAATCTGCAGGTAGGCTTTCAGCTTGTCCGCCCGCTGCTGTACATCTTTCAATTGTTCTATGGTTATCATAAGCCTATAATTTGCCAAATTAAAATCGGGTGCAAAGGTACAACTTTTTTTTGACATACGCAAGCGCGCGTGCATTTTTTTAAGGATTTTATTTGCATAAATCAGAAATTTGTTGTACCTTCGGAAGCAAATTAAAATTCTGGCAGCACAAAATTCGGTCACTAAAACGGGGTTTTATGCTGGTTTTGGCCTACTTTTGTGCGGGTTTTTGGGAATGGGCGGATATTTCTAAACCACCTGAAAGTACCTGAAAAGTACCTCGAAACCAGCACAAAACCCCGTTTTGGTCCGAAAAAAAATGAAACTTTTATTCCGCATCGCAAAAAAAAGTTCAAATAAATTTGATTTTTTATAAAAAATCCTTGCATATTCCAAATATTTTTAGTAATTTTGCACGCAAAATTGTTGACAATAAACAAAAGCAATATGAAAAACAAATGGATGATGGCGCTCGTGTGCGTGGCATTATGCGCGCTCGTAGCATGCAAAGACAGTAAGAAAGAGCCGGAAAATCCGGATCAACCCTCCCAGCCGACGCAGGACATCAACGGCAACAAGAGCCGCCCGACATGGCAGGCTCCAGACGAGTATGACTACACCTCTTCGATGACCGCAGTCATCAAGATCGAGACACTCGCCGGCAAGACGATCAGCGAAAGCGACATTACGGCAGACGATCTGCTTGCCGCCTTCAACGGCGAGAACTGCCTGGGCGTGATCGCTCCCCAGGACGGCCTTTTCTTCCTCTACATCGCCGGAACGGAAGGAGACGTTTCGCTCCGCTATTATTCCGCGCACTACAAGAACATCTTCGAGCAAGAAGCGGCTTTCCCCTTCCTGAACGATACGCAGAAGGGTACCGTTTCGGATCCCTTTGTTCCGCAACTGAAGGTGAAGAACTGAGATGAAGACCCGTTCGGACAAACCTGCCCGGTCGCATGCCGGACTGTGGATCATCGTGGTGGCGGCGATAGCGCTGGAAGCTATCTCCTGCACCATGTATTTCACCAGCCGTGCCGCTATCCGTACGGAAGCGCAGCAGCGCGCCGAAACGGAGCTGCGCAAAGCGGAACTGGAGATAGAGTTGCATACGATCGAGATGGAGACAGTGGCGAAAGCGCTGTCTATCTTCCTGCAAAAGCACCTCGACCAGCCCGAAGCCGCTTATGCCGCTACGCGTCTGGCGGTGCGTTCCTTGCGGGAGAACACCAGTCTGGCGGTCGCTTTCGTGCCGAACTACTACCCGTCGAAGGGCACCTATTACGAGATATGCAGCAGCCGGTTCTCGGAGGACAGCATCTATACCCGCAATATAGGCAGCGCGGAGCACGACTACACCCAGATGGAATGGTACCAGAACGGCTTTAAGCATGACAGCTGCTGGTGGTGCGAACCGTACCTGGATGACTCGGGCTCGGAGACTTTCGTGGTCAGTTGCTCCTATCCGGTGTATGACAAACAGGGTCGGGTAGTGGCGGTCGTTTGCGTCGATCTGTCGTTGGCATACCTCAAAGAGCTGTCGGAGAACCTGCAGGTCTATCCCAACAGCGTCTCTACCATCCGTTCCAGCCAAGGACGCGACATCGTTCCCGAGCAGGATACCGTAGCCGGAAAGAAATACAACCTCTTCCACGAAGAGATAGACGCGACCGGATGGCATATCGAGATCCGTATTCCCGAAGAGGAGCTGTTCCGCAACCTCAATCATATTGGACGCATCGTCGGACTGCTCATGCTCTTCGGTCTGGGCATGCTCATCCTCATCGTTTGGTACGCCGGACGTAACAACAAGCAGCTCATCGAATCGATGGCGCGCAATCAGAGCATGGAGAACGAGTTGAACATAGCCCGCAAGATCCAGATGGCGATGCTGCCGACCCATTTCCCGCCGCTCCCCGAATATCCGAACCTCAATGCCTACGGCTTGGTCGTTCCTGCCAAAGAGGTGGGCGGCGACCTGTTCGACTACTGTATCCGTAACAACCGTCTGTTCTTCTGCGTCGGGGACGTGAGCGGCAAGGGCGTGCCGGCATCTTTAGTGATGGCAATGACCCGTTCGCTGTTCCGCAGCTATCTGGCCTACAAAGACCGCCCGGCAGAGGTGATGACGCTGATGAATAACAGCCTGACCGGCGAGCAGAACATGCAGAATATGTTCGTCACCCTCTTCATCGGTGTGCTCGATCTGGCGGACGGCCATCTGATCTACTGTAACGGCGGTCATGATGCGCCGATCCAGATCAAACGCGAAGCATCAAACGACATCAAACAAGCTCAAACCTCCCATATCGTCCTCCCCTGCAAGGCGAACCTGCCTGTAGGCGTCATAGCGGACTTTGCGTACGAAGAGCAGGAAGCGACGCTCGACGAAGGCGACACGCTGTTCCTCTATACGGACGGACTGACCGAAGCGGAGAACAAGGAGCATCAACTTTTCGGCGAGCAGCGGATCATGGAGCAGTTGCAATCTGCCGGCGACAAACTGCCGGAGGTGCTGATCAAGGACATGCAGGCAGCCGTGGAGAAGTTCGTCGGCGAGGCGGAGCAGAGCGATGATCTGACCATGTTCGCCATCCGGTTCATGCCGTCGGAGGAAAGCCAACAGCCAACAGCTAATAGCCAACAGCCGGCCGAAGTCAGCCATCACTCCCTCGTCATGCGCAATGACATCGAGCAGATACCGACGCTTGCGGAATGGATCGATTCGCTCGGCATACCCGACGAACTGAACATGCCGATCAACCTCGCCATTGAGGAAGCCGTCAGCAACGTCATGCTGTACGCTTATCCGGACAACAAGAGCGGACAGGTGCTCGTGGAGTTTGAGGGCTGCAAGCATACGGACAAAGGCGAACGGCTGACCTTCGTTATCTCAGACAGCGGTATTCCGTTCGACCCGACCCAGAAGCCCGAAGCGGACATAACGCTCTCTGCAGAGGATCGTGCTATCGGCGGTCTCGGTATCCATCTCGTCCGTCAGATAATGGACCAGGTGAGCTATGCCCGCAAGAACAACAAAAACATCCTCACACTCGTTAAATACGCAAAATAATAACTATAACTATATGCAAACAGAAATTATTGAAAACGGCAACCAATTGATTGCACAATTCAGCGGACGTCTGGACACGGCGGCTGCTATCCCGACCGCAGAAGCGGTCAAACCTCTTTTGGAGGCGGCAAACAAGGAAATCATCCTGGAGTGCAGCCAGCTGGAGTATATCTCCTCGTCCGGTCTGCGTATCTTCCTCTCCATCCGTAAGGAAGCCGGCGCACGCGGCTCCAAAGTGATCGTGCGCAATATCAACGCTGACATCCGTCAGGTATTCATGATGACCGGCTTTATCAGCCTGTTCGAGATACAGTAATGGAAGGACTGGACCTGCATTGCGAGCTGATCATGGACGAGTACCGCGAGTCCGTTCCCATGCTGGAGCGGATGAAAGAGGAGGTACTCGGTCTGCTGCATGACGCCCTGGACCGTAACGGTCTGGTGGTGACGGCCGTCGAAGCGCGCATCAAGACCGAGCAGAGCCTTGCCGGCAAACTGGCACTCAAAGGTGCCAAGTACGCCCAGTTGAGCGACATCACGGATGTCCTCGGCGCACGTATCGTCACGTTCTACACCGATGACGTGGATCGTATCGCTGCCGTCGCGGAGCAGTTGTTCGACATCGATTGGGAGAACTCGGTCGATAAGCGCAAGCTGCACCAGCTCGATAGTTTCGGTTATAACTCGCTCCATTACATCTGCCGGCTGCCGAACTACCCGCTGCGCTTCGAACTGCAGCTCCGTACGACCTTGCAGCACGCCTGGGCGGCGATCAACCACGATACGGGTTACAAGTCCGGCGTGGAGATCCCCCGCGAGTACATGCGTCAGATGAATCGTCTGGCAGGCATGTTGGAGATGGTGGACGACGAGTTCAGCCGTATCCGTACGGAACTGACCGACTACCGTCGCCGCGTGCATCAACTGGTGCAGAACGGCAAGTTGGACGACGTGCTGCTCGACGGCGATACCTTCCGCAGTTACTTGCAGGCCCGCCCGCTTGATGCCCTCAACAAACGTATTGCCGCCATCAATCAGGCGGAGATTCAGGAAGCGCCGCTCATCCGTTATCTGCGTGTGCTCAAAGCACTTGGATGCAACACGCTGGGCGACGTCAACCGGCTCATCAAGCGCTACGAAGATGATGCGTACCGTCTGGCACGCCATCAGTTGGGCAACACCGATCTCGACATCATCTCCTCCGCCGTCGGATTGCAGAACATATGTATCGTCTGCATTCTTACTTCCGGAGGCGGCAAGATCGGTCTGCTGCGACTCTTCGATGTGCTCAACGGACACAACAGCCAGAATGATGAACTGGCCGAACTGACCTATAATCAGGCAATGAGTTTGCCGTTTATGAAAAATTGAATTATGGAACCAAAATTGATAGACCTTAATGACTACGTGCGCACGGGCGAAGGAGCCAACGGCGCGAGTTATAATCATAAGTCGGATCCCAACATTATGATGAAGCTGTACCTGCGCAATTTCGATTCCGCCCGTACAGAACTGGAGATGGCGAAGAAAGTGTATGCCATGGGTATTCCGACCCCCGAACCCGGTGACCTCGTTACCGATGGAGAGCGGATGGGTATCCGTTTCCGTCGCATAGAGGGCAAGAAATCCTATTCGCGTGCTTGCGGCGATGATCCCGAGCATACGGAGGACTACGCCCGTGAGTTTGCGCGCCTGTGCCTCCAGCTGCACAATATCCATGTCGATACCACGCAGTTCGAGAACGTCAAAGACCGTCAGTACCGATGGATTAAGGAAAACCCCTTCTTCACGGACGAAGAGAAAGACAAACTGCGTGCTTTCATTGCTGCCGCACCGGACAGCGACCGGGCGTGTCATGGCGACCTGCAGTTCTCCAACGGTATCTTCGTGGACAAAGACGGTGTACGCACTCCTTATTTCATTGACCTCGGTGACTTCTGTTACGGCTATCCGATGTTCGATCTCGGCATGGTTTATCTGTGCTGCCTGCTCAATGACGAATCATGGACTTTGGAGCAGTATCACATGTCGAATGCGATCGCCGCACGTTTCTGGGACGCCTTCGCGGACGAATACTTCCATTCACCGGACTGCCCGATCGAGGGCTGCGGACCCGATGCGGACATCAAAGAGATAGAGAAAACGGTACGCGTCTATGCCGGCCTCAAGACCCTGCTCATCGAGAGTTGTACCCATTGCCCGATGCCCGAATTCCGCGCCGTATTGAAGGAAAGCATTCTGAAAAACTGAAAACTGAATACTGACAACTGAATACTGACAACTGAAAGCTGATGGCTAACAAATACATAGATTCGGATTTGCTGGACCGCGCGATCATTTTCGCCGTCAAGGCGCACCATAATACGGAGCGTCGGGGGAAGGGTTTTCCGTATATCGTTCATCCGATGGAGGCGGTGGAGATAGTCGCGACCATCACGTCCGATCAGGAACTGCTGGCGGCAGCGGCGCTGCATGACACGGTCGAAGATACGGACGTGACGGTGGAGCAGAT
>JAEEGL012126663.1_pt1 | contig 14268 bp, 12 predicted proteins | sample 9134231 | NCBI WGS metagenome assembly JAEEGL01 (sample SAMN16246548, study PRJNA631951) | gut metagenome | biome: gut microbiome; feature: rumen; material: fiber-attached | host: Bos | place: Iran: Karaj | collected 2018-10 | reverse complement strand
TCTTTATGAGAATGAATTGAATTAATATTTTTTAAATTACAACTTTTTAATTGAATTTTATGTTTATCTTTTAATAAATGAAATCCTTCTAATTTCTCAATTCTATTTTCTATTTCTTTTATTTTATTATTTTTTTCTAATTTCTCAATTCTTTCATTTAATTCACCAATACTATCTTTTAATTCTTTGTTTTCTTGTTTTAAATTTTCAAATCTATCCTTTAATTCTTTGTTTTCTTTTTTTAAATTTTTAAATTCTTTAAATAATTTTTCAATCATTTCATTTGATACTATATTTTTTTTTTGTAAATTCAATGCAACATTAGAATAATTTGACGAAGCAGCAATTAAAATTAATTTTAAATTCATATTTTCTTCTTTAATTTCTATTTTATTTATATCAATTAATGTACTAATAAATTTAATAATATCTTGAGTTGTGAAACGTTTTAATAATTTATGTTGATATAACTCTTCTAAATTAAAATTAGATTCATAAATTGTAATATCTTTTTCTATTAATATATTAATTATATCTAAATGAGTTGATAATTTAATTAAATATTGTTGATATGGTTTTTGAATTGATGTATTATGTAATAACTTTATTGATTCCATTTATATAAATTTTTTTTTAATTTAAGTTATATATAAATTCATAAAAAATTACATTATAATAATATAAAATGATTATTTATAGTTTATATTAAAAAAGAAGAAATAGTGATATTACAAGAAATCAATTAAAAGAATTTGAAAATTTAATATATAATATAAAAAGATTAATAGGTATAAATTTTACATTATTTAAATCACAAAATCTAAAAAATTTGTTTTTGATATTATTTAACATGTATCTCCTGCAATAACTTTTATATCCTTTGAAATCAAATTCATTAAATATAATTGATTAATTGAGAAATCTTGTAAATATCAAATTTAACTTGATTACCATATACTTTTCCTAAATTAACTGCATTTTCTGGGTAACACTTTGAATATATAATTCAATTACTTTTTTAAAATCACCATCCTAATTCTTTTAATTGAGCTGCTTTATCTAATTGATCATTTGATATTAACCATTCATAATATTGACTTTTAATTTCATTTAGAATTAACTATTGTTTCATCTAACAAATTATTTTGTAAAAGTAAATTTTCAGATTTATTAAATTACTTATCTAATATAAGTAACCTTGCTTCAAATAATGGATGATCTACTGTTAAATTATTTTTTTTGATATATTACATTACTTTTTTTATATAATTAACTTTTGAATAAGAACCTATTGAAGAATAACATCTTTCAGCAACTATTAAATTTTTATTTTCAATAGATAATTTTACAAGAGTTTTCCAATGAGTTTCAGTTTCAGTTTCAGTTTTCATTTCTAAATTTTCTAAAATTTTAACAGCTTTATTTAAATTATTTTCATCAAGTGCAGATGAAAATGTAATTAAACCATCATCTAATAAATAAGTTTGAGTATTACCATAATTATTTCCTTTGCTTCTTCAACAATAACTTCAGTTTTTCCTTATTTTTTTCTCTTTCTTCAACATCTCCTTTTCACTAGTATAATTTTCATTATATCTGGATCATCAACATTATACCAAAAACAAATATTTTTCCTTTCTTGAGCTACTAAAACTTCAGAATTTGGTACCCATTGAACGAAACCACAGAAATTTAATAAGGTTACTTTTTTCTTTTCAAAAATATAATATAAATATAAATGCCTTTTTCTATCTCTAAATATTAATTTATTTCCATTTTTATTTAATTCTAAGAAATCTATTTTACTATCATGATTTATTGTTGCTATATTTTGTTGAGCTGCCATATCTTGAACATATATTGTATTTAAGTCAATTAAATATGCTATTATTTTTAATGTTTGATTTTTTCCTAATTGAGCTCCAGCATAATTTAATCTGCAACTAATTAAATTTGAATTAATATATTCAGTGGGACAATAACCTAAAATTTCATTTCTTCCATATTCAATAAGAGCTAAACCATCATTATTATATACCATACAAACATTATAATTACTAAAATCAAATTTTTCTTGTCCACTTCTTTTCCATTGAATTTCAGAATGTTTTTCCAAATTTAAATCTCCCACAATTAAACTTTCTTTAGTAAACAAAACTACGAAATTATCTAAATAAATATTTAACTTAACAATATCAGTACTCATTTGAGGTTTAATAACTAATCTTTTTTGGTTTTGATTATTTTTAATAACAACTTGATTATGAGAGACATAAGTGATTTCAAAGATATCTTTAAATATAGTTTTTTTTAGACAAGCTTCAAATAAATCAACACTTCCACTTAAATTACCAGTAACTAAAGTAGAACCATCAGGTTTCCAACAAAGAGCAGTTACACTATATAATCCATCAACAAATTTAGGACAATTTTCCCAGACTTGTTTTCTTCCATTATATAGAAAAACACAAAATTGATTAAAATTACCAACAGCAATTGCATCCCCAGAATTACTTACTCTACAAGAAGAAAATTCTTTTATTCTTTCATCATTTGAAAAATCGAAATTTTGTAATCTTTTACCTATATCATTATAAAAAACTACTCTATAATCATTTCCTGCTGCTAATATTGAACCTGATGAACCACATGTTAAGCAATATGGAACACTTGTATGAACACATAATTTTTGAACATTTGAATTTTCTAAATTATATTTTAATATTACATTATCTGTATATCCTGATATAATAAATTTACCGTCTAATGAAGTTCCTATTGAAACAACTGAACATTCATATGAATAAAGAACATTTGATTCATTATTTTTTAAATTACCTAATTTTACTTTTCCCTCTGATATTCCATAATATATATTATTTGATTTTGCTCTTGACCAAACCATACAAGTTACACTTGATGAATTTTCAAATTTATTACATATTGATTTTCTTTCCCCCCATTGACTACCTAATTTATAAACAAATATAAAATTATCACTTTGAGCAATTGCTAATTTCGTACTTTCTGGATTAAATATAATATCTCTTATTTCATAGTTTTTATTTTGACCTCCGGCTTTTGTACCAAAAGATTCTTTTTTGTTTCCTTCTTCATCAAATAATACTATTTTTCTATCTGCTGTTGCTACTGCTAAACGCATGTTATTTGGAGACCATGATATTCCACAAATTTTTGATATTTGGGTTCCTGAAGGTATTAAGTTTCTTGAATGACGGAAGTTCATTTTTTTATATAAGTTATTTAAATTTTATAGCGTTTTTATATTTTTTTTTTCCAGTTATTTAGTTTATAGATTTATTTTTTAATTGAGGTGTTTTTTTATTTTTTTTCTTTAATTTTTTTTTTGTTTTAAACATTTTTTAATTTGAAATAATTAGAGAACACCAATAATATTAACTCCAATTTGATTGAAATTTAAATAAACAACAAAATATTTTTATTTTGCCACAAAAATATTCAAATTTTGGATTTGCAATTTATTTAAAATTAAATCCTATAAGTTTATAATGAAACTTCAAAATTTTTCATGAAATTTATAAATCATTAATAATTTTCTCTTACTCAATTATGAGAATTAGTTTCAATTTTTTATGTACTTATATTTAATATAATTTATATTTCATTATTTAATGTTAATGAAAATAAATTTTGTGTTTTTTGTCCGTAAAATTTTTTATTTGTTTACTTTTAATTGAATAAATTATTATATTTGTATTATGATTTAAAGTTATACATTTGATTTTTTATTCTTATTATTGTTAATTAATTTACAAAGAAAAAATAATTTGATAATGGATTGTCAAAATTATGAAAATTTAATTAAGGAAAATACACATTTATACAAGAAAAAGAAGGAAATCTAAATATTCAAAATCTAGAATTAAATAATAAACACAAATAAATCCCTTTATGTTTAAATAATTGTGTAAAATGGGATTTAAGATCAGAAATTAAAAACGAAAAATCAAATAATGAAATAACAAAAGAATACAAATTTCAAGGAAAAAGTTTATTTTTTAAAAAATTAGAGGCTAGTATATTAAATATTCTTCAGAATAATACTTCGAATTATAATAATAACTTTTTAAAGGAAAATTACTTAAATAAATTAGAAAAAGAATCAAAAAATCAATTAAATTATTCTAAATTAAAAGAACCTTCTTCTCCATCTCCTTCACTGAATAATCTTACAATAAGAGATTTTTTAACTATAAACTTTCCTATTGATAATTCCGAATTTAATTTTATGATAATTGATGCAAATTTAGGTGTTCTTGAAAATTTAAATAATATTTTTTTCTTAGAATTTGATTTAACTAATGGTAATAATGATAATAATTTAGATTTAAGGAGTTTAAATGATGAATGTGTTGAGAAAGAAATTTTTTTGAGTTAAATGATAAATATCATGATGTTCAAATTTTTAAGCGTGCTTTATTATTTTCTGTTGAGTATAGAAAGTTTATTAAAAATAATTCAATTTAGACTTAAAAATTTTAAAAATAATGTATATGAGGATAAAAGAAAAAATTGGAAAAGAAAAAAAAATAATAATATAAAAGGTAATTTAAATATTTATGCTAAAATTTTAAGTAATATTAATATAGGAATTGAATTCACAAGGCCATTTCAAGGAGATTATGAAATTTTTCATACTAATTTTAATTCAGCGGTCAATTCTTATATTAAAATAAATAAAATTTATTTAGAATTATGTATACTTAAAATGTTTATTAATAATAATATAAATTTATCTTTTTTTTTAAATAATGATGATAAATTAGAAAAAGAAAAACGATGGTGCTACTAGTGATACATCAAATCAATCAAATAAAGTAACAAGTCCTTTAATAATTGATAATAATGAAAATAACTATAGTAAATCAAATAATATGAATAATAATTTATCATCTCCACCAAAATTAACCTATCAAAATGATTTTGAAAGGATGCTATATAATCAACATAATTCACCACCATCAATAAGAAATAAATTTACTTTAGGAAAATATATCAAATATAATTATTATAATTCACCTAATATATATAATAATAATAACAGTCCAATTTCAATGGGGAACTTTGTTCAAAATAATATTAATAGTCCAAAAATAAATTCTCCTATTATTTATACTCCACTAAGTCCAATTATGCAGAATCCTTATATAATAAATTTTCGAAATTTACAAAATAATAATAATGGGCAAAGGAAATTTTGTGATAATTTATATGAAAAATTAAAGGAAAATCCATTATCAAAAATGAATCCAATTAATTATAATAATAATAGTTAAACTCCTGTTATTATGAGAGTTAATAATGATGAAATTATAAGGGCAATCCCTGTTCAACCTTTTATTTCTTCTAAAGAAATAAAAATAAATAATAATAGTAATAATAATAATAATTTTTATTCTATGACTCCAATGATTCAAACAATACATAAAAAAATTTTAGATTGGGAAAATAAAAACACTAATTATAATAATATTAATCTCAATATTAATAATAAAAGTGATTTTAATAATATAACATTAAATGATATTCAAATAAAGAATTGTTTAAAAAATGAATTTTTGAATTTTTTTGACGGAAAAAATAATTTGGAAATATTTATTAATTCAATTACTCCATTTATTAGTAAAGAAGAATCAAATCATTTTTTTAAAATCAAATTAATGACTTATTTCAATTTTTTCAAATATATATTTACATATTATTTATATGGTTATTTCGTTAATATTAATTATTCAATTTCATTAGATTCAATAAATCTAATAATATCAAACCAAAATATCATCCAACAAATGATTGATTTTTTAATTTCAATAAATCAAATTAAAACAAAAGAAGAAATAAAAGAAAATAAGGATATAATTGTTAGTGATTTACCAAATTTAATGGTAAGATTTCATTCAAATAAAATGATAATTTTATTTATTGGAAATAAACAATGGCATTCTAGACAAATTTTTATAAATGAAATAAAAGAAATAGCAAAAAAAATATCAATATTACAAGAAATCAAATTGAAGATATTGACAATGAATCTTATTTTTCTACTTTATATCATCCAACAAAAGCAAATAGACCTTATATGACATTTACTTCATTTATAGTATAATATAGATTTAATAAAGAAATAGTTTTGGAAAATGATAAATATGAAAAAAATTAAAAGGGAATTTTACCTATAAAATTTGAGCCTAAATTATATTTAACAAAAATATCAATTAGTGGTTTTTTACCTATTCTTATTCCACCATTTATGCCTTTTATGACAAATTATAATAATAATGATACAATTTTATTGAATAATTTAATTAAAGGAGTTATGGATAATTTAAGAAATATAAAACATTCATCTTTTGATTATGATTATTATCTGAAGACTAGTAATTATAATCAAAATTTTAAATAATAGACATATTTATTTCATTATAAATAATATTTTTTTTATTATTTTAAACAATTAATTAAAAACTGTTTAAAAACAGAAGATAAGAATATGATTTAGCTTATATAATTACTTTATTTATTTGGAATTATAAAAATATTATAATATAAATATTGATAAAGAAAATATATTTTTCAAATGCCTAAAATAATAAAAAAAGGATAAAATTGAAAAAATAATATTTTAATAAAATATTTAAAATAAAAGATCTATCTTTTAATTTAAAAGTCAAAAAAAATAAAATGAATATTGATTAAAAAAATTAATTTTAGTCATGTTTTAGAAATACTTTATAAACATTTAATGACTCTAATCTTAAAAATAATGGTATATTTTTTTATTTATTGTATATAAATATTGATTTTATTCAAAAGGTTTTATTAATTTTCTTCAAGAAATAAAATTAATATATTATTATGAAAAAATTAATTCCACATTTTTTATTTTAATCTCTCATTTATGATTATTTTTTCATTTAATGTCATTTTTTCTCTTTGAATTTATTTAAATTTCAATGTTTGTCAAGATAATAGGAAATCCTAGATTTATAATAAAATGTTTGTTTTGAGAAAGAATGAAAAAAAAAATTTAAATTGAGTAATTTTAAATTTTATATTATAATAAATATAAAAATATGCTTTTAATTTGAAATGTATTTATAAAACTATATATTTTTTGATTAATTTAACAAATTTCCTCATCAAAATTAACTTCAATCTCAAAAGTAAAAAGAAAGGGAAGATTAATGACATAATTTGCATTATTAGTTGTTTCATTTCCATGATATTTTAATAAAGGAAATTGATTTATAGAAATATTTTGACCACATATTGGACAATTATGCTTTCCTTTCTTATATAAATTTGCAATACAAACTAAATGAGCTGAATGACCACATTGTAATTGAATTTTTTTCATTAATTTTGTTTCACAAATTTTACAAATGTCATTTGATTTTTCATCATAATTATTTTCTGGATTTGCCATTAAACACCTATAAAAGTCTTTTTGAGCTTCATAAATTCTATAATCATTAACACATTTAAAACCTAGATATATTAACATTAAACTTATATATAAATAACATGAAAATGAATTTTTTTTTGAATATATTAAAATAAAACTATATTTATAAAAAAGAAATAATCGACTTATTAAAGACAAATGAATTTTTCTTTTTATTATTGCTATTAACCAAGATTCTTTTTCATCATTGGAAATTAAACTTACAAAATATCCAGTATGTCTTATTGTTATAATCTCTATAATTTTCAATATTAAATAAATACCTTTACTTATTATTATATATTTATATAATATGTTATTAGATTTTGAAATTAAAATATATATTACTAAAGTGAATAACATTGTTGATAAAATTATTGTTATATAATATAAATATTCTAATAATAAATCTCTATCACTTTTTATGAATTTAACTTCAAGATATTTAATTATAAAAATTAAAGATAAAAAATGATAAAGACCAATTAAATAAGTAAAACAAAAATCAATTGGATTTTTTAAATCTAATTCATCACTTAAATAAACCAAAATAAAAAAAGAAATTGGAGATGAATATATTAATTCTGCTTTAGAAAATAATTTTTCATGGTATTTAAATTTATGTGAAAGGTCAATTCCAAGTATATTTTTTATTATAAATGTTAAAAATGAATAATAAATAAGAAGAATAAAAATCACTATAAAACAACCAAAATAAGGTTTTTTTAATAAAATTTTTTCAAGTAAAATTAATTTGTTTTTGTCATGAATAGTAAATACTTCATAAATAAAAGGAATAAATGTTGAAATATTTAAGATATATAAATATGGTAATACCATTTGGAAATTAGGACTGAAAAGAATATTTAGAAATGATATTTTTGATTCAGACATATTTTTCTTTTATAAAAAAATAAAATTAAATTACACCAGAAAAAAATTTTTATTCTTTACAAAAAAACTCAAACAAATTAAATAAAAAATATTAAAAATAAAAAATGAATAACAAGTTTAAAAAATTATTAAACCATTAAATAATAAATAATATAATTTTTTTTCATATAATAATAAAATAAAAAAATATTAAAAACAATACTATATAAATCATTAAATAAAACTATAATAAAATAACATGGAAGAAGTACCAATAGTTCAACAAGATCCTCATAGAGTAATGACAAGAGCAGAAATAAGACATAAGAGAAAACAAGAAAAAAGAGCAAATAAAAAAGAAAGAATTGGACAAACAAAAGAAATTAAAGCAAAAACTAATAAAATTTCTGTTCCTAAAAGAAATGCTAATACTGCAAAAGATATTAAAAGTAGAAGACAAATTAATCAAGCTAGAGGACAAAATCATTAAAAATTTAAATTTTTAAATTTTATATTATCTATTATTCTTTATATATATTAAAAATTGAAATTCTGGGTTTTCATATTTTTTAGTTTTCTATTTTCCTTTTTTTTATTTTAATCAATAACAAATAATAAAGTAAAAAATTTAAAAAAAAAAATATATAAAATATATTTTTTACTAAGACTACTATGCCAAAAAAATAAAAAAACTCATAAAAAAATAGAAATAAATTTTACTTTAAATTCTTAATAAATTGATATGCACTTCTAGCACATCTTCTTCCAAAAACAGCACATTCTAAAAGTGAATTACCTCCTAATCGATTACCACCATGAACACCTCCAGTCACTTCTCCAGCTCCATATAATCCTTTAATAACTTTACCATCAACATTAATAATTTCACCATCTTTATTTATTTTAATTCCTCCCATTGTATAATGAATAGATGGAGAAACAATTCCCGCATAAATATAATTAGATAAATTAAATTTCCTTGGAAAAACAGTTTTACCAAATTCATCTATTTTATTATCACAATCTTTATTATATTGTTCTAAAGTTAATATTACTTGAGTATAATTTAATTTAAATTCATCACAAAAATTTTCAATAGTATATTTCCTTAATAAACCTTTATTAACATAAAATAATATATTCCCACCATATTCATCAATTCCTTCTTGATTTAAAATAACAAAAGCTTCATATTGTTTAATAATATCAGTATGAGCTAAATTACAATTTTTAATAATTCTTTGAGAAACATAATCTCTAGGTCCTAATTCATTACAAAATCTTTTTCCATTTTGATTAATTAATATAGCTCCTACACCTCTAATTAATTCAGGAGCTAATATTTTATGATTATCATATCTATTATTTAAATCTACAAAACCTGTAGGATGTAATTGTACTTGCTCCATATCTACTGCATATGCTCCTATTTTAAAAGCGATTTTCATTCCTATTCCTTTTGTTTGAGGACCATTTGTTGTTGGAAATTTCATTAATCTTGGAACATATTTTTTTAAAAGGGAATTTTCATCTGAAAAATCATGACCAAATCCTCCTGTTGCTAATATAACTGTTTTTGATTTAATATATTTAATTTTATTTATATTATCTGATTTGTAATAATATACTCCTTCTACTTGATTATTTTTTTTTGAATATATTAAATCTGTTACAGTGGTATTTAAATATATTTTTATATTTGGATTATTTTGAAGATTTTTATATGTTGTTGAAGTTAAATGAAAACCAACAGGAAATTTATTTGGTCTTAATGTTCTTTTTACTGAATGACCACCTAAAATACCTAATTTAGATAAATCTGCTTTTTGTTTTGTGAAATAATTATATATATCAGTACTATCATTAACTAAAGTAGAAACTAAATTTATATCATTAATATATTTCCCACTTTTTCTAGTATCATTAAAAAATAAATCAAATGAATCTTGTATATTTTCTTTTTTTTGCATTGGAGAATTTAACATATTTATTCCACTTGTTGCTTTCATTGAATTTCCTCCATATTTTGGTTCTTGTTCTAAAATACATATTTTTAAACTTCCATTTGATATATCATTTGCCTCATATGCTGCTGATAATCCTGCTAAACCTGAGCCAACTATTATTATATCATAATCATATGTTTTTGAAAGTGATAATATTGATTGAATTTTTTTTATTTTTTCTATTGTTTCTGGAATATAATTTGGGTTTGATTTTATGTTATATGACAAATAGATTATTATTGATAATATTAATATTATTAAGGACAATAATAATTTGATATCTGCCATTATATTTTTATTTTTATTTATGTTTTTATAATTTTTATTTTTGTATATATTTGATGTATACGTGTAAATATTTTATGTGAAAGTTAAATATAAATTTTTGTTCATATTTTTGATTATTTTTTTATAAATTTAATAATTATACAATTATGTTTGAAAAGGTTGAAGAAAATTTTTTTCCTCTTGAAAATATTTTAAGAAAAAAATTGTATAATTTATATAAAGATAGAGATATTGATGAATTAAAACAAATAATTGTTGAGGTTGAAATAAAAAATGTTTATTTAATGAAAGAAATTGAAAATCTAAAAAATATAAATGTGAGATTAGAACAAGAGTTGATTGATGAGAAAAATAATAAAGCATTCAAAAATTTATTTAATGAAAGAAAAAAAAAAGAAATCAAATTTGGATTGATTGATACAAATATAGGTGATTCTAATTTAAAAATTTCAAATGAAAATTTTGTAAAAAAAGAATTAGATATTAATATTGATGAAGGAAAAGATTTAGAATTATATGATATGATGCTAAATGCAGAATTAAATGAAAAAGCTTTTGAAGAATTAAAACTTGGAATTCCAATTCCAGAAAAAATGAGTTTTAATCAATTTGAAAAAAAAGATTTAAATAAACAAATCAATAATAATATTAAAGTGAGCAACAGAAATGGAAATAATAATAAAAAAAATCAGATAAATAAAAACATAGATTATACTTCGGGTAATTCAAAAAATAATCAAATTAATAAAAATGAAAATAATAATATTAATAATCAAGAAAAAATTAAAAAATAAAATTTTTTGATTGTAAATGAAATCTATTCCATGAAAATTCAATGCTCATTACTTCATAAAGTTTTTTCAAAATTCTTTTTTTTCTTTTTTACAAATATCAAATTTTTTCATTTAATTTTTTATTATTTATATATTCAACTTTTTGAATTTTATTCTTTTTAAATAAATTATTATTTCCATATGTTTTTTTACTTGGATTTTTACATTAGTTACTTTTTACAAAAAACTCCAATTTGATAGTCTCAAAAACTTTATTTTATTATTTAATCATCTTTATTAAATCAATTTAAATTCTAATTTCAAGAAAAATTAACTTCTAAAACATTATGTTCTATATTTATTAATTTATCTAAAAAACAAAATTTATAAAAATATTATATTTAAAATAAATATCCAAAATAAATAAAAAAAATAAAGAATATAAAAAAATAAAATTAATAAAACAAAAAAATATAAAAAAAATAATTGCTCAATAATCCACATTAGATGTGATTCTACTGATAATTAAATGACTTTCTTTTTTTAAACTATCTCTAATATCATTACATTCATCAGCATTATATCTAATTCTTTCTAAAATTTCACTGAGAACTTTTAAAGTATCTCTATCACCAATAGAATCACCATAAAAAGCTTTAATACATATTCCATTATTTTTTTGTAATTTAAACGCTTGAGGTAAATTATCAACAATAATAATTTTTTTTAAATCTCTTCCTAATTTATTTAAATCTTTTACATAATCATTTCCATTTAAACTTGCATGTTGTCTATATAATCTATATTCAAAATATTTTTCATTTTTTTCTATAATATTAACTATTGGATCTACATATTCTGGCGTTCCGAAAGAAAATAAAATTAATTCATATAAAAATTTCATTCTTTCTAAAAATTCATATAAATATGGCCTTAATATTAAGACTTTTTTTTTAGTGTCTTTTTTTATAAAAATTAATGTTTCATCTAAATCAAGTACTAAAGTATATTTATATAATTTTGTATTCATTTTCGGTAAAAAATATAAAGGATTTTGTTTTGATATATTATTATAATTATTATGAATAAAAATATTATTTTCATCATCAGGAAATTTTACTCTATAAGAAAGAATATAAGATGCATTTGGATCTGTAACTTTATAAAGAAATAAATTAAAAAATCTATCAATATCCTCAATTGTATAATTATCAGAAAAAGAAAAAGCATCAAAAAAAAAAGAAGATATAATTTCTTTTTTATTCTTTGCTTTATCATTATATCCATGCAAAGTAAAAGGAAATTTATATTGTTTTATATTAGGATGATAAGTTTCTGAATATAAGTTATCTATTATAATTTTAAAATAATTTCCTATAGTTTTAATATTATGATATATAATTTGTATTATGTGATGTTCATCTAAATCATCTTTTGTTAAATTCATACTTAATTCATTTTTTACTATATTATATAATTTTTCATACCATACATAATTTTCATATGTCATTTTTGATTTATGTAAAATAAATCTTACTAAAACTAAAAAATTAAAATGAATTTGTTCAAAAATTGATTTAAGTAAAATAATGACTTTATTTAAATATTTATCATAAGATACAATATAACATAAACAATAACATAATAATTCAATTTTAATTGAATATGTCATTATTTTTCTATTATTTGAATCTTTACATATTTTTATTAAATTATTATATAAATTTGAATTAAAATAGAAATTTATCCATTCAAAACATTCATTATAACATGGTTGATAAATATTTAATTTTGATAAAACATCTTTTAATTTATTTTCTAAAATAAATAAATATTCAATAATTAAATCTAATTCATTTTTTTCAAAGTATAAATTTTCATTTTCTTCAGTTAAAGCTCTAGAACGAGTAATAATTTTATTATTATTTCTTGTATTTTGAAAATAAGAAGAAAAAGCTCTTTTATGATTTAAGCTTTGAACATCATTTGTAGTATTATTTCTTATTCTATTTAATTTATGATTGATTTCATAATTGTTATTCTCAGTTAAAATTGTTTTATATTCATTTCTTGGACTTTCATTAATTAAAGGAATATTAATTTGATTTTCATAAATTTTATTTTTTAAATTATTATTAAAATTAGCGTTTGATTTACATTTTATCATAGAATTTCCTCTATTATTAATATTATAACCTAAATTACTTAATTCTTTTTTACTAGCAAAAATTACACTTCCACTTTTAATTAAATTTGCATTATTATTATTTGGAGTGCTAAAAGATCTATTATTAGCTTCATATAATTTAGAAAAAGTTCTATTTAAATTTTTACTAACTTGATGAAGAAGAAATCTATAATTATTTCTATTATCCTTTAAAGGGGAATGACTTATTTGACTTGAAGGTTGAGTTGGAGGAGAATTATTATTTATATTATTTTTTTCATTTATAATTTTATCATTTGTCCCTCTTGGAGAAATTACTATTGAATTTAAATTAACTTTTTTTACACTGTTTGTAACTTTTGATTGATTTAATTTTTGACCAGTGAATTCCAATTTTTTATTTGAATGCTTTTTTAATTCCTGCTTTATCTTAACTGAAAAAGGATTAGTATTTCTTTCTGTTTTTGTTCTTTCCTGTTCTTTCCAAAGTAATGTTTTATTTATTGTAATTTTAGTTTTTGGATTAATTGTGTTATTAATATTGTTTGAATGATTATTTGATAATCCTGAATTATTTGTAATAGATTTTACTAATGTTTTTTTAACAGTTAAAGGCTTTATTGATGAAGCTTTTTCTTTCTCAAAATATTTTAATTTCATAAATGTAATTCTCTT
>JAEEGL011611099.1_pt1 | contig 14268 bp, 14 predicted proteins | sample 9134231 | NCBI WGS metagenome assembly JAEEGL01 (sample SAMN16246548, study PRJNA631951) | gut metagenome | biome: gut microbiome; feature: rumen; material: fiber-attached | host: Bos | place: Iran: Karaj | collected 2018-10 | reverse complement strand
GTTCGGGGATGTTGAATAAAGTTCAGTAAATAATTCCCGGTTTTCGATAAATCATGGGTTTTAGTGACCGGAGTATCATAAGGGAGGTGACAAAATGTCTATATGTCCTAAGAATAAATCTTCCAAGGGTAGAAGAGATCAGAGAAGAGCCAACTGGAAGATGAATGTTCCTACGCTGGTAAAGTGCAGCAAGTGCGGCGAGCTTATGGTACCGCACAGGGTATGCAAGGCCTGCGGCTCATATAACAAAAAAGAGATCATACCGCAGGATTGACAGGTGAAACGCTTTTGGCTGCCGCAAAACGGCAGCCATTTTACTTTGTGTTTGCTTTTTACCCGAATGTCTAGTATAGTAGATAAGGAAATCAGCGCTTATCATTATTGTTTGGGAAGGTTTTGAGATGGTTCGGATTGTTGTTGATGCCATGGGAGGGGATTATGCCCCCAGCGTCCCTGTCAGGGCGGCTGTCAATGCTGTAAGGGAGAATGCGGATATTAAGGTTTTCCTGGCAGGAAAGCAGGATCTGATCGAAAAGGAACTGGTCGTACTGGAGCATGACAGCGACCGGATTGAGATAGTCGGCTGTGAGGAGGTTATTGAAACAGGTGAGCCTCCGGTAATGGCCATAAGGAAAAAGAAGGATTCCTCCATCGTAAGGGGCCTTTACATGGTAAAGAACGGAGAGGCCGATGCTTTTATATCCTCCGGGAGCTCCGGGGCAATCCTTGTTGGAGGTCAGGTGATCGTGGGAAGGCTCAAGGGAGTGGAGAGACCGCCTCTTGCCCCGCTTATCCCTACCGAGAACGGAGCCTGCTGTCTTATAGACTGCGGCGCCAACGTGGATGCCAGAGCCTCTCATCTGGTACAGTTTGCCAAGATGGGATCCTTATATATGGAGCATGTTATGGGCGTTGCCTCCCCGAAGGTGGCCATAGTAAACATCGGCGCCGAGGAGGAAAAGGGTAATATGCTCGTTAAGGAGACCTTTCCTCTGTTAAAGAGCTGTCCCGATATCAACTTCATCGGCAGCATCGAAGCAAGGGACATACCCTTTGGCAAGGCCGATGTGGTGGTATGTGAAGCCTTTGTAGGCAATGTGATCCTTAAATTTTACGAGGGAACGGGGAGCATGATGCTTTCGGCGATCAAAAAGGGTCTGATGACAAACCTTCGTTCAAAGCTCGGGGCTCTGCTTATAAAGCCTGCCCTGAAATCGTCACTTAAGAAATTTGATCCCTCAGAGTACGGCGGGGCACCGCTTTTAGGCCTTAACGGTCTGGTGGTAAAGGCCCACGGCAGCGCTAAGGAGAAGGAGATCTCCATCGCAATAAAACAGTGTGTTACTTTTAAGGAACAGAATATTAACGAGAAGATAGACGAGCAGATCAACGGATATGGCTCGATAGAGATATAGGACAAGCAGTCTGCAGGCAGACAGGCTTGAGCCGGGGCGCAGGATATGAATTGCAGAGCGCCGCAGAACAGGAAACTACAGCCGGAGGATGTGAAATGGAATTTGAAAAGGTTCAGAAGATTATAGCGGAGGTTCTTAACGTTGATCCCGATGAGGTACAGGCGGACACAAAGTTCGTCGATGATCTGGGGGCGGATTCCCTTGATATCTTTCAGATTATAATGGGAATTGAGGAGGAATTCGATATCGAGATCTCCACCGAGGACGCTGAGCAGATCGTTACGGTCGGGGATGCAGTGGAACAGATAAAGAATGCGATAAGCTGACAATTGATTGTTGCCCGTGAGAGGAAATGATCCGATCAAAAAAACGGATTGGATCAGCACGATCTGTTATGAAGATCAGCGCATCGGCAAAAAAAAGCGCAGCTTTCATGACCCATAAAAAGTTGTATGCGATTCCGGCAGGGATGTTTACATTCTTGCTGTATTTCTATGGGCATAAATCGAAGACGTATCTGAAGGGGAAGATGCAGTCGGAAGAGGTAATAATGAATTTTGAAGATGCGGCCAGGGAGCTGGAAAAAAAGCTTGACTACTCATTCAAAAATCCGGAATATCTGTTAAAGGCGCTGACGCACAGTTCTTACGCAAACGAGCAGAAGCTTGAAAAAACCGATGATTATGAACGGCTGGAGTTTCTGGGAGATGCGGTGCTTGAGCTGTCCGTGAGCGATTATCTGTTTAAAAACATGCCGGATCTCAGAGAAGGAGAGATGACAAAGCTCAGAGCCGCTCTTGTATGCGAGCCTACCCTTGCCTTCTGCGCCAGAGCCCTTGACCTGAACAACTATATCCTCTTAGGCAAGGGCGAGGAGATGACCGGCGGAAGAACAAGGGATTCCATTATATCGGACGTTTTTGAGGCCGTAACAGGAGCCATCTATCTGGACGGCGGTCTGGAGCGGGCGAAGGCCTTTATTTACGAGTATGTCCTGACTGACATGTATAATAAAATAGAATTTGTGGATTCCAAGACAAATCTGCAGGAATATGTCCAGGATAAGGGACTGGAACTCAGATATGAGCTGCTGTCCGAGAAAGGGCCTGCACACGACAGGGAGTATGAGGCTGCTGTCATAGTGGACAATAAGGAGATAGCCAGAGGCACCGGGAAATCAAAAAAGCATGCAGAGCAGGAGGCGGCTTATTCGGCTCTTTTAAAGATTAGGAACTGTTAAAAATAACTCACACACCCAGGCTTGTCTTTTTGCCCGACAGCACTGACGAAAAATCGCCGGCGTTAATAAGCGTAAAGGATAACTTCCGATGTATCTGAAAAGTATCGAGGTTCACGGCTTCAAGTCGTTTGCCAATAAGATAAGATTTGAATTTCATAACGGAATAACGGGAATAGTGGGCCCTAACGGCTCGGGCAAAAGCAATGTGGCGGACGCGGTAAGATGGGTTCTGGGAGAACAGAGTGCCAAGCAGCTGCGAGGCGCCAGCATGCAGGATGTGATCTTTTCCGGAACAGAGCTGAGAAAGCCCATGGGCTCAGCCTACGTAGCCATAACATTGGATAATTCCGATCATAAGCTTCCGGTGGAATATGATGAGGTTACTGTTACAAGAAGGGTATACCGCTCGGGAGAGAGCGAGTATCTTATAAATTCCGTGCCCTGCAGGCTGAAGGATGTCTATGAGATGTTCTATGATACCGGAATAGGCAAGGAAGGTTATTCCATCATAGGGCAGGGTCAGATCGACAGGATATTAAGCGGAAAGCCCGAGGAAAGGCGCGAGCTTTTTGATGAAGCCGCGGGAATAGTGAAATTCAAAAGGCGTAAGGCAGCGGCCATAAAGAAGCTGGACTCCGAAAAGCTCAACCTGGAAAAGGTGTCCATTACCCTTGACGAGCTGGAAAAGCAGGTAGGCCCCTTAAAGAAACAGTCGGATGTTGCAAAGGAATATCTGGAAAAGAAGGAAAAGCTCAAAAACCTGGATGTAAATCTCTTCCTCCTTGACTCGGAAAGGATGAAGCAGGAGTTTAAGAGCTATGATGAAAAGCTTTCGATATCCGGCACAGAGCTTCAAAGCGCCAGGGAGACCTACGAAAAGACCAAAAGCGAGTATGCGGCCATCAGCGAAGCGGTAAAAGCCCTCGATGCGGAAATACAGGCCAAACAGAAGGCTCTTTCGGAAAGCGGGCTGATGAAGGAAAAGCTTGAGGGAGAGATCAAGCTTTCCGGTGAAAGGATCAATTCCTCCCGAAAAAATATCGAGCTTTTAGGGGAGCAGAAGCTGTCGGCTCAGGATAAGAAATCTCTTCAGGAGAGAGAGCTTGAGAGGCTTACGGTAAAATACTCGGAGATATCAGAGGAGCTTGAAAAGGCCGAGCTGGAAAACAGCAGCAGAAAGACGTCGCTTTCGGGGATCTCTAAGGATATAGAAGAGCTTAATGCCGCCGTTGCCAGAGATAACGACGAGATCGTAAGGCTTGTAAAGGAAAGGGCCGCAGTCAAGGAGGAAGCCGGCCGTTTTGATACCATGCTTGAGCAGGCAAAGCTCAGAAGGGCGGACGTTCAGTCTCAGCTCATCAGGGCAAAGACCGAAGAGGAAGAGCATGAAAAAGCAATGCAGCAGCTGCTCATTGAGCTGAATGAGATAAATGCCGAGATCCTGAGAGTAGATCAGGAGGTACAGGAGAGAGAAAAGGGCCTGACCGTTTTCAAACAACAGCTCATAGACAGGGACAATGACAGACAGGAGGCATACGTTAATTATAACCGGCAGAAATCAAAGCTGGACGCGATAAAAAATATTGCCGAGAGATACGAGGGCTACGGCGAGAGCATAAGGCGTATCATGGAGAAAAAGGACAGCGGCAATACGAAGGTCATCGGCGTCGTGGCCGACATACTTAATGTGGACAAAAAATACGAGACGGCCATAGAGACTGCCCTCGGCGGAAATATCCAGAATATCATCACCGAGGATGACGCTACCGCAAAAGCGATGATACAGTACCTTAAGGATAATAAGTACGGAAGGGCCACCTTCATGCCCCTGACCACAGTACAGGGAAGGGGTGAATACAAAAGGCCCGAGGTAAGGGACGAAAAGGGCTTTCTGGGGATAGCCAGCGAGCTGGTGACAGTAAATAAAAGATATGACGAGGTCGTAAGCCAGCTGTTAGGCGAGATCGTAATAGTGGACAAATACGATAACGCCAGAAATATTGCGAAGAAGTACAATCAGAGACTTAGGCTTGTAACCCTGGAGGGAGAATACTTTACTCCCGGAGGTCTGGTAGCCGGCGGATCCTTCCGCAACACCTCCAATCTTCTGGGAAGAAAGAGAGAGATAGACAAGCTTTCAGAGGATATAAAAAAGGCAAAGGCAAAGATCAATGAAGCCGAGAAGGCCATAGAGACGATCAAGGCCGAAAGGACAAAGGAAAGAGCGGCAATAGAGGAGCTCAGGGAAAAGCTTCAGGAGCTGTCCATCAGACAAAATACCGCTCAGGTAAACGTAGACACCGCGAATGAACGAAAAGAGGCTTCCTCCTCCGACTTCAACAAGCTCAGCCTCTTAAGCGATGATCTGGAACGCCAGCTGAACGAGATCACCGGAGATAAGGAAAGTATCAACCAGAAGATGCTCGAGTCGGAAAAACGCGAAAAGGAGCTGAACGCGGAACTCATCGCCCTGGGAGAGAAGCTTAACCTGCTTAGGGATGAGCATGATACGGGAGTTTTAAGCTCTGCCGAGCTTGAAAGAAAGCTTCTGAAGCTTTCAGGCGAAAAGGATTATACCCAAAGGGATATTGAAAGGGTAAAGACTGCTACAGAGGGGTTCGAGCGGGAAATAGAGGAGCTTTCCGTAAGGATCGGAAACGAACAGAAGGATATAGAAAACAGAGAGAAGGATATAGAAGAGCTTAAAAAGACTCTGCAGGCCTCGGGAGATGTGAAGGATGACAGCGAGGAGGAGATCAGGGCGGCAAGGGAGAAAAAGGATGCCCTGACCGGACAGCAGGACGGTTTTTTTAAGCAGAGCGAGGAGCTTCAGAAAAGAATATCCTCCCTTGAAAGGGAAAACGACAGACTTCTTGCGGGGAAGGAAAGGCTGGAGGAGGATCAGGAAAAGCAGATCAATTACATGTGGGCGGAATATGAGATCACCTTCAGCAAGGCTGCCGAATACAGAAATGAAGAGTTTAAGGACGCGGGAGCCGTAAAAAAGAACATTTTCTCCCTGAAGGATCAGATAAAGGCGCTGGGTGACGTTAACGTAAACGCCATTGAACAGTATAAGGAGGTCATGGAGCGCTACACCTTCTTAAAGCAGCAGCATGATGACCTCATAAAGGCACAGGAGGTTCTGGAGGGTATAATCGAGGATCTCGATACCTCGATGAGAAAGCAGTTTTCCGAGAAATTTGCGGAAATAGCCGTGGAGTTTGACAAGGTATTCAAGGAGCTTTTCGGCGGCGGCAAGGGCAGTCTTGAGCTTGCCGACAGTGAGGATATCCTGGAGGCGGGCATAAGGGTGATCGCCCAGCCGCCGGGGAAGAAGCTTCAGAACATGATGCAGCTTTCGGGAGGAGAAAAGGCGCTTTCCGCCATTGCGCTTCTGTTCGCGATACAGAATCTGAAGCCGTCACCTTTCTGTCTGCTGGATGAGATCGAGGCAGCTCTGGATGAGTCAAATGTGAGCAGGTTTGCGGGGTATCTGCATAAGCTTACGGAGCATACCCAGTTCATCGTGATCACACACAGAAGAGGGACGATGGAGAAGGCGGACAGGCTGTACGGAATTACGATGCAGGAAAAGGGTGTCTCAATTCTCGTATCCGTTTCCTTAAGCGATAAGGAAATTGACGAGGAGATGGGGATCAATTAGCGATAGCTTTTCAATATTTGTTTTGACTACGGGGGACCGAAATGGCTTTTAAATGGTTCTGGCAGAAAAATAAGGATAAGAAAGAGACAGAAGAGCTCAATACCGCGCAGGAAGCGAAGACGCAGGCTGAGGATGGCACTGAAGAGGCCGGCTCAGATAATGTCGAAGCTGCAGATGAAGCCCGCGGGGATGCCGAAACGAACGAAAACACAAAGCAGGCTGCAGGAGATGCCGGAATTGCGGAAACCGGAGAACTGTTGTCAGAGTATGCCGAAATTGCGCAAACCGGAGAGCTGGTGTCAGGGAATGCCGAATTTGCAGAAACCGGAGAGCAGGCGTCAGGAGATGCCGGAACAACGGATGAGCATGATGAAGCGGCAGGATCGGAAGACGATAAAACAGCCCCTGTTACAGCAGAACCCCTTACGGAGCTCAAAGCTTACGAAGAGCCCTCTGAGATGACCGAAGAGGCTTCGGAGGCCGAAGCTTGCGAAGAGCCCTCTGAGATGACCGAAGAGAATCCGGAACCTGAAAAAAAGGAGGGAGGATTCTTTAAGAGGCTTTTCAAGGGCCTTTCAAAGACCCGCGAATCCATAGCAAGCGGCCTTGATGCCATCTTTTCCACCTCTCATATAGATGAGGAATTTTATGAGGAGATGGAGGAGCTTCTGATAACCGGGGATATCGGCGTAAATACGACGGAAGAGATCATAGAAAAGCTCAGAGAGCAGGTTAAGCAAAAGCATGTTAAGCAGCCGCAGGAATGCAGACAGCTTCTGGCAGACATAATGACAGACATGCTGCTTGAAAACCCTCCGGATTACGATTATGAGGATAAGCGCTCCGTAGTGCTGGTGGTTGGCGTCAACGGAGCGGGAAAGACCACTACCATAGGAAAGCTTGCCTCCATAATGAAAAAGAAGGGCAGGACAGTAATGGTCGCCGCTGCGGATACCTTCAGGGCGGCCGCGGGAGAACAGCTTGAGGTGTGGGTACAAAGAGCCGGAGCCGATTTTATAAGATGTACGGAAGGGCAGGACCCGGCATCGGTAGTGTATGATGCGATGCAGTCGGCAAAGGCCAGAAATACGGATATCGTTTTCTGTGATACCGCGGGAAGGCTCCACAACAAGAAAAATCTTATGCAGGAGCTTGAAAAGATCAGGAGGGTGATCTCCAGGGAAAACCCGGATGCTTTTGTGGAGACCCTCATCGTTCTGGACGGGACCACCGGGCAGAATGCCCTTTCCCAGGCAAGGGAGTTTATGGCTGTATCCCAGGTTACCGGGGCAGTCATAACAAAGCTTGACGGCACGGCAAAGGGAGGGATAGCCATAGCGATACAGAACGAGCTGGGGATCCCGGTTAAATATATCGGTGTCGGAGAGGCGATAGAGGATCTTCAGAGGTTCGATGCCAGAGCCTTCGTGGAGGCATTGTTTGTTTCGGAAAAAGACAGTTAGGATTCATGAGCAGTACTTTTTACCGGGGTATTATAAGGCGGCCGCTATTTGAGGGCGTGCGTGAAACAATAAAAGAACGGGCATGATAAGGAGAACGGGATGAGCAATTTAAGTACGATGTTAAGCAAGCAGGACAACAGACAGCAGTCGGGAGTCAAGAACCAGCAGGTTCAGAGAGGACAGAATAACCAGAACAATCAGAGAAGGAACGAGCAGAGAAAGGCCGATACGCCACAGGAAGCTCCGACACAGCCTGATATGGGGATGCTTACCCTTGACAGCTTTGAGGAAGCCAGCGAGATCGTTAAAAACGTAACAAGCGAGACCAAGCTCATTTTCAGTAATTATCTTTCGGCACAGACCGGAAACAAGGTCTATCTGAAGCCCGAGAACATGCAGATGACCGGAGCCTACAAGGTAAGAGGGGCTTTTTACAAGGTTAGCACTCTGACCGATGAAGAAAAGGAGGCCGGTATCATAACCGCGTCCGCAGGCAACCATGCACAGGGTGTGGCCTATGCGGCGGCAATGTACGGGATAAAGGCAGTGATCGTAATGCCTACCACAACACCGCTTATAAAGGTCAACAGGACAAAGGAATTCGGCGCAGAGGTGGTGCTTTACGGCGATGTCTATGATGACGCGGCGGAAAAAGCTTTTGAGCTTGCCGAGAAGGAGCACTATACCTTCATCCATCCCTTCGATGATCTGGCGGTGGCTACCGGACAGGGAACCATAGCCATGGAGATATTCAAGGAGCTTCCTTTGGTTGACATAATATTGGTGCCCATCGGAGGCGGGGGACTTGCGGCAGGCGTGGCGACCCTTGCCAAGCTCTTAAATCCCAAAATAAGGGTTATCGGTGTGGAGCCTCAGGGAGCTGCGTGCATGAGCGAGTCCATCAAGGCCGGAAAGGTTGTAACGCTTAAAAACATAAATACCATAGCAGACGGTACCGCCGTAAAGACCCCGGGTGAGCTGATCTTTCCCTATATACAGAAGAGCCTGGATGCCGTGATAACCGTGCCGGATGAGGAGCTGGTGGTGTCCTTCCTTGATATGGTGGAGAATCACAAGATGATAGTCGAGAACTCCGGTTTACTGACTGTTGCCGCCCTTAAGCAGCTTGATGAGCAGAACAAGAAGATAGTTGCCATTTTGAGCGGCGGAAACATGGATGTCATAACCATGTCCTCCGTGGTCCAGCAGGGACTGATCATGCGGGACCGCATATTTACAGTATCCGTTCTCCTGCCCGATAAGCCGGGAGAGCTTTCAAGGGTAGCCGATGTTATCGCAAAGCAGAACGGAAACGTGATAAAGCTTGAGCATAACCAGTTTGTCAGCACAAACAGGAGCGCGGCTGTTGAGCTCCGCATCACTCTGGAGGCCTTCGGAAGCGATCATAAAAAGGAGATAATCGATGCTCTTGAGAAGGGAAAGTACCGCCCGAAGGTGGTAAGGACGTCCGTATGATATGGAAAGGATAGTAAGACAGAATCTTTTATATGATTTTTACGGTGAGCTTCTGACCGGCCATCAGAGACAGATCTACGAAGATGCCATCTTCAATGATATGTCCCTTTCAGAGATATCCGAGAATTACGGCATCACCAGGCAGGGAGTTCACGATATAATAAAACGCTGCGATAAGGCCCTGCAGGGTTATGAGGATAAGCTTCATCTGATCGAGCGCTTTGAAAAGGTCAGGGAGTGCGCTGCTGAGCTTAAAGGGCTGATAGAGGGCCTCGATGGCAGAAACGCGGATCCCGGTCCCAAAAATAATAAAAACGAGGATATAAAAAGGGCGCGGGAGTTAACCGATATCATACTGAAAGAACTGTAGATCAATACCCGGTATCAGTGACTTTAACGGGTAATACCGGAATAGATGAGGAAAGGATTGCGTTGCTGAAATTGGAAAAAAATAAACGAAGCTCATTTTATTACAAAAAATCCTATCTGGATCGCAGGCTGCAGAAGGATGTGATGGAGGATGGGATTGCCTATGTACCGTGCAGGATTGATGGGATCGGCGATATAATCAGCAAATTCAGCACAAAAGGCTGTGAGTCTCTGGATGGGGAGTTTGTGGATTATTTATTGGATTTTATCGACTGCATTCCGGAGGAATATCCTGTAGTACTTGAAATACACGGACCGAAATTTACGGATGAGGAAAAAAAGCTGATCACTGAGACGATAGAGTCGGATTCGGATTATATGCTCGGGAAAACTGAAGCTGAGAACAGACATCACAGAATAGTCTTTTTTTGGATGGCAGTGGGGACGATAGGGTCGGGGATCCTGCTGGCCGTGATCAAAAAATTTATCAGTGATGAAATACCGATAGAGTTTTTTTATGTGTTATTCTGGCTCTTTGCAGATGCCTTCGTCAGGTATCTTTTTATAGAAAACTCCACCTATAGAGACGATAAGATCCGGGCCGGAAGGATTGCCAGTATGAAGGTAGAATTTGTGGAAGACTAAAAATCGGCTGTAAAGAAAAAATACTTGACACAGGCTTTGATATTATGTATACTCATGAACGTTATCGGCTGATCATTGTTTTATGAAAGGCTGATCGTTCGCCCGTTATTCGATCAGGTGATCGGTTGTGGATATTATCCGGTCCGAAAAGCAAACCTGATCGGCACAACGGGATGGGTCAATGCATATACGTTGAGGCCTGTTTTTTTGTGAACGTATTATACGGCATACAGGCGCGGAAAAGGACGGGAATATGGCTTTTGAAAGCTTGACGGATAAACTGCAGAATGTTTTTAAGAAGCTTCGGAGCAAGGGAAGGCTTACCGAGGAGGATGTTAAGGTCGCGCTGAAAGAGGTAAAGCTGGCTTTACTGGAAGCGGATGTTAATTTCAAGGTGGTAAAGCAGTTCATCAATTCCGTTCAGGAAAGGGCTGTTGGCCAGGATGTCATGAGCGGTCTTAACCCCGGGCAGATGGTGGTCAAGATCGTTAACGAAGAGATGATAGCCCTGATGGGCTCAGAGACCACAGAGATAGCTCTGGAGCCCGGAAAGGCAACGACCACCATAATGATGTGCGGCCTTCAGGGCTCGGGTAAGACGACGACTGCCGCAAAGATCGCAGGAAAGCTTAAGCAGAAGGGTAAGAGCTGTCTGCTGGTTGCCTGTGATGTATACAGGCCCGCCGCCATCGATCAGCTTAAGATAAACGCCGAAAAGACAGGGGTGGATTTTTTCTCGATCCCGGACAGCAAAGATGTGCCGGAAATAGTAAAGGCGGCTGCAGCTTATGCCGAAAAGAACGGCAATAATATAATAATCATAGATACAGCCGGACGGCTCCAGATCGACGAGGAGATGATGGAGGAGCTTAAGGAGATAAAGCAGGCAGTGACTGTTAACCAGACCCTTCTGGTGGTGGATGCCATGACCGGTCAGGAAGCGGTCAATGTAGCAAAGACCTTCGATGAAAAGATCGGTGTGGACGGCGTGATCCTTTCAAAGATGGACGGTGACGCCAGAGGCGGTGCCGCGCTCTCTGTAAAGGCAGTTACCGGAAAGCCCATACTCTTTGTCGGTATGGGGGAAAAGCTTTCCGATCTTGAGCAGTTCCATCCCGACAGGATGGCTGACAGGATCCTCGGGATGGGAGATATCCTGACGCTTATCGAAAAGGTACAGGAAAACCTTGACATAGACGAGGATAAGGAAAAGGAGACCTTTAACAAGCTAAAGAAGGGTAAATTTGATTTTGAGGACTATCTTGACAGCATGTCCCAGATGAAGAAAATGGGCGGGCTTTCCGGGATACTGAGCATGATGCCCGGGATGTTCGGAGGTCTTAAGAACAGTGATATTGAGGCCGCCATGGATGAGAGCAAGCTCTCCAGGATAGAGGCGATAGTGCTGTCAATGACCCCTGCGGAGAGAAGGGACCCGGATCTTTTAAACCCTTCCAGAAAGAACAGGATCGCAAAAGGCGCGGGGGTGGACATATCCGAGGTAAACCGCTTCATCAAGCAGTTCGAGCAGTCCAGAAAGATGATGAAGCAGATGCCCTCACTGTTTGGAGGCCCGGGAGGAAAGCGCGGAAAATTCAGGCTTCCGTTCTGAGGACTCGTTATTTATTATGAAGAAAGGGGGAAATCCCTTTCAGATATAGGAGCGGAATAGCTCCGTAACCACTAAATCATAAAAAGGATGGGAATAATGATTCCCTTCCCATAAAGGAGGAAAAGAGAATGGCAGTAAAAATCAGGCTTAGAAGAATGGGACAGAAGAAATCACCTTTTTACAGAGTTATCGTAGCAGATGCCCGTTCACCCAGAGACGGAAGGTTTATTGAGGAGATCGGAACCTATGATCCCAGAACCGAGCCCAGCACGATAAAGATCGATGAGGAGCTTGCAAAAAAATGGCTTAAGAACGGAGCGCAGCCTACGGAAACCGTTTCAAAGCTGCTTAAGATAGCCGGAATAGAAAAATAACAGGCAACGGAGGTAAAAAGATGAAGGAGTTAGTAGAAATTATCGCAAAATCCCTCGTTGAGAATCCGGAGCAGGTAGTAGTCACCCAGAGGGAGGATGAGAGAGCAATTATCATCGAATTACGCGTTGCACAATCTGATATGGGCAAGGTCATAGGAAAACAGGGCAGGATCGCAAAGGCTATCCGTTCCGTTGTGAAGGCCGCGTCTTCTAAGGAAACAAAAAAGGTACTGGTGGATATCGTACAGGATTAAGAGTTATTCTTTATGGAAGATTATCTTAAGGTAGGCATCATCACCACAACCCACGGAATAAGGGGAGAGGTGAAGGTTTTTCCTACGACTGATGATGTTAAAAGGTTTAAAAAGCTCAAAGAGGTTCTTCTTTGGGACGAGGACGGATATATTCCCTTAAAGCTTCAGGGAGTCAAATTCTTTAAACAGTTTGCCATCATAAAGTTTGAAGGCTTTGACAGTCCGGAGGCTATTGAAAAATACAGGAACAGAGAGCTCTTTGTTTCAAGGGAGAATGCCGTAAAGCTTGATAAGGACGAGTATTATATCGCCGATCTTATCGGGATGAGGGTCGTAGATGAAAACGGAGAGGATATAGGTATCCTTAAGGATGTTATGGATAATAAGGCCAATGATGTCTATATTGTCGAAATGAAGGATAAAAAGGAGCTTCTGCTGCCTGCCATAAGGCAGTGCATTCTTGATGTGGATGTGGAAGGCATGGTCATGAAGGTTCATGTGATGGAGGGGCTGCTGTGATAAGCTTTCATGTGCTTACCCTCTTTCCGGATATGATAATGGACGCTCTTTCCACAAGCATTATCGGCAGGAGCATCGAAAGGGGCTTTGTCAGCCTGGAAGCGGTCAATATCAGGGATTATGCCTTCAATAAGCATAACAAGGTGGACGACTATATCTACGGAGGCGGCGCCGGTATGTTAATGCAGGCGGAGCCCGTTTATTTAAGCTATAAGGCTGTGGAGGAGAGGATAAGGGAAGGCGGAAACATAAGGCCTTTAAGGTGCGTGTATCTGACTCCTCAGGGAAGGGTCTTTAACCAGGAGATGGCTAAGGAGCTTTCACGGCAAGAGGATCTCGTCCTTCTCTGCGGTCATTATGAAGGGATAGATGAGCGGGTGCTTGAGGAGATAGTCACTGATAATATCTCCATCGGGGATTATGTGCTGACAGGAGGAGAGCTTGCTGCAATGGTGGTGATCGATGCGGTTTCGAGGCTTACGCCGGGAGTGCTTAACAACGAAACCTCAAGCGATACAGAGTCCTTTGAGGATGGTCTTCTGGAATATCCCCAGTATTCCCGTCCCGAGGTATGGAGAGGGAAAAGAGTTCCGGAGATTCTTCTGTCAGGTCATCATGAAAACATTGAAAAATGGAGGAAGGAGCAGTCGCTCCTAAGAACCCGGGAAAGAAGGCCGGATCTTCTTGAGAAGTTGTAGGATTACGTGTTACTATTCACGGTCCAAAGGGCCGTGAATAGTAACCATTACTTTTTCTATTGTAGTTTTTTTAGAAACAAAATGCTTGCGTTTATCCTGAACGCATGATAAAATGAGTTTTGCTGTTGCGAACTGAAGTTCGCACCTAAGTGCACAATTTGCAGGCAAATTGACATTAAGGAAATGATTCGGTCTGAAAAACGACCGAATCGGCACGAACTAAAGTTCGCACCTAAGCGCACAATTTGTAAACAAATTGGCGCAGTAGAAGAGACGGTCCTCTGAGCTGGTGGGTTTAAGAACGTCCGATTATCATAAGGAGGTCGCTATGAACGACATTATTAAAAGTATTGAAGCCGAACAGCTTAAGGAAAATGTTCCGGTATTTCATGTGGGTGATACCGTAAGGGTACACGCCAAGATCAAAGAAGGAAACAGAGAAAGGATACAGGTCTTCGAAGGCACTGTTCTTAAGAGACAGAATGGAAGCAACAGAGAGACCTTTACCGTAAGAAAGAATTCAAACGGTGTCGGTG
>JAEEGL011357501.1_pt1 | contig 14268 bp, 9 predicted proteins | sample 9134231 | NCBI WGS metagenome assembly JAEEGL01 (sample SAMN16246548, study PRJNA631951) | gut metagenome | biome: gut microbiome; feature: rumen; material: fiber-attached | host: Bos | place: Iran: Karaj | collected 2018-10 | reverse complement strand
GTATGAATATGACCACAGGGATGACAGGGCCCTGTTCTTCGACAGGGAGTATATCAGGAGAAGACTGGATATCCTGAAAGCCGTGTATGAAGAGAATAAAACTCTTGCCAACGGACATGCCGGCCCCGCGGTAGTAGAGACCTTCGGAGCTGACCCGTTTACACCGAGGCCTTCCGAATATGCCATAAGCTTCTCGGAGAGCGGAAGGAAGCTGGCGGTGTCCTATAAGGACAAGGCGGGAAGGCTTGCGAACGAGTATATCATCGGAAAGGAAAGAAGCTTTACCATCATTTCATATCCGATGCCTGAGATCGGTAAAGACTTTGAAGAGATATTTAAAGAAACGGTAAAGCTGAACACTCTGGATTACAAGCGTTATGAAATGATCCAGCAGAAGCTGATAGATACCCTGGATAAAGCACAACGGGTTCATGTGCTTGGAAAGAACGGAAACGAGACTGACCTTACGGTAGAGCTTTATAAGCTGTCGGATCCCGGGAAGGAAACGATCTTTGAAAACTGTGTCGCGGATGTAAACATTCCGGTGGGCGAGGTGTTTACAACGCCCCGGCTTAAGGGGACCAACGGACTTCTGCACGTAAAGGAGGTATATTTAAATGGTCTGAAATACATTGATCTGAGGCTTACCTTCAAAGACGGAGTCATAGAGACCTATTCCTGCGGTAATTTCGAAGATCCCGCGGAAAACTCAAGGTTCATCAGGGAAAACCTACTGTATCATCACGATACCCTTCCGCTGGGAGAGTTTGCCATAGGCACCAATACCACTGCCTACAGGATGTCCAGAGATCATGATATCGGCGGCAAGCTTCCGATCCTTATCGGGGAGAAGACGGGGCCTCATTTTGCGGTGGGTGATACCTGCTATGCCCGGGAAGAGGAAGTAAGGGTGTATAATCCGGACGGGAAGGAAATAGTCGCCAGATCGAATGATTATTCCGACAGGCGGGAAAGCGATCCGGATAAGGCATATTTCTATTGCCATACAGATATCACGATACCTTACGATGAGTTAATGGGTATATATGCTCTGGGAAAGGACGGAGAGAGCACAGCTCTGATAGAGGACGGTCTGTTCGTTCTTGAAGGCACCGGGGAGCTGAACGAACCGCTCCTCAGGTCCTGACCCTCATATTAAAGCAAACGGAAAAGTATCTTTTTACTTTGTCATTCATTATAATAATAACACTGAATTGGAACACGGATATTTATTGAGTATAATAATATAACATATGATATAAAAAAAGGAGAGCTGAAAAATGGCCGAGGTATTGATTGTAATGGGAAGCGATTCCGACATGCCGGTGATGGCAAAGGCGGCACAGATCCTGGATCGCTTCGGGGTGGGATACGATATGAGGGTGATCTCCGCCCACAGGGAACCGGATGTGTTCTATGACTGCGCTGTAAACGCGGAAAAGAACGGCTACAGGGTGATAATAGCGGGAGCCGGCATGGCCGCCCACCTGCCCGGGATGTTTGCGGCACTCTTTCCCCTTCCGGTCATAGGGATACCGATGTATACAAAGGCTTTGGGAGGAAAGGATTCCCTGTACTCGATAGTACAGATGCCGTCAGGGATCCCCACCGCCACGGTAGCCATAGACGGGGGAGCCAATGCCGGACTGCTGGCGGTAAAGATGCTTGCGATATCCGACGAGAAGCTTTTAAAAGCGCTGAAGGAGTACAGCGCAGAGCTTAAGGAGGGTGTGGCAAAGAAGGATGAGAGACTTCAGGAAACAGGTTACAAAGCCTATCTTGAGGAGCAGAACAGAAAATAACAGGAGATAATATATGGATTACAAAAGTGCTGGAGTAGATATTGAGGCCGGTTATAAGGCTGTTGAGCTCATGAAGGAGCATGTGAAGAGTACGCTGCGTCCGGAGGTTTTAGGAGGTCTGGGAGGCTTTTCCGGTGCCTTTTCGCTGAAAAGCTATATGTCAATGGAGGATCCGACACTGGTATCGGGCACCGACGGGGTGGGCACAAAGCTCAAGCTTGCCTTCCTGATGGACAAACATGATACCGTTGGCATAGACTGCGTGGCGATGTGCGTAAACGATATAGCCTGCGCCGGGGGAGAGCCTCTGTTCTTTCTTGACTATATAGCCTGCGGAAAGAATGATCCCGAAAAGATAGCTTCCATAGTAAAGGGCGTAGCGGAGGGCTGCAGGCAGGCCGGGGCCGCCCTTATCGGCGGTGAGACCGCGGAGATGCCGGGCTTCTATCCGGAGGATGAGTACGATCTTGCGGGCTTTGCAACGGGGATAGTGGATCGGAAGGAGTTGATAACAGGGACTTCGATCAAAGCCGGAGATACGATAGTCGGGATAGCTTCAAGCGGTGTTCACAGCAACGGGTATTCCCTGATAAGAAAGATATTTAAGATGGACAGGGATGAGCTGTCATCATATGTTCCGGAGCTTTCAGCGTCTCTCGGAGAAGCTCTTCTGACCCCTACAAAGATCTATGTGAAGGCGTTGAAGGGGGTAAGAGAGGCCGGCGTCAGAATAAAGGGATGCAGTCACATTACAGGGGGAGGTTTTTATGAGAATATCCCCAGGATGCTTCCGGATGGGATCAGGGCGGTCATTAAAAGGGACTCCTACGATGTTCCTGTGATCTTCAGGCTTATCAGGGAAAGAGGAAAGATCGAAGAGAAAATGATGTACAATACCTATAACATGGGCATAGGCATGATGCTTGCGGTTGCCGGAGAGGATGCCCAAAAGACCGTAGAGGCCGTAAAAGCAGCGGGAGAAGAGGCTTTCATAGTCGGATACGCGGAAAGCGGAGAAAAGGGTGTGAGCATATGCTGAGGCTTGGAGTACTGGTTTCCGGAGGGGGAACAAATCTGCAGGCGATAATAGACGGCATTACATCCGGGAGAATAAGGGACGCACAGATCTCTGTGGTGATCTCAAACAGGAAGGATGCTTATGCCCTGACAAGAGCCGGTGAAAACGGAATAAAAGCTCTATGTATATCTCCGGGAGACTTTGAGGACAGGAGCAGCTATGAGCAGGCCATGTCGCAGGCGCTTTCCGATGCCGGCGCAGAGCTTGTGGTACTGGCAGGATTTCTGGTGGTGCTTTCGGAGGGTTTTGTCAAAAGCTTTGAAGGAAGGATGATCAATGTCCATCCAAGCCTGATACCTTCCTTCTGCGGTAAGGGATGCTATGGACTGAAGGTACACGAGATGGCACTTCAAAGGGGTGTTAAGGTTACGGGAGCCACGGTTCATTTCGTAGATGCGGGATGCGATACCGGGCCCATTATCATGCAGAGGGCGGTGGAAGTAAAGAGGGGCGATACACCTGAGCTTTTGCAGAGGAGGGTAATGGAGGAGGCCGAATGGAAGCTTCTTCCCGAGGTCATAGATGCCATCGCCCACGACAGGGTAAAGCTCGAAAATGGAATAGCATATGTTATATAACTGCTTGTCAGTTTAAAAGAGGAGGCTGTTATGAAAATTCTGGTAGTAGGAGGCGGCGGAAGAGAGCACGCCATAATAACAAAGCTTAAGGAGAGGGAGCGGGTCGAAGAGATCTACTGCGCCCCGGGCAATGCGGGAATAGCGCAGCTGGCACAGTGCGTTGACATTCCGGTAATGGAGTTTGAAAAGATAGCTGACTTTGCGGCTGCAAAGAAGGTGGATCTGGTGGTGGTAGGGCCTGATGATCCGCTGGCAGGCGGTATCGTGGATGTCCTTGAGGAAAAAGGCCTTAAGGTGTTCGGACCGAGAAAAAATGCGGCCATCATAGAGGGAAGCAAGGCTTTTTCAAAGGAACTTATGAAAAAGTACAATATTCCCACGGCCGGCTATGAGTGCTTTGATGATCCGGGGATGGCATTGGAATATATAAGAACCAGAAAGCTTCCCATTGTGATTAAGGCGGACGGGCTTGCCCTTGGTAAGGGGGTTCTGATCTGCAATACTCTTGAAGAGGCGGAGGATGCGCTGAAGGAGATAATGGTCGACAGGAAATTCGGATCGGCGGGAAACAGGGTGGTCATTGAGGAATTTCTGACAGGCAGAGAGGTTTCCGTCCTTTCCTTCGTGGATGGAAAGACCATCCGTCCGATGACCTCGGCACAGGATCACAAAAGGGCTCTGGACGGCGATAAGGGCCTGAACACCGGAGGGATGGGTACCTTTTCCCCGAGCCCTTTCTATACTGACGATATCGCGGATTACTGCATGAAAAATATTTTTAAACCTACCGTTGATGCAATGGCGGCAGAGGGAAGAGAATTCAAGGGAATTATCTTCTTCGGGCTCATGCTTACCGGGGATGGACCGAAGGTGCTTGAATATAATGCCAGGTTCGGGGATCCGGAAGCGCAGGTCGTGCTTGTCAGGATGAAAAATGATCTTGTCGATGTGATGGAGGCCTGCGTTGAAGGAAGGCTCGATCAGATGGAACTGAGCTTCTCGGATGAAGCTGCGGTGTGCGTGGTCCTTGCCTCAGAGGGATATCCGCTAAAATACGAAAAGGGATTTGAGATAACGGGACTTGAGAGGTTTAAAGAGGAAGAGGGGTATTATTGCTTCCACTCGGGCAGCAGAACAGCCGAAGGAAAGATAGTGACCGATGGCGGGAGAGTGCTCGGTGTCACGGCGCTCGGGAAGGATCTGAAACAGGCCAGGGAAAATGCCTATAAAGCCGTTGACTGGGTCGGTTTTTCCAACAAATATTACAGACATGATATAGGAAAAGCCATAGACGAGGCATGATGGAACGAGGAACCGTCCCCTCCGTTCCACTGTCATTCGGGACACCATAAATTATATGAAGAACTTTTGTTGACATAATTTTTTTGCAGTTGTAATATATATGCGAGGGAATAGTTTTATCGGAAACGGACAGACCGTTTCCTGTAAAGATAAGGGGTCAAAAAAATGTGTATATGGCTGCAAAGGGTTATTTTTGCGCTTCGAAGGGGAAAAGCTGCAGGAAATGCTTTTGTTGTTCTGGCGGTTATTTCCTGTATGCTTGGCGCAACGCATTTGATGCAGGAGTCGGTGTATGGTTTCACAGTCGTGAATGGTGTCGTGACAGCTAGGAGTGGCTTTGTCCGGATGGATGCTTCCACGTCCTCAAGCTGTGTTTTTTGTGTTTCAAATGGCGATATTGTAACGATCACGGGAGTTAAAAAACTGCCAAACGGCGAAAAATGGTATAAGATCGATTTCGGTGACCAGTCGGGTTATATCCGCTCGGATCTTGTATTCAAGCCGAAGACTAAAAAGAAAAGCGAAGATACCGGGGCACAACAGGCACAGAGCACGGTGCCTTCCGTTCCGGGCACTGATAATACGGGACAGTCATTACCCGCAGTGGCGGGAGCGGTTTTCCCCACGGCAGTGACCGGTACGGTCAAAGGGTCCGGGGTTATAATGAGAGAAAAGGAGACTACGGCGTCAAATATCTTATTATCGCTGAATAAGGGAGCGACCGTAGTGGTCACGGGTTCTGTATCCGGAGGAGACGGCTATGTCTGGTACGCGGTCAAGGCCGCAAAGAACGGAGTTCCTTTTTCCGGCTATATCCGTTCGGATCTTCTGTCAGTAAACGGTGATGTATCAGCTGCGGCAAGCCCTGCGGCCCTGCCTGCTGCTCTGCCGACAACTTTGCCGGCTACTCTGCCGGCTGCCTTTCCCCAAACCACACCGGCGATCGGCGGGACGGGCGTTACCGGTGCAGGCGTTGCTGCAACGGGTACGGCTTCGGTGCAGATCGGAAGCGTTAAGGGGCTTGGAGTAAATGTACGCAGCAACCCGGTAGACGGAAGCGTAGTTGCGAAGGTATCCACGGGACAGCAGGTAACTGTGACCGGATACAGTAAGGCGGATGACGGATATATATGGTGCAGGATCTCATTTATTTATAACAAGATGCCAAGCTCGGGATATATAAGGTCGGATTTTGTAACGGGTATTATTTTCCAATAAAAGATAACAGAGAATGTTGATCACGAAAGGAGCCGCAATGTGCGTTAAATTAAGAAGGTCTGCCATGATAGTGACGATGGCTTTAACAGTTTTTACCGCATCGGTCATTTCACAGGTAAGGCCTGTGCTGGCTGCGGGGTCCATCTCGCTTACGGTTGATAAACCGGATGGTGCAGCGGTGGGAGACAGTGTATCGGTTTCGTATGAGGCTGTTTCCGACGGGGCAGCGGGCGATACCTCACAGGTCACCATAGAGTATGATCCGAACAGGCTTGAGCTTACGGGCGCGGATAAGGAGTATTCAGGAGGCGGTGGAAACGCGGTTTTTGCTGAGCTTTCCGCCGTTCTTACGTTTACTGCCCTTTCGGGCGGAGATGCTGTGATAAATGCCAGCGCCGTTATTAACGGTGATGAGGCAGATGTGCCTACGGCAAGCGCTACGGTCTCCGTGGCCGGAGAGGATACCGCGGCCGCTCTTTCGGGGGCGCAGGGCGATTTCTCCACAATGGGGGTTGCGGCACAGACCATACCTTCACCTGACGGTTTGGTAATGGTATCAACGGTATTTCCCAATGAATATATGCCTGCCTCCTTCCACAAGTCGACTACGCTGTATCAGGGCACTGAAACCGAGTGCGCGAAATTCGACATGGGAGATATGGAGCTGTTATATACAACGGACGCGGCAGGCCAGAACGGAGGCTTTAAGATCTTTAATGAAGGAACCGGAGAGCTTTCCGATTTTAAATTGATAAACGGACCGGAGGATCATTACATCATTATTTTGAAAGCGGATGATACGGTAATACCGCCGGCAGGCTATATCAAAGCGACTCTTCAGTGGAACGGGCAGAATTTTGAAGCCTATATGAAGGTGGATGAGACTGCCGAGACGCAGAATACGGACTTCTTTCTCGTTTATGCGGTGAGCTCCGAGGGCAATACCGGGTGGTATATGTACGATCAGGTCGAGGGCACCTACCAGCGGTTTGTCATGGATGATTCGCTTTTTGAGGAAAAGGAGGAATCAGGGGAGTTCAACTTCCTTGAGCTTCCGGTGCCGGTTTATGTGATAATGGGAGTTCTGGGTCTTCTGTGCCTGATCTTTCTTGTGATCATGATAATCTCTCTTGTAAGGCTCAGGGAATACGAGAGCTACGAGTATATTGACGAGGATGAGGAACCCTCCGCGCAGCCGGCCCGTCAGAAGGGCCAGACCGGCAGGATCCCGCTCTCTGATGCCTCAGAAGCAAAAGCGATGAGAGGTGAAATACGTGATCTCGGGGAAGACGGAATGTTCGATCCCAGGACGAAACAGAAGGAGAAGAAGGCAAAGGACAAGGCCGGGAAAAAGGAAAAGAAGAAAGCAGGAGATAAGAATACGACAGGCTCTCTTGATTTCGAGGCCATGGAATCAGCCATGAAGAGCGAGGACTCAAGAAGGCCGAAGGGAGTTGAGAACAGGTATATGCAGGAGGCGAATCCGCCTGTACAGCCCGTTAACCAGCCTCAGGCCGGCGGTCCCCTCAGGCAGGCGGTTCTCGGACCGGAGTCCGAGGCTTTGAAACCGGCAAAACAGCAGACCAAAGCTGCGACGAAAACCGTGCAGCAGACAGCACGTCCGGCTGCCCCGGCTGCCCCGGCGCCAAAACCCGCAATTCCCGCAGCGCCCGCTAAGAATACAGGCGCGGTAAACGGGGCGGAAAAGCCTCTGAATAAGGAAGTGAAGGAGCAGACCGCAAAACCGGATAAGGATAATAAGCAGAGTGTGAAAGCGGCTGAAACAAAGAGCAAGGCCGCTGTTCAAAAGACTCCTCAGCTGACGGAGCAGCAGAAGGAGGACATGAAGAGGCAGGAGCTTCTGAATGCGGCCAGAAAGCCGGAGCTTAAGCCGGAGGAGGACGCATACTCTTCCCAGCAGTATTATGCGCAGGATTATCAGGGGCAGTATTACGATCCTGCGGGGGGATACACAGATCCTCAATACGGGCAGGGTTATTCCGGACAGTATGCCCAGAACGGGTATTATCAGGACGGATATCAGATGTACCAGTATAATGATCAGTATGGCTACGGGCAGGAGCAGCAATACGGGTATTATGAGCCGGTTCCCAGCGCTCCCCAGTATAATACGGAGCAGTTCGGAAATGCCCAGTATGAGCTTCAGTACGGCTCCGGTTATCAGTACGGAAATGCGGGCTATACGTCCGAACAGAGTACCCAGTACCAGAGCACGGGGGGCAATGCTCAGCCTGCGCAGAATTATAACAGTGTCGATATGGATGACGACGATGATTTTGAATTTGAATTTATAAATATGAATTAAATGACCGATCATCATCATGATAATAAGCTGCCCAACGGGCTTTTGTCGGGCAACTAATGATAATGAAACAGTTCGTTACTATCACAGCCCAAAAGGCTGTGAATAGTAACAACAGTTCACATATACGGGAGAAGGATGAATGCCGCTTGACTATAACAACAGGGCCAGAAAAGCGCTGGCTCTGGCCGCTAAGGCATCAAAACGTCTCAGACACAGCTATGTAGGTACAGAGCATCTGCTGCTGGGACTTCTTTTGGAAGAGGAGGGGGTAGCCTCTAAGGTACTGACCGATAACGGAGTCAGAGGAGAGGATATAGAGAGACTGATCGAGGACCAGATAGCCCTGGTGGACGATACGGCTCTGTTAGAAAGGGATGGCTATACTCCCAAGCTTAAGGATATCCTGGAAGGAGCGGAAACCGTTGCCGACTCCTTCAAGGCGCTTTCCATAGGAACCGAACATCTTCTGATAGCCCTGATCAAGGACATGGATAATCTTGCCATCAGGCTGTTAAACACCCTGGGGATAAACCTCCAGAAGCTCTACGTTGATACGCTTCTATCCATGGGAGAGGATCCCGGAGATTACAGAGAAGAGCTTCAGAGCGCCAGATTCACCGGAAAGAGGACTTCTTTCTACGGGGAAGGCAATGAGCTTTTAGTGGATCAGTTCAGCAGAGATATCACGGAGCTTGCCGAAGAGGGGAAATTAGATCCGGTCATCGGAAGAGAAGTCGAGATCCAGAGGATAATACAGACTCTCAGCAGAAGGACCAAGAACAATCCCTGCCTTGTGGGTGAGCCCGGAGTGGGAAAGACGGCTATCGTCGAAGGGCTTGCCGCCAGGATAATCTCCGGCGACGTTCCCCAGAGCCTTACGGGAAAGAGGCTGTTGACGCTGGACCTTTCCGCAATGGTAGCAGGCAGCAAATACAGGGGAGAGTTCGAGGAAAGGATCAAACGGGTTATAAATGAGGTCATTCTGTCCGGAGATATAATCCTTTTCATTGATGAGATACATACTATAATCGGTGCCGGAGGCTCTGAGGGAAAGATAGATGCTTCCAATATATTAAAGCCCTCACTGGCAAGGGGGGAGATCCAGCTCATCGGGGCAACAACCTATGATGAATACAGAAAATATATCGAGAAAGATGCCGCGCTGGAGAGAAGGTTCCAGAAGATAACCGTGGAGGAGCCCACCGAGGAGGACTCCATAAAGATCATCAAGGGACTGCGCCCCAATTACGAAAAACACCATGGAGTCGTCATTACGGATGATGCGGCTGAGGCCTGCGTAAGGCTTTCCACCAGATATATCAATGACAGGTTCCTTCCCGATAAGGCTATCGACCTGATGGACGAGTCGGCGGCAAAGGTAAGGCTCTCGCTTTACCGAAAAGAGGACAAGAGCAGCGACTTCAATATCCTGATGAGGGAATATGATGAAAAAAAGGAGCTTGCTGTAGCAGAGGACAGGTTTGATGACTATGCGAGTCTGTTAAAGGAGCAGCAAAAGCTTAAGGAGGAAAGGGAGAAGAAGCTTAAGAGAAAGGCAAAGCTCGAGAAACGGGCTCTAGTGGTTGACAGGGAGGATATCGCCGAGATAGTTTCCGAATGGACCAGGATCCCTCTGCAGAGAGTCAGGGAGGCGGAGAGCAGCAAGCTCTTAAAGCTCGAAAAGGAGCTGAAAAAGCGGGTGATCGGTCAGGACGAAGCGGTGAGCGCAGTGACCAGAGCCATAAAGAGAGGCAGAGTAGGGCTTAAGGAAAAGAATCGACCGATCGGGTCATTCCTGTTTCTGGGACCGACCGGCGTGGGCAAGACTGAACTGTCAAAGGCTCTTTGCGAGGTTCTCTTCGGAACCCAGGATGCGATGATAAGGGTCGATATGTCAGAGTACATGGAGAAGCATACCGTCTCAAAGCTTATCGGATCGCCTCCGGGATATGTCGGCTATGAGGAGGGAGGCCAGTTGTCCGAGAAGGTCAGAAGGAATCCTTACTCGGTTGTGCTCTTTGATGAGATCGAGAAGGCCCATCCGGATGTTTTCAATATCCTCCTTCAGGTTCTTGATGACGGACACATCACCGATTCAAACGGAAGGAAGGTCAGCTTCAAGAACTGTGTCATCATTATGACCAGCAATGCCGGGGCTTCAAGGATAATAGAGCCCAAGCACCTGGGATTCGTGGTGGAGAAGAACGAGAAGATCGATCATGAGAAGATGAAGTCGGGGGTCATGGAGGAGGTCAGGAAGATATTCCGCCCCGAATTCCTCAACCGTATCGATGAGATCATAGTTTTCCGCGCGCTGAATCAGGATGATATGAAGCGGATAGTGACCATAATGACTACAGAGCTCGAAAAGAGGGCGGCGGAAGAGCTTAATATCCGTCTGACGGTGCGCGATTCGGCCAAGAAGCATGTGATCGAAAAGGGTGTTGATAAAAAATACGGCGCAAGGCCTTTAAGAAGGGCTGTTCAGACCATGCTCGAGGACCCTGTATCCGAAGCTTATCTTGAGGGGAGGATACATGAGGGCGAAGACGTGACCATCAGCTTTGTAAAGGATGAGATAAAGATAGTCGGGAAATGATCGGGAACATAAAGTAAAGTCCGTGTCGGAAGGGACGATCAAAATCGACGCGGAAATGACAGCAATAGGGGGTAAAGCGATGTCAAAAGTGAAGGAACTTATCAGGATCGAATCAGACGGGACTCTGAGCTTTGGGGATTACGGGCTTGAAAAAAAGACCAAGCTTGAGGATTTCGAGTATGAGGGAAACCTCTATAAGGTAAAGACCTTTCATGAGCTTACAAAGCTGGAGAGAGACGGTCTTTTCGTTTATGAATCGGATCCGGGAACAGCCGTTAATTCGCTCAGGATCACAAAGGATGGTATGGAATTTACCGTATCCGGGGATGAAGATGCCCAGATCACGGTAGGGCTCTCCGAGGATACGGAATATGATGTAACCGTCGGAGGCAGGAGTATCGGAAGGATGAAGACCAATCTCGGTGGAAAGCTGAGCTTCTCGGTAGAGCTTTCAAACGAGGAGGAGGTAGCTGTTAAGATCTCACTGTAGGATGGGATTGCTGAAGGAGCAATATGGCAAATGCGAAGCGTACAACGGTTTTTTACTGTGCCAGCTGCGGTTATGAATCGTCAAAGTGGCTGGGACAGTGCCCGGGCTGCAGGGAGTGGAATACCTTTGTCGAGGAGAACTTAACCAAAAAGACTCAGGGCAGCCCGTTAAAAGCAGGCCGGGCGATCCATGCCGATGCGCCTTCAAAACTGTCGGAGATAGAGCTTAAAAGCGAAGAAAGGATCACGGCCGGGATCGAAGAATTTGACAGAGTTCTGGGAGGCGGTATAGTACCGGGCTCCCTTGTTCTGGTAGGAGGAGATCCCGGGATAGGGAAGTCGACCCTGCTTCTTCAGGTATGCAGAAATCTTACGGCTTCCGGAAATGAAGTCCTGTATGTATCGGGGGAGGAATCGCCCAAACAGATAAAGATGAGAGCCATGAGGCTCGGAGACTTTAATGATAAGCTTTCGCTTTTCTGCGAGACCGATCTGGACAGGGTTTCGGAGGTGTTGACCGAGAGTAAGCCCGCAGTAGCGGTCATCGATTCTATTCAGACCATGTATACGGATTCGGTAAGCTCGGGACCGGGTTCGGTATCTCAGGTAAGAGAGGCTGCGGCCGTTCTTCTTAAACTTTCCAAATCTCTGAACACGGCAATATTCATAGTCGGCCATGTTACCAAGGAAGGAATGGTGGCAGGGCCCAGAGTGCTTGAACATATCGTTGATACCGTACTTTATTTTGAAGGGGATCGTTATGCCTCCTACAGGATACTCAGGGGAGTAAAAAACCGTTTCGGCTCCACCAATGAGATTGGTGTGTTCGAAATGCGCTCCGAAGGCCTTTTTGAAGTAAAGAATCCCTCGGAATACATGCTGTCGGGCCGGCCTGAGGACGCTTCCGGTTCTGTGGTCGCCTGCGCCATGGAGGGCTCGAGGCCGATCCTTCTTGAGATACAGGCGCTTGTGGCCCGAACCAGCTTCGGCTTTCCCAAGAGACAGGCTACCGGAGCCGATCTTAACAGGTTCAACCTGTTAATGGCGGTGCTGGAGAAACGGATGGGGCTTAAGACCTCGGATTGCGATGCCTACGTAAACGTGGCGGGAGGAATGAGGATGCTGGAGCCTGCCATTGACCTGGGGATAGTGGTGGCCGTGGTCTCCAGCTACAGAAACAGACCGGTTCCGAAGGACATGATAGTTTTCGGAGAGGTAGGCTTAAGCGGCGAAGTCCGAAGCGTCAGCATGCCCGAGCTGAGAGCAGCCGAGGCAAAGAAGCTGGGGTTTAATACCTGCATCCTGCCAAAGGCGGCGCTGTCTCAGGCTGAGAGGGTAAAAGGGCTGAAGCTTATCGGAGTCAGCAATCTTTCGGAGGTTCTGGACATCATCCGTAATTATTGACTCTATAAGTCAAAAGAATATAAATGAAGATCATTATCACAGCCTTTCCGGCTGTGAGATCAACAACCGAAGGGATACTCCCTTCCGATACAGGAGGAAATATGGTCAGACGAATCTATGTAGAGAAAAAGGAACCCTATGCCGTTAAGGCTAAGGAGCTTCTGGAGGAGCTCAGAAGCTATCTGTCGTTAGGTGATCTTACCGGGCTCAGGGAGCTTATAAGGTATGATGTGGAAAACATCTCGCAGGAGACCTATGAACGGGCCAGGAAGACGGTTTTTTCAGAGCCCCCTGTTGACATCCTGTACGAAGAGGACTTTGAGAGAAACGAGAATGACAGGGTCTTTTCCGTGGAATACCTCCCCGGTCAATTTGATCAGAGAGCGGACTCAGCCGTACAGTGTATCCGGTTTTTAAAGGAGACCGAGGAACCGGTGATAAGGACGGCGGTTACCTACTGCCTTTCGGGGAGCCTGACCGATGAAGAATTTGAAGCTGTAAAAAATTACTGCATAAATCCGGTGGATTCCAGAGTGACCGATCCGGTCAAACCGGAGACGCTCATAACAGAGTATGAGGAGCCTGATGACATCGCGGTTTTGAACGGTTTTGCCGGAATGGGGGAGGAAGAGCTTAAGGCCCTTTATTCCTCCTTATCCCTTGCCATGACCTTTAATGACTTCAGGCATATTCAGAAATACTTTGCCGTAGAAGAGAAGAGAGATCCTACCATGACGGAGATCAGGGTGCTTGATACCTACTGGTCCGATCACTGCAGGCACACGACCTTCCAGACAGAGCTTAAGGACATTCAATTTTCCGAAGGGGATTACAGGGAGCCCATCCTTTCCTCTTACAACAGATACCTGGAGGTTCGAAAGGAGCTGTTCGGTGACAGAAAGGACAAGTATGTATGCCTGATGGATCTGGCCCTTATTGCAATGAGAAAGCTTAAGGCTGACGGGCTCCTTACCGATATGGAGGAATCAGACGAGATAAATGCCTGCTCGATAGTAGTTCCGGTAAAGACAGACGAAAATACCGAGGAGTGGCTTATAAGCTTTAAGAATGAGACCCATAATCACCCTACGGAGATAGAGCCCTTCGGAGGCGCCGCAACCTGCCTCGGAGGCGCTATCAGAGACCCTCTTTCGGGAAGAGCCTATGTATATCAGGCAATGAGGATCACCGGAGCTGCCGATCCCACAAGGTCCTTGTCGGAGACCCTTAAAGGAAAGCTTCCTCAGAAGAAGATCGTCAGGGAGGCGGCAGCAGGCTATTCCTCCTACGGAAATCAGATCGGCCTTGCCACCGGGTACGTTAAGGAGATATATCATCCGGATTACGTGGCAAAGAGGATGGAGATAGGCGCGGTTATGGGCGCCTCCCGCAGGAAGAACGTGATGAGGCTTACCTCCGACCCCGGGGATATCATAATCCTTCTTGGAGGCAGAACAGGAAGAGACGGCTGC
>JAEEGL010260469.1_pt1 | contig 14268 bp, 7 predicted proteins | sample 9134231 | NCBI WGS metagenome assembly JAEEGL01 (sample SAMN16246548, study PRJNA631951) | gut metagenome | biome: gut microbiome; feature: rumen; material: fiber-attached | host: Bos | place: Iran: Karaj | collected 2018-10 | reverse complement strand
TGGAAGTTGTTGATGTAGTGGTCTTGCTTGTAGTAGATGTAGTCTTGGAAGTTGTTGATGTAGTGGTCTTGCTTGTTGTAGATGTAGTTGTGGAAGTTGTTGATGTAGTGGTCTTGCTTGTAGTAGATGTAGTCTTGGAAGTTGTTGATGTAGTGGTCTTGCTTGTGGTAGATGTAGCCTTGGAAGTTGTTGATGTGGTAGTCTTGCTTGTAGTAGATGTAGTCGTTGATGATGTTGTTACTGTGCCTGAAGTTGTGGTTGTTTTGTCGTCATTAAGGAATCTTACCTTGCCGTCAATTTCTTCGTTATTAGCACCGACAGTAACATTTTTCTCCCAGTCTGACTTTGTGCTTGGGTAGAAAACATTCTGTATGCCGCTGCAGCCGTCGAATGAATTGTCAGCAATACTTGTGACTCCCTTTGGAAGATATACATCTTCAACGCCGAGCATTCTGTAGAATGCATACTTAGGTATCTTCTTTCCGCCGTTTATAGTTATGGTTTTGAGAGACTTAGGAATATATCTTCTCCAGCCGCCTGTGTTAGTGATATTGTAGAATTCGTCATCATTTCCGTTGAGGAAGAGCTCGGATATCTGCTGAGCACTGCCGTCTGCATTAACAGCTGAAAGTGATGAACCTGCAAACGGGAGAGTAAGTGATTCCAGTGATTTACAAGCGCTGAATATGTGCGAACCGATCGTTGTATTTTCGCCTGTTATCTCGGCTGTCTTGAGTGAATCACATTCTTCAAATGCGTAATTGCTGATAGTCTTTACGGATTCGGGAACTGTAACACTGATAAGCGAGTCGCAGTTACTGAAAGCATATTCACCGATAGTTTCGATGCTTTCAGGGAAAGAAATCGTACTGAAATCAGATGAACTGCAATTTGCAAATGCATGATCGCCGATATATAACAGTGAATTCGGCATAACTGCATTTTTCAATGATGTGCAGTTCCAGAATGCATATGATCCCAGCGAAGTTATATCGTCGGGAACAACAATTTCCTCTACGCCGTTCATGCGATAGAATGCGTAATTAGGGATACGATCTCCGCCTAAAATAGTTACCTTTTTAAGTGACTTGGGGATATATCTTCTCCAGCCGCCTGTGTTGGTGATATTGTAGAATTCGTCATCATTTCCGTTGAGGAACAGGTTTACAAGCTCCTGTGAGCTTCCGTCAGTATTCACAGCCTCAAGTGAGAAGCCAGCAAACGGAAGTGTGAGCTCTGCAAGTGATTTACAGCCGCTGAATACATGATTTCCGATACCGTCAGCACCGCCCATGATAACAGCAGATGCAAGTGATGAACAGTCGCTGAATGCGTATTCACCGATAGTTTTTACTGTTTCGGGAACTGTTACATTTGTGAGACCGCTGCATCCCGAGAACGCATTGTTGCCAATAGTTGTAAGAGTTTTCGGGAATGTTACAGTCTTGAGAGAAGCGCTGCTGCAATTGCTGAATGCATATTTTCCGAGGCTTATTACACCCTCAGGTATCTTGCCGTCAGATATTGATGTACAGCCTTCAAATGCGTGATCATCAATGTATTTTATACCTTCGGATATATAATCCTTTGTGATAGACGAGCAGCCTGCAAATGAATAATTACCTATCTCGGTCATGCTCTTTGGCAGTACGAATGTCTCAACACCTGCAAAGCGATAGAATGCATAATCTGAAAGTCTTGTACCGCTCAGAACTGTGACCTTTTTAAGTGACTTAGGGATATATCTTCTCCAGCCGCCTGAGTTGATGATATTGTAATAATCCTCATCGTTTCCGTTAAGGAACAGACCTGAAAGTTCGTTTACAGACTTTGGGTCATCTGCCGTAGCCTTGCTGTATGCCGCAAAAGGAAGTGTAAGGTCAGCAAGTGACTTACAGCCGCTGAATATATGATTTCCGATACCATCTGCTCCACCGTAGATTACAACAGTTTTAAGTGCTGAACAATTATTGAAGGTATACTCACCGATAGTCTTTACTGTCTCAGGTACAGTTATCTTTTTGAGACCTGTACAGCCTGAGAAAGCGTAAGCTCCAATTGTTGTAAGAGTTGTCGGGAATGAAATGTCATCAAATGCTTCATTTGTACAGCTGCTGAATGCGTAATTTCCGATACTTAAAACGCCTTCGGGCAGACAAGTATCTGTTATAGATGCGCACTCTGCATATGCATAACTGCCTATCTCTGTAATTGTATCAGGAAGCACGATGGATTCTACTCCGCCGAGGCGATAGAATGTATAGTCAGGGATCCTTGTACCGCTGAGTATAGTGATTTTTTTAAGTGACTTGGGGATATATCTTCTCCAGCCGCCTGAGTTGGTGATATTGTAATAATCCTCATCGTTTCCGTTAAGGAAGTATGTGGATAACTCGATGGCTTTGACTGTTGAATCTGCGCTGAATCCTGCAAAAGGAACTGTAAGCTCTGCAAGTGATTTACAGCCGCTGAAAATATGCGAGCCGATACCGTCTGCACCGCCTTCGATAACTGCTGTTTCAAGTGCAGAACAGTCGCTGAATGCGTAATCACCGATGTTTTTTACAGTATCAGGTACTGTTATCTTTGTAAGACCTGTACAGCCTGAGAAAGCACTTGGACCTATATCTGTAAGAGTTGTCGGGAATTTGATAGTGTCGAAATCGGTACAGTTACAATTTTTGAATGCTGAGTCTCCGATTTTTTCAATTCCTTCGGGCATATAAGCTGTTTTCATTGATGAGCATTCTGCATATGCATAATAGCCTATCTCTGTAATGCTGTCGGGGATAGTGATAGTCTCAACTCCGTTAAGTCTGTAGAAAGAATAGTTCGGAATTCTTGTGCCGCCTGTTATAGTGATCTTTTTAAGTGACTTGGGGATATATCTTCTCCAGCCGCCTGTGTTGGTGATATTGTAGTATTCCTTATCATTTCCGTTGAGGAACAGGTTTACAAGCTCCTGTGAGCTGCCGTCGGTATTCACAGCTTCAAGAGAGAAGCCTGCAAACGGAAGTGTGAGTTCTGCAAGTGATTTACAGCCGCTGAATACATGATAGCCTATACCGTCAGCACCGCCGTTGATCACAGCGGTTTTGACTGATGAACAGTCGCTGAATGCATATGAACCAAGATTTTTTACAGTCTGCGGAACAGTGATGCTTGTAAGACCGCTGCAGCCTGAGAATGCATAATCACCTACTGTAGTAAGAGTTTTCGGGAAGGTTATAGTCTTGAGACTTGCGCTGCTGCAATTGCTGAATGCATATTTGCCAATGCTTATAACACCCTCAGGTATCTTGCCGTCAGATATTGATGTACAGCCTTCAAATGCGTGATCATCAATGTATTTGATTCCTTCGGATATATAATCCTTAGTGATCGACGAGCAGCCTGCAAATGAATAATTACCTATCTCGGTCATGCTCTTTGGCAGTACGAATGTCTCAACACCTGTAAAGCGATAGAATGCATAGTCTGAAAGTCTTGTACCGCTCAGAACAGTGACCTTTTTAAGTGACTTGGGGATATATCTTCTCCAGCCGCCTGTGTTGATGATGTTGTAGTAATCCGTATCGTCTCCGTTAAGGAATAATACTGAAAGCTCGCTTACTGTTTTAGGATCGTCGATTGACTTTTCATTTAATCCTGCAAAAGGAAGTGTAAGGTCAGCAAGTGACTTACAGCCGCTGAATATATGATTTCCGATACCGTCAGCACCACCGTAGATTACAACAGTTTTAAGTGCGGAACAGTTATTGAAAGTATAATCACCGATAGTTTTTACTGTTTTGGGAACAGTAACGTTTGTTAATCCCTTGCACTCTGTGAATGCATAGTTGCCGACAGATGTAAGTGTAGTCGGGAATTTTACGGTTTTGAGAGCTGAGCTGCTGCAATTGCTGAATGCGTATTTTTCGATGCTTGCAACGCCTTCAGGAATATAGATGTTTTCAAGAGATATGCAGTCAGCATAAGAGTAAGCTCCGAATGATTTCATAGTACCGGGAACAGTGATATTCTTTACGCTTGATATACGATAGAATGCGTAATCCGGTACTCTTGTTCCTGATGTAACAGTGATGGATTTAAGAGACTTAGGTATATATCTTCTCCAACCGCCGCTGTTGGTTACATTGAAAAAGTCGGTATCGTTACCATTGAGGAAGAAGTCCGAGAATTCCTGTTTGCTGTCTTTTTCATTGGCTTCTGCAAGTGAATGACCTATGTATGGGATAGTGATATCTTCAATAGCCGAGCAGCCGCTGAATATATGATTTCCTATATTTTCAGTACCTTCACTGATAGCAACTTTTTTAAGTGAAGTACAGTCGCTGAATACATAATCCTTTATCTTGGTTATGGTATCAGGAACGGTCATCTCAGAAATGCCTGTACCTGAGAACACATATGAACTGAGCTCACTGATAGTTGCAGGTATAACGATATCTGTTATAGAAGAGCAGTTAGCAAAGGCGTATTCTTCTACAGATGTAACAGCCTCAGGCATTACGAGCTGACCTTCGGGATACTTTACCTCTACTACTTTTTCCTTTACATAATCATATACGTCATATGATACGGTAGAGAATGAAGAACAGTTCCTGAAAGCACTCTTACCGATGCGCTTGATAGTCTGCGGCAGATTTATTGACTCCATATTGCTGCAGTTTACAAACACATTGTTGCCTATGCTTGTGATCACTCCGCCGTTCTTTTCGTCACCTGCGTTTTCGATGACCGCATACTTGATAATAGAAGGATCTCTGAACGGCGATGAGCCGAAATCGTACATATCACCGTATCCGCAGGCATAGAGGTATCCGTCGGGATAGAGCATATAGGAAATATGTTCACCAAGTTCTCCTGTTTCGGCAATTATCTCGTCCTTTGTAAAGGAAGGAGCAGGAAGAGTCTGAGGTACAAACGCAGGTTGTGTTGTTACAGGCTGTGTAACTACTGCACCTGTTGCTGTACGTGATCTTCCCGGCTTATAACCGCCGTCAGGATTGCCATCCGGATCAAGTGTAATATCTGCTTCGATAGTCTTTTCAACATGACGGTTATCTACATTAACATAACCGCTTTCAAGAGTCGTATCGCCGTATTTTACAGTATAACTATAATTACCCGGCAGACAATAGAATACAGCATTGCCGCTTCCGCCGATAGTGCGCTCCTTATCATCGAGCTTGACTACAGCTCCGGGGATATAGCCGCCGTCCGAACTGCTTATAACGTTGAATGTGGTCCTGAATCTGTTATAGTAACAGTCGCCCCAGCCAAAGCCTTTTTCCGACGAGAAATATGCGTTAAAGAAAGGAAGATTTATTGAGAGATCAAAAAGATTCCAGCTCTTTTTCTGCCTGAGAACACATACGTCCAGGTTGACCTTTATTACAAAGTCTGTTTTCGCTTGTATACAGAATTTGCAGGCGTGGTAATAGGATTTTGTCTCGCTGTCGTTTATAATAACATTATCGGGCGGTTCGTCCATGTTCTTAATGTATTGCTCAAACATTGCACCGAGATCCGCTTCGGCTCTGATCCTTAAGCCTGCTTTGATGTCGAAGCCGAGAGCCGCAATATTTTCATTTGCAACTTCAAGATACAGCTTCAGCTCAAGACCTGCGTAGATCTCGCCTGTGATCTTCAGACTTACACTGAAAGTCTTTTCATCTAAGATTGAAGATATCGGCGTAACTTCTCCGTCTTCATATTTAAATCCTCTTATATTGTCCCATTTTACGGTAAATGTGATCTTGCCCGAGAATTCCACGAAAACACGCGGAGAAATTTGTATTAAAGTACCCGGGATAGAAGTCGGTATAACGAATTTTGCAATTGTTGCTCCGAGAGACTGAACGCGTGATGATGTGGGTTCAGAATAACCGCTGCCCGAAAAACCTCTGGTAACAGTAAATGTAGGTGTTACCTTTACTGTAAGCTCGATCTTTGTTGTTCCGAACTTCTTGAAGAAATTGAAGTTAACGGAGATCGTTACTGTACCTGAGATCTTATCCGCATTTTTAACACTAAAATCCTCATACGGATCGTGCGGTGTGGTATCCTCGGTCTGAGGGTCAAATATCGAGTCAAGACTGAATGTCTTGCTTGCACAGTAATCGAATTTGAGATCATGCTGAGGTGCAACATACTCAAAATCAAATGAGCCGTCATCATTTACGACAACGTCACCGTTTTCATCTACATTCGGGAAAGATACGCCTTCATCTGCGGCAGAAGTGTCAATCTGAGCCTTGCTCATATTGCCGTCACTTTCTATCTTGATGAAATCAAACATATCTTCGATATCATCATTACCCGATACAGTTACTGTATCGCCGTCCTTTTCGATCTTTTCAACGCTTACAGCTATGATATTATCTTCATCAGGCTGTATATAGAGGTATTCACCCTTTTCGAGAGAAGCAACGCTCTCATCAGCATTGTCAAATACGAAAACATTATTGTCATAGTCGGCAGAAACGAGGGTGTTTTGCTCTTCCGAGCTTTCTGCTATAACTGTGTCTTCATTCAGAACGAGGAAATTTGTTGTTTCATCTTCGTCGAGATTGACTACCTGTTCCTGATCGAAGTCATTTATATCCGTGGCAAGTATTTCCTGAAATTCCTTTGTATATCTGCTAAGGGTATATGGTTTGCCAACGGGGCGGTTCAGCGTATCAAAAAGCTGAGCCTTTACAAGGTAATAATGCGGAAGCTTTGATGTATCAGCTTTGAGCTCGCTGTTGACAAGCTCGCCTGCTGAAACAGCTGTTTCAACGCTGAGGACGTTTTCCGAAGTCTCATCATTAATGAATGAAACTATGAGCTTTGCTTCCGTTTGCTGGGTAGACGCTACACGTACTGTTCCCGTTTCAACGTCAAATTCCAGAGATGTGATCTGGAACTGAGAATTGCAGATATTATCTGCAAGCGGATTTTGTACGTCTTCTTCTGCAGCCGCGCTTTGGAAAAAGTTTCCAAGCGAGTTGTTAGACTTGATGTCATAATCGCCTGAAACAGCTTTTTCATTCTGTGTGGCTGTCTGTGCTTCACGGCCTGCGTGGGATAATGCTACATTGGACATTACAGATGAAGTACACATTACTGCACTTATAGTTCCTGCAATGAGCCGTTTTAGTCGTTTTAGCATTTTTCACATTCCTCCTAAATATATTTTTGGTAAAATATACCATTATATATTATATCTATAAAATTACAAACTGTCAATGATAATTTTAACAAATCTTGTCATTAAAAAACATATTTTGTTCACATTGCCATTTCTGACAGAATATTTGAAAATGAAAGTATATAAAAATAAACACTTGACTGCAATTATCATTTGATACAAGAAAGTGAGCAAAAATCACATACGACACATTGTTCTTTTTAACCTTGTGATAATAAAACATAAAAAGATACCGACAATCTCAAATACTCATAAGTTCCCGTTAGGCTCAGCGACCTTAACTTAACCGTTTTTTTTCAGTGAAAAAAACATCTGTGATCATTCATAGTCAGTCTAAACTTGACAAATAGTGAATAATGTGGCATCATAATAGTATAAAAACTGAAAGGAGATCAAAATGAAAACGTTCAAGATAATGTCTCTGGCATTGCTGCTTTTGCTGTGCAGCTGCGCTGAAAGCTACGAATATTACGAAGATAACGGTATCAGAGAGCGCAAAGCAGAGGTTGAATACGTTGACAGTGAAGAAAAGCTGTATAATATCATATATAATAGCATCGCAGAATTTCAAACGCGTGTACTGATCTCTGACAACAATTCTTCAGAAACTATATTTGCCGTAAGAAAAAGAGTATTAGATGATAATCCGGAGTTCTTCTGGACAGATGCATCGTCAGTTATGCATAGTGGCAATACTAATTACAATGAGCTGAACATATCTCCTCTTGACAGTAATACGTCACTTGATGATGTAAGGAAAATGTGTGAAAAAGTATCAGATGCCGCTGACAGAATAATAAATGATATCCCCGACGATGCTTCAGACTGGGAAAAAATTCTTTTTGTACATGATGCCATTGTAAACAATACGCACTATCAGCTGGACGATACTGACAAGTATACCAATACCGTATACGGCTGTCTCGTCAGGAAAAGCACACAGACCTATGGATATACACAGGCATTTCAGTATATTATGAAAAGACTCGGCTTTGAATGCGGAAACGTCACAAACGACGGTCATTCGTGGAACTACGTCAGACTTGACGGAAAATACTACTGGGTGGATACTGCATGGGACGATCCGATTTACGAAGACAGCAGTATAAAATCTATTACACATTATTTCTTTATGGCTGACAGTGAGCACTTCAAGCTGGAACATAACCTTGAAAAAGGAAATAACTTTTTCGTTCCAAAATGCGATTCCATCGACAAGTATTACTACACCGTTGACGGTTCATACCTGAAAAGCTTCGACATTGAAGCGATAACTGATGTAATACGCAGACACACAGGAGAGCAAAAGATAGAGCTGGTGTTTTCAGACGACGAAGCCTATAAAAATGCTAAGGAGCTGATGTCACAGTCATACGGTGCCAACGAAATGTACGAAGCGATCCCGGAAGGAAGTAATATCTCTTACAGCTATAACGATGACAAGAAAATGATGAATATATTCATCAATAAGAATGACGAATAATACCGCATATTCCATTTTGCATATAAACGATTCATTTTGTAATTTTAAAATCTTCCTGTATCATAATTATACAGTATAGCGGCTCACTTAAAGTGAGCCGTTTTTTGCCTGTTTTGACTTGATGAAATGGAAGGATTATGGTATAATGGTGAGGTACAAAAATTGGAATCTGACCGAAGGAGAATACAATGCTTGAGACAAGAAGATTAAAAATCTATGCTTCATCGCAGGATACCATGGAACAGTTCATTGAAGCTCAGACTGTCCCTGTACTGAAGGCGGCATACACAGAAATGCTGAACGGATCTCTGAGTAATCCCGATCAGTGGGAATGGTATGCGATCTGGATGATAGAACTGAAAGACGGCACACATATCGGTGAACTCTGCTTCAAGGGGCTTTCTGAGGACGGCATAGCAGAAATCGGATACGGTATCTCCGAAGAATATCGGAACAACGGTTATGCGACCGAAGCAGTCAAGGCAGTATTAGAGTGGGCGTTTTCGCATCCGAAGGTCACCGCAGTTGAAGCGGAGACCGATCCAAGCAATACTGCATCAAAAAGAGTGCTTGAGAAGTGTGGATTTGCTCTCAATGGAGTAATCGGCGAGGAAGGATCGCGCTGGTCGATCTACAAGCACTAACTCCTTAGCAGTAAAACTCGGCAAAACATGGAGGTTTCAGGCTATGATAAAAGTTATGTTTGTTTGCCACGGCAATATATGCCGCTCACCTATGGCAGAATTTATAATGAAAAAGCTTATCGCTGACAGCGGTCTTTCAGATGAAATATATGTTGCTTCAAGCGCAACAAGTACCGAAGAGCTTGGCAACTCGGTCTATCCGCCTGCAAAAGCAGAACTCGCAAAGCATAGTATCGGATGCAGCGGAAAGTTTGCTGTACAGCTCAGGAAATCCGACTACGATAAATACGACCTGTTCATTGGTATGGATACAGCCAATATCCGCAATATGAACCGCATTTTCGGCAGCGACAGTGACGGCAAGATATATAAGCTCCTCACCTTTGCAGGACGGGGCGACGATGTCTCAGACCCGTGGTACAGCCGAGACTTCGGCAAGGCTTACAGCGATATCGACGATGGCTGCCGCGGTCTTATTAAATATCTCAGGGAGGAAATGCTTTGAAATATACCATAATTGAAATAATCGAATGGGATTACGGCTGCGAGGGTATTCCCGACGGCGAAGAACCAATGTGCAGCGTAGTTGTCAGAGACGAAAATAACAGTGAAAAAACAATAAAGCTGTCCGACAGATATCTCACCGAAAATCACCTTAACGTGGGCGATACCATAGAATTATAATGCTTTACTATATGTTCAACAAGCCTCAAGGCTGCGTTACAGCCTGTTCCGATGCAGTACACAAAACAGTTATGGACTACTTCCCTGCCGAGCTTGCAGAGAAGCTCCACCCCGTAGGCAGGCTTGACAAGGACACCTGCGGACTACTGATACTTACTGATGACGGTGATCTTGATTTCAAAATAATGCAGCCTGACAGGCATATCAGCAAGACATACTTCTTCTATGCCATTGGTAACATAAACAATGAGAGGATACAGCTTATCGAGAATGGTATCCCAATGAAAGGCTTCACATCAAAGCCTGCGGAATTCCAACTTTGCGGTCATTACAGAATACGGGAGCTCGAAAGCTTCATGCCTGCTGAACGCCGCGAAAAATACATGAAAAATCCTGACGGAGCTGCTTTTGCCGCCGCTCTTACTATACATGAGGGCAAAAAGCACGAAGTAAAAAGGATAATGGAAGCAGTTGGCTGCCGGATATTCTACCTGCGCCGCGACAGCATAGGCTCTCTGGTACTTGACCCTGAGCTGAAACAGGGGGAGTTCCGCCAACTTACCGAAAGTGAAGTAATTTTACTCAAAGAAAACAAATGATAAAAGCCTGAAAGAAGTATTTCTCCTTTCAGGCTTGATTTTATTTTTTGAGTTTTTTTCTGACTATCAGAACAATGCCTATGACCACTATCAACGCAGCTGCGATAATACTGCATAAAACAGCTATTCTCGCTCCATAGCTCGGCTCATCTTTCACCTTTTCAATAGTAAAATAGGAAAATCCCGCTGCACGGAAAGCTTTGTCCACATCTTCGGCAATGACCTCATGTCCTGCTGCATTGGGGTGGATATCCATTTTCTTGATATTGGTCAGTTCCCCTGCTCTTCCCTTGAAATCAGATGCAACATCTATGACCTTATATCCGTTTGCCGACTTCTCGGAAATTATACTGTTCAGTTTTGCTATCTTCTGGGCAGCAAAATCCGTTATAACCGCAAAATTATCATAGTATTCAACAGGATCGTAAAGAGTCTGCACAAATATCGTTCCGTTGGTTCTCTTTTTAAGCTCAGCTGATATGGTATCAATATTCACGCTGAACTGTTCAAGGGCCTTGTCAGCATCGTTTCCCATTCCGAGAAGAGCAGATGCTGCACTTGCAAAGTCGATATCCTTGATATTAAATGAACTGAAATCATTTATACCGAGAGAGCTTGCAAGGTCAAATAATAAACCGAGAAGATCGTTTCCGCCGATAGATATTACAACAGCGTCTGCGTCCTTCAGTTCGCTGTCAAGACCACCGCTCTGTATCTGCGCTATCAGGTCTGAGGAGGTATATCCCGATACAGCATCGTTTACCATAGTATGGACACACTCGCTGCCAAGCTCTGCCGTATACTTCTCTTTAAGTATATTTGAATAGGAACGGCAGTTGTAATTATCGTCCTTTTTATATCCTTCAAGTCCGTAGCCTGCTGCTATGGAGTCGCCGAGGAACATCATCTTCGGCGGCACTTCCGTTTTATGTTCAGTCTTTACTTCGTGTATCTCCGATTTTGAACATGATGAAAAGCACATCATCATTAATGCTGCGCTTACTGCTGCAACTGTTTTCTTTAACACAACAGGTATTCTCAAAAGTATCATCTCCTTTTAATAAGATTATATCATATAAGCGAAGCGTTATGATATAACTGCCCTATATGCAGAGAGCAAATCTCTGATTTGTATATCTGCAAGGGCTTTTTAATCAATTATAATGAATGCTTTTGCATTCATTATACCATATAGTAACTGAATAGGCAAGAATACAATAAGAAAATAACAGATAAAAATTTCTCATTACGAAAAAAATGGGGCGGATAATATCCGCCCCTACAATTCTACTCACTTACAGAACGCCGAGGGCGTGCTTTGCGGCTATCATGCCAAAAGTATAGCATCTGCCGAGAGACAGTCCCGTCTGGTGGAAGGGATAATCAGCTCCGCCGTAAAACGGTCCGCCCAGATTTCCTGCACAGTAAAGTCCTTCTATAGGCTTACCCTCAGCATCAAGTGCCTGTGCGTTCTCGTTGGTGATGACTCCCGATACCTCTGCCGATACTCTTATATGCTTTCTTGCTCCCCAGAAAGGTGCTTTTTCGATCTTGTGCATATACTTCGCAGGCTTGCCGAAATCAGTATCAACCCCCTTATCGCAGAGCTCGTTATATCGGTCTATGGAAGCCTTCATTTTGTCGTATGGGATACCAAGCTCGGCTGAAAGCTCTTCGAGTGTATCGCATCTGTGCAGATCGATAAGGTTCTTGAATACGCCCTGTGGTTCTTCAACTGCTCCCGGAATAAATTTTTCCATAACAAATGGCGGTACGCAGCCGTCAACGAACTCGTCCTTATCCCAGTTAACGTAATCGCTGTCATAAATAGCACAGTACCAGCCCTTTGAGCCGTCCTTATGGTCGGCATCGAGCATACTGCCCTTGAATTTAGGCTGATATTTCAGAAGATTTCCCATATACACAAAGCCTGTGTACTCATTGGTAAATCTCTCGCCATTCATATTTAAATACAGGAAAGGCTCCTCAAACATGAGTGCAGAGTCGAAATCATGCATCATCTTTGTGTGTCCGAGATTTTCCATTTCAGCTCCTGCACTTATGGCAAGTATATGTCCGTCGCCTGTCTTGCCAAACTGCTTCTTGTCAAATTCAGCTATATCTGGACACCAGCGCTGTACCATAGCTGCATTGTTGGTATAGTCGCCTGTTGCCAGTATCACCGCCTTTGAAGCATTGAACTGTATGTACCTGCCGTCCTTGTTCTTGGCAATAACGCCTGAAACTCGCTTTCCGTCCATAATAAGTTTTACAGCGGGTGTTGAAAAGTATGCATCAAGATTATCATGCTTTTCCATTATGTTATTGAGGGCATTGTGGAGAGCATTTCCGACATTAAGGGGCTTCGGACCTATCCAAGGTGCCCAGAAGTAACAATGATCGTCACCGTAATCGTAACTGCTCATACGGTCTTTCCATACGCCTGTGAAGTCGCCGCTGGTGCTTCTGAATGCGCAGAGCTTGTCTCCGTCGTTAAGGAGCTTTGCACTCTCCGTGTTATTGTCCACCTTGCTTCCGTCACCGTATTCAGTCTCTTTAGTAAGTCCTGCACGGTTAAGGAACCACATCATTGCTTCCTCAGAATGCTCGGCATATGCGCGGAGCTGCTTTGTATCAGCTCTCCAGTCGCAAAGACTGTTTGTATGATGTATCCACTTTGCTATACCAGCCTCAGTCGAGCGTGACTTTATTATTGCAGAACCGCAGTTTCCCTGAGATACTACCGCTGACTCCTTCTGTAGAAGTGCAGTCACTGCACCAAGCTCTGCTGCCCAACCTGCCGCAGGTACGCCTGAAGCTCCTGCGCCGACTACTACTATATCGTAATCCTTTACTTCATCTGCTTTGATATCTCCAAGCTCGCAGCATGAACAGCTTATCTCCGACTCGGTAAGTCCGCATGGGATATTATAAGATCTGTCACTCATTTTCTCATGTCCCTTCTTATTTTAATAGTATAAATATATTATATCACTTCCGATACGTCATTTCAATACTGCATAAAGAAAAACGCACCACATAAAATGCGGTGCGTTTTCTGTAAAAGATATCAAATATTACGAAACGGTCTGCATATAGCTCTCAGGGAGAGATGAAATACTTCCTAAGAGGAACTTCTGGATAACGAGTGCATCGTTGCTTGTGATGCCTGAACCTGCTGCTGCAACGTCACCGTTGAGCTTGCCCTGATCTTTAAGAGCATACTTGTCAGGACTTGCAAGTGCCTGCATTATTGCAACTACGTCACCCATATCAACTACGCCGTCACAGTTTGCGTCGCCCCACTTTGTTACCTTGGAGTTAAGCTCTGCCTTGATATCAACTGTTGTAGTTGTAACAGGCTTTGTTGTTGTGGTAGTAGTTGTAGTTGTTGTCGTAGTAGTTGTTGTGGTAGTAGTAGTTGTAGTTGTAACTACAGCAGACTCACTTCCCTTGAATGCATATCTCATGAATGTATAGAGATGTGGCTTTACTGAATCAGCGCCGTGTCCGCCGCCCGGAATTGACTGGTAAACATGGTCAACACCGTTTCTTGTGAGTATATCACTGTAAGACTTAGGGAATGTACCAACAACTGAGTCGTTTGTACCGCCTGTGATCATAAATACATATGGCTCAGGTCCTACGTCTCTGAACTTC
>JAEEGL010073377.1_pt1 | contig 14268 bp, 12 predicted proteins | sample 9134231 | NCBI WGS metagenome assembly JAEEGL01 (sample SAMN16246548, study PRJNA631951) | gut metagenome | biome: gut microbiome; feature: rumen; material: fiber-attached | host: Bos | place: Iran: Karaj | collected 2018-10 | reverse complement strand
GTCCGCCTTTCCTTGGCGCCTACGCATGGATCATGATGTTCGGACGCGCCGGCAGCGTGACTGTCTTCCTGAAGAACTTTGGCATCACCATTCCCACAATCTACGGCTTCGGCGGTATCAGCACGGTGCTGACCCTGAAGCTCTATCCGTATATCTATATGTACACCTCCGGCGCCATGGAGAGCATCGACAGCTCCCTTGAGGAGTGCGCCGAGAACCTGGGCAGCGACCGGCTACGCCGCTTCCTCACAGTCACGATGCCGGTTGTGACCCCATCCATTACGGCCGGCGCCCTGGTCGTGTTCATGAGCGCCCTGGCCGACTTTGGTACGCCGATGCTGCTTGGCGGCCAGGACTTCCGTACGCTCCCGGTCCTGATCTATAACGAGTATCTCAGCGAGATCGGCGGTAATGGCAACCTCGCCTCAGCCATCTCCATCATCATCGTCATCATCACCCTCGTGATGCTTGTGGTTCAGAAGACCTACGTCGGCCGCCGCAACTACATCATGAGTGCCCTCCGGCCCCCCAAGGAGATCGAGGTCCACGGCATGAAGCGCTTCTGGGTGACTCTGCCGGTCTTCCTGATCAGCTTCATCTCCTTCCTGCCTCAGATCATCGTTTGCACCAGCTCTTTCCAGCACACCAACTACTCCAGCTTTACAGGTGGTTTTACCTTCGAGAACTACCAGAACCTTGGCTCCCGTCTGTGGACGACCATGGGCAACACCTTCTCCTACTCCCTGATTGCCATGGTCTTCATTGTCATCATCGGCATCCTGATGTCCTACGTCGTCGTACGCAAGCCCGGCAAGACCGGCGGTCTCCTCGACATGCTCCTGATGGCGCCCTATGTCATTCCCGGCTCGGTACTCGGTCTTTGCTACATCGTCACCTTCAATGTCAAGCCTCTGGTCCTGACAGGCACTGCTGCTATCATCATCATTTCCTATGTCATCCGCAAGCTGCCCTACACCGTCCGCAGCGCGAGCGCGTTTTTGATGCAGATGGATCCGAGTGTCGAAGAGGCCTCCATCAACCTCGGCGTTCCACCGATGAAAACCTTCTGGAAAGTGACAGCCCGCTTGATGCTGCCGGGCGTATTCTCTGGGGCGATCCTCTCTTGGGTCACCTGTATCAACGAACTGAGCTGCTCGATCATGCTCTCCTCCGGTAAAAACAACACCCTGACCATTGAGGCCTACACCAACATCGTCCGCAACAGCATTGGCTCCGGTGCAGCGCTCTCCGCGATTCTGACCGTGACCAGCGCGGTGATCCTGATCATCTGTCTGAAGGTCTCGAAAGGAAAGATTCGGGTATAAAATGATTAAGAATATCGTGTTTGACATGGGTAATGTCGTGATCCGCTTTGACCCTGACTTCTTCATGGAGCGCGAAGGGGTCGCCCTCGAGGATCGCCCGCTGCTCATGCGCGAAGTCTATCGTGCTCCTGAGTGGGCAATGATGGACCGGGGCTCCCTCACGGACGAAGAGGCTGCAGAGATCATGTGCGCCCGGGTGCCCGAACACCTGCGGGCAGTGGTTCCTAGGCTGGTTGCGTTCTATGACCGACCAATTCTCGAGATCGACGGCATCTATGACCTGGTTAAAGAGCTGAAGGATCTGGGTTACATGGTCTATCTGCTCTCCAACGCCAGCTGTCGCCAGCACGACTACTGGCCCCGGGTTCCAGCCGCTGCCCTCTTTGACGGCAAGCTCGTCTCCTGTGATGTAAAGCTCATCAAGCCCATGCCCGAGATCTATCTCTCCCTATACCAGAAGTTTGGCCTCAAAGCCGACGAATGCTTCTTCATCGATGACAACACCGTCAATGTCGAAGCGGCGATCTACACCGGCATGCACGCCGTGGTTTTCTTCGATGACATTGTGCGGCTCCGCCGAGAGCTGAATGCGGTCGGCGTACCGGTGAAACAGCTCTGAAGCCCTGCAACAAAAAACTCCACCCGTCTCGGATGGAGTTTTTTCTCTGTAAGAGGGGAGTGCCAGTCAGATGCTTTCCCTAATAAGGTACATCCACCCGTTGCATGAAGGTGTAAGATAAAGGTAGACACATGGAAAATCACCATGATGTCTACCTTTATCTTTTATGCTAAACTACAGAAGGAGGTGAACCGGGTGAAGAAAGGTCAGAAGAAAAGGGTATGGACTCGAGAGCAGAAATCCGAAATAGTACATAAGCATTTAGATGAACATGTATCTTTAAGAGAATTGGAGAAAGCATACAAGGCCGACCGCAGCATGATCTGTAAATGGGTGAAAAAATATATTTTAGAAGGTGAAAGCTCTTTTGAGCCCAAGGAGCATCCAGGAAATCCATTTGCAGCACTTCATGTGAGCAAAAGTTTATCTGAAATAGATCGATTGCGTTTAACGGTAGCGAAGTTGGAGATTGAGAACGAGAGATTAAAAAAAGGCTATTGGGTGAAAGGGGGTGGTGCAAACAAGGAGTACGTTACTGCTTACGACGAGACTATGAAATCATTGAAAAACTCCGAGTGAAATATCGTGTCTGCACGCTATTAAATCTTATGGGTTTAAACCGATCCGGATACTACAAATGGCGAGCTCGTAAGAATTACCCGAATCGTTACGAAAAAGATCGCCTTGCTCTTACTAACCTTTTGCTGGAGGCACACAAAAAGCATCCTTCTTACGGATACCATAGATTGGCCCGAGAAGTGTTTGACCAAACAGGATGGGTGTTTTCAGACAATTTGGCTCACAAATGCTGTAAGGCTGCTGGTATTCGCTCAAAGGCCAGAAAAGGGTATAATGCGGCTGGCGAAGAAAGCAAAGTATTTCCCAACGAAGTGCAAGGACGTTGGAACGCTTCAAAGCCTGTCGAAATCGTCGTCTCAGACATGACCATGTTCAAGGTAGGAAAAACGTATTGGGAATGGACAATCTTACTGGATACCTTCAATAACGAGATCCTCGCGCACAGTGTTACCGATGTTCCCGGAAGCAATAAACCATATTATGATTGCCTTGCCGTCCTCAATCGTTTAGCAGGAAAAAAGGAAGAGCAGAAGCCCCAGGTAGTCTTCCACACCGACCAGGGAGCTGTCTACTCTTCCAAGGCTTTTTGCCAAGCCCACGCACAGTATGACATACTTCGTTCCATGTCGCGAGAGGGAACCCCTACAGATAACCCTATTATTGAGGCTTTAAATGGCTGGATGAAGGAAGAACTCTATCTGGACTTCCATCTTGACCATGCTGAGGATGTTCCTGCTCTCCTGGATCAGTATGTTTATTTCTTCAACAACCTGCGGCGGCACGCCGCTTTGGGCTACAAAAGCCCAGTTCAGTACAGAACCGAACTGGGCTTTCCTTGATGGTGGTTTCCTTGTCTACTTTCCCTTGACAGATGCACCCGGAAGGCGGTTTCTTTTATAGGCCATATAGCCATCATACAAAAAGCCTGGTGAGAATCAGAAATCCTGTACGGCATCAGTTTCCGAAAGAACGGACACCGACAGAGCTTTCGAAGAAAAGAGCGAGTGCACCGGGCCCGACATGACAGCCAGTCACAGGCTCGTATTCAACGGTGAGAATCTCCTTGGGCGGGTTGTTCTTCTGCAAAAGGTTGGCCAGTTTTGCGGCATCTTCCCGGCAGGCCGCCTGAGCAATTCCGACAATCTGACGATCGGGGTTCACGACCAGCTTGTCATAGTATTCTGCAAGCGTTTCAATAGACTTCTTTCTGCCGCGTACTTTGCTGAATGCGACAATCTTTCCCTCTTCATTGCCTTTCAGAAGCGGCTTGATCTGGAGAACAGAACCGACCACAGCGGACAGGTTGGACAGACGACCGCCGCGGCGCAGGTGCATCAGGTCATCCACGGTAAAGACATTGAACATCCGCTCCACGTGGTCCCGGAGCTCTGCAATGGCATCAAGAGTACCGAGTCCGGCTTTTTTCATCCTTGCGGCGTGGAGAGCGATAATTCCCTCGCCAAGTGAAGCACCGCGGGTATCAATCACTTCGACGATGCGCCCAGGATAAGCATCCATCATCATCCTGGCCGCAATCTGTGCAGAATTGCAGGAACCGCTGATCCCGGAGGACATGGCAACAAAAAGAACATCATTTCCATCCCGCAGCTCAGTTTCAAAGAAATCCGCATACTGCTGGGGAGGAATCTGAGAAGTTGTGACTTTCATTCCCCGACGAATTCTGGCATAGAAATCTTCCGCATCAAAAAAAGGATCTTTAACCGTGTTGTACTCCTTTCCGTTAATGTAATAGGAGAAAGGAATGACACGCAGATTGTTATCCAGAATCAGCGATTGCGGCAGATTGCCGGAGGTGTCGGTCATGACTGAAAAAGACATCAGAAATACTCCCTTTCAATTTCTGCTCGAAAGGATATAACAAAACGGAGAAGATGACAAGAGAGTCTTCTCGACGAAAGGTGCAGGGGGCTTTCTAGCCTCTGTAGAACCTCACAAAGCTGGAATTCTCTTCCGAGTAGAGTTCAAAAGAGAGGGAAGATTTTCCTTGCATTTCCGTCGGGGCATGGTAGAATACATACATATTGTTAATCACACTCTTCATCGGAGATTATCATATGAACAGGAAGAATCAAACTCCATACAGAACACTTCTGAATCTGCTTCTCTGTGTTCTCCTGCTGCTGGGAATGTTCCCGCCCGGCTATGCGGAGGATGTGGCAACGGAAGAAGCAGTCTCTGCCGATGAGGCGGCAGAGACAGAACCTGATGTAAGGAACGAGTGGGAGACCAGACTCCTGCTGATGCTGCAGGAGCATGATGCGAATCCGGAAACTGTCGGCGCAGGATATTATAACCTGGTCACAGGCGAAGAGCATTATTACAACGGAGACCAATACCGCATCAGCGGCAGCATGTATAAGGTACCGCTGAATATGCTGTTTATGAACTGGATTGATGAAGGAAAACTCACACTGGAGGATTCCATCGGCGGTTATCGATATGTCCAACTGCTGGAAGGCACCATCATCGACTCCAACAATGACTATGCCCGGATGCTCTGGGACTATGCCGGCGCCACCATCGAGACCAATCCCGCATCGACTCTGTACCACCGCTATCGAATCCTGATTGCGCCTCTGATGGGCGAAGATCCCGATAACGTCGACGACAAGTACTACGAGAACAACTTTTTCACGCCTCGGCAGGTGATCACCTGCCTCAGAAACCTCTATGACGGCGGTGCAAAATATGACCGCCTGGTGGAGACTATGCAGCGGGCAGAGCCTGAAAAGTACTTCAAGCTCCGCGAACGGCGTTTCAACATTGCCCACAAGTACGGCTGGTATGCGGAAGACCCCATTCTCTATCTGAATGACTGCGCTCTGTGCTATACGGATGACCCGATTGCCATCGTCCTCTTTACCAGCGGCACGGAGAACGCCTACGGTGTCCTGACGGATTACTGTACGTTGATGTGCGACTATGCCCAGGAAAAACACGCGGAACGGATGAAGCAAGAACAGGAGGAAGCTGCGGCAGCTGCACTGGAGGAGGAGCAGAATCGGCTCGCCGCAGAGGCAACGGCATCATCAGAGGCAGAACCGCAGCGGAATACGGAGTCTCAGACCGAAGCAGAAAAGACACAGGAAACAAAACCCTCCGAGCAGAAGACTGACGACAACTGGCTCCACGAATTGACGCTTGGCCCGATCATCGGTCTCGGCCTGATCCTTGCCGGGGCGCTTGCCGCAGTGATCTGGTTTTCTCTCCACCACAGATACGAGAGAATCAACCTCTGGTACGGTTTCAGCGCAATCCTGCTGGCAGCACTTGCCATGATCCTCTGCTTCCCAGGTATGAGCGGCAGAAGCTATGTGGCTGAACAGGAGGAAGACCCAAGGGAGATTATAGAATCTTTCTTTGTGGCACTGAAGAACGGAGATCGGGCGGCAGCCGACAGCTGCCTGGCGAGCGGAGCGGAGACAGGCCTTGACCTGCTGCCGACAGATGAAATGCACGCATCTGCCCTTACAGCGCTCAGAGAGAGCTGGGATTACACCTTGATGGGAGAATGCAGTTCGGAGAAAGCAAAGGCCTGGCAGGAAGTACAGCTTCGAGTGCTGGACTTCACAAAAATGGAGAAGCAGCTTCAGACAGAGACCCGAAACCAGCTCCTGGAGCTTACGAGAACAAGAGATCGGGACAGCGTCTACGATGAGGCGGGGAATTACAGACCTGCCTTTGCGGGCGAAGCATATGACCGCGCTATGGTAAACCTGCTTCAGTCACCGCAGGATTATTACAGCTCCGTCGGCGTACAGGTAGAACTCACGCTCACCGGAGATGGCTGGAAGATCGTTCCGACCAAGAACCTGGTCTCCGCCCTGACAGGAAATCTGAACTGATATTTTTTTTTAAAAGAAGCAAGCCCGCCTTTTGGCGGGCTTGTCTGTTACTTGCGATGTTTGATTTTCATAAACAAATCAGGGGCCTGCTCCCCAACGAGGGCGACCATACGGAAGGTGTTCATGATGGTGCGAGGACTGCCTTTTCGGAGAATTCGGCACAGGGTGTTGGCCGGAACTCCTCCGGAGGTGTCGCGGCAGCGCTGCTGGACGCGAGGATTGGATCGTATCTCCTTGATATAGATCAGGCGGCCTTCGTCTGAGAGTGTACAGGAAGGTGTGAAAAGGGTGGTGACACAGGAAAAGACGGATTTGGCGAACATATAGCGGAGGTCCGCATCGTCTGCGATGTTGAACTTCTCACAGAGCTCCTGGGCACGAATATCCGCTTCGATGCAGACAGAAAACTTTTTCGGATAGAACTTGGAGATCAGGCTCTCACCGTTATGCATAATGTAACGGTACTTGCACTCACTGCGGACCGCAATCAAAGAGCAGTGCTCCAGATAATCAAAGACGAAGAGCCGGTCCTCACCCCAGAGATAGTCCTTGAAACGGAGTTCGAGTTCCCGCAGAAGGGGGACGGAATAAAGCTTTGCCCAGACCTGATTCAGAAGATTGGCCTTGTACAGACGGGAGAAAGCCGTTTTCATATCCTGAGGACGAACCAGACAGTCAAACTCGTTGTAATCACGTTCTCGTCCGTCGGCTTCAACAATACAGAAACCCATCAGAATCAGGTCGGCGCCGGTGTCAGCGGCTTCCAGCGCATAGGACAGAGCATCCGGCAGCAGTTCGTCGTCGGCATCGATAAATGTGGCGAAAGCGGCGTCTTCACTGATGAGTTTCAGAGCTGCATTGCGCGCTTCGGCAGGACCGTGGTTTTCCGTGCGGACATAGCGCAGCCTGGAGTCGCCGGCGGCAAGCCGACGAAGAATCCCAGCGGTCCGATCTGTGGAGCCGTCGTCTACGACAATGAGCTCCAACTCGGTGTGGGTTTGGCTGAGAACGCTCTTGACAGAGCGCTCAATGTATTTTTCAGAGTTATAGGCAGGCATGATCACGGATACTTTTATATTCTTATTCTCGTCCATCGTCAATCCTCCTCAGCTCGTCGTGATTCTGTTCCTGAACAGAACGGCAGCATTCTTCAAAATAATCATAGAGCGGCATCAGCTTTTCATAAGCGCGGGTGATGGTTTTGGGAAGATCCGCACCCAGCAGCGTAGGATCGAAGTCTTTCACATGTTCCAGGCCGACATACTTGCGGTTATACCAGGGGTTGATAATCGGCCCCATGTCTTTCTTCAGACGCTTGTACTCCTGACCGATGATCTTAAAGCCCCGCATTCTCATCGCATGAGAAGCCAGCCGCTCGAACCGGGCGGGATTTGCCTCTATGCTGCTGCGAAAGGCTGCCATGGCGGCCGGAGTGATATCGAAAAAACCGATTCCGTAACTGAAGGTAGAAGCGGAGAGTTCAAACCAGAAGCTGGGGCCTTCCATATGGCGGTTATCCCCGCTGAAAATGGTAAACCAAAGGTGATCTTTATAAGGTCCCCGACCAAAGAGCCGGCGTGCATCACGGTAGATTCTGGAGACATGCAGGGTGAAATCCGAAAGGGGATAATCCTTTCGCATGATCTCCAGGGCATCCTCCCCAAGCGCGTGAAAGGGCTCGTGCAGAACCCGCATATATTGTTCTTTGTGTTCCTGAAACCAGGGGCGTTCGTTATGAAATGTGAGTTCCCAGAGAAAATCGCTGGTCTCCCGGGTAAAGCCTTCAAACATGAATCAGCCGTCCGTTTCCCTTGAATTGCTATACCTATTATAAACAATCCAGAAGACTTTCGCAAGTGTTGACAAATGCGAAAATAAGAGGTATATTTACTAAGCAAATGCTTATAATAAGCTTTTATTTATGAAAGGCGTGGGAAGCGTGACGTTAAGGGAACGCCAGATCCTTAACTGGATCGAAGAAAACCCCATGATAACGCAGGAAGAGCTGGCACGGAAGGCAGGAATAACGCGCTCCTCGGTAGCGGTGCACATCTCGAACCTCATGAAAAAAGGGCATATCGCCGGGAGAGGCTATGTCCTGAGCGGTTCGGCCTATGTGGCAGTTGTCGGAGGTGTCAACATCGATATCGGCGGACAGCCTTTCCGCCCGCTCATTCCCCGGGATTCAAACCCTGGCAGAGTCTCAGTGAGTCTCGGCGGCGTCGGGAGAAATATCGCGCATAACATGAGCCTTCTGGGAATTCATGTCCGTTTCCTGACGGCTTTCGGGGATGATCTACACGCACAGAGAATCGAAGCGAGCTGTGCCGACCTCGGAATCGACATCAGCCATGCCAGAAAAGTCGCCGGAATGTCCACGTCGACGTACCTGTTTCTAAACGATGCGGATGGAGATATGGCACTGGCTGTATCGGATATGGAAATCTGTGAACGGATTACACCGGATTATCTGGCATCAAATCTGAGTCTGCTGAATAACGCACAGGTTGTTGTGGCAGACGGAAATCTTTCGGAGGAGAGTCTCGAATATCTGGCTGAACACTGTACGACCCCTATATTCGCAGATCCGGTTTCGGTATCCAAGGCTGAGAAGCTCGTTCCGATCCTCGGAAAACTGAACACCCTGAAGCCGAATCGACTGGAGGCAGAGCTTCTGAGCGGTATTCGGATCAATGACCAACACGCTCTGTACCGGGCGGCGGAAAAGCTTCTGGAAACCGGGCTCCATCGGGTGTTTATCTCGTTGGGAGCAAAAGGTGTCTTTGCTGCTAACACAGAAGAAGAGTTTCAGTTCCAGGGGATGCCGGCAAAGGTCCTGAGTACCACCGGAGCAGGAGATGCGTTTATGGCTGCCCTGGTCTGGGCATATCTGCAGGGTATGGACCTGAAGGAGACGACGAAGGCAGCTTCTGCCGCTGCAGCAATTGCCACAGAGAGCAGCGAAACGATCAACTCTGCACTCTCTGAGGCGGCTTTGCGAGAAAGAATTTTATTTGGAGCATAAAGGAGATAACAACATGAATCAGTATCTGGATGTAAACCCTGAAGTAGCGGCAGCTCTCGCCGCCGGAAAACCCGTTGTAGCACTGGAATCCACGATTATTTCACACGGGATGCCTTACCCGCAGAATGTGGAGACAGCGCTGAGTGTTGAGAAAATCATCCGCGAGAACGGTGCAACTCCCGCGACCATCGCCATCATCGGCGGAAGACTGAAAGTTGGTTTGACTCCGGAGGAGATTGACTACCTTGGGAAGACCGGAACGGCCGTTACGAAGGCAAGCCGGCGAGACCTTGCGGTTCTGGTCTCCAAAGGAATGGACGGTGCGACTACGGTGACCACCACCATGATGATCGCGGCGATGGCCGGGATCAAAGTGTTTGCGACAGGCGGCATCGGCGGTGTACACCGCGGAGCGGAGACCACGATGGATATCTCCGCAGACCTGGAAGAGCTCGCGAATACTCCTGTTGTTGTTGTGTGCGCGGGTGCGAAGGCGATTCTGGATTTGAAGCTGACTTTGGAGTATCTTGAGACCCACGGTGTCCCCGTGATCGGTTACGGCACGGAAGAGCTCCCCGCGTTCTACAGCCGTCATTCCGGACTGAAGGTAGATTACCGGATGGATACACCGGAAGAGTGTGCAGGAGCTTTCCATGTTCAGCAGATGCTGGGCATGAAGGGCGGCATGCTGGTGACCAACCCCATCCCCGAGGAGTATTCCATGGATGATTCCATCATCAATAAGGCGATCGACGATGCGATCGATGAGATGAACGCCAAGGGGATTCACGGTAAGGAAGCGACGCCGTTCCTGCTGGCAAAGGTAAAGGAGCTGACGGGTGGCGACAGCCTGGATTCCAATATTCACCTGGTGTTCAACAATGCGAAAGTTGCATCTCAGATTGCAAGCTGCCTCTGCAATTTATAAAAGTTATAAAAACAGATAAGACAAGACCTCCGGCTGAGCCGAAGGTCTTGTCTTATCTGTCGGTGATTATGTCCGGTACTGAGCTTGTTCCAGCGCGGCATAAGAGCCGTTTTTTTCCAGCAGCTCTGTCCGGGATCCCTGTTCTACAATGTGCTGGTCGTCGATCACGGCGATGCGGTCGGCACTGCGGATCGTGGAAAGGCGGTGGGCAATCACGATACAGGTTTTCCCTTTGCTGAGCAGGTCCAGACTATGCTGGATCTTCTGCTCTGTGACACTGTCCAACGCGGAGGTGGCCTCGTCGAGAATAAGAATCGGAGGATCCTTCAAAAAGACTCTGGCGATGGAGATGCGCTGCTTCTGTCCGCCGGAGAGAACGACACCGCGTTCACCGACGAAGCTTTCGTACTTGTCCGGCATGTTCATGATGTCGTCGTGTATCTCTGCACGAATGGCGGCCTCGATTACCTCGCGGTCTGTGGCACCGGGTCGTCCGTAACGGATATTCTCCATGATGGTTCCCGCGAAGAGAAACACATCCTGTTGAATAATGCCGATGTTTTGACGAAGACTCTCCTGCGTCAAATGACGGACATCCTTGCCGTCTACGGACACTGTGCCGGAACTTACATCATAGAAGCGGGGGATCAGATGGCATATCGTAGTCTTTCCGCCACCGGAGGAGCCCACCAGAGCAAAAGTCTCACCAGGGGAGACGGTGAAGCTGACATCATCCAAAACCGGAGTGCCCTCTTTATATGAGAAGCTGACATGGTCAAAACAGATCTCTCCGCGTACATCGCGGAGTTCTTCCGCATCGGCAGCATCGGAAATCTCCGGCTGTGTCCGCATCAGCTCCACGAAGCGGTCGAAACCCGCACTGCCCTGGGCATATACTTCCATAAACTGGACCAGTTTACGGATGGGAGAAATGAACGTGGAAATATAAAGAGTGAAGGTGAGGAGATCTACGAAATCCAACTCCCCGTGCATGATCAGAAAACCGCCTGCAGTGATGACAGATACCTGCATAATGCCAATCGTGGCCTCAATGCCTGCATTGAACAGCCCCATAGCCTGATAGTAACGGACCTTGCTTTTCTTGAAGGCTTCATTCGCAAGATCGAATTTCTCATCCTCAGCCTTCTCAGCGGCAAAAGCCTTGGAAGTACGGATTCCGGAGATGCCGCTTTCGATGGCAGCGTTGATCTCCCCGGTCTTGACTTTGACATCCTTGTTGGCATCCTGCATGCTCAGGCGCTGACGGACGGAGAACACGATGCAGAGGGGAAGGAGGACGATCAGAACAAGCGTGAGACGAAGATTGATGGTCAGAAGAACAATGATGGCGCCGAGAAGAGTGACACCGCAGGTCAGGAGGTTCTCCGGACCGTGGTGTGCCAGCTCTACGATCTCAAACAGATCACTGGTGACACGGGACATGAGCACGCCCGTCCGATTCCGGTCGAAAAAGGAGAAAGACAGAGACTGCATATGGGTGAACACATCACGGCGCATATCGGCTTCCACAAGGGTACCCATGCGGTGGCCGATGATCGTGATCAGATACTGGAACCAAGCTCTAAGCAGATAAGCCGAGAAGAGCACTGCCATCACCGTGAAAAACGCGGTAAAGCGGCTTTCGGGAAGCAGAGTGTTCATCGTCTGCCTGGTTACATAGGGAAAGGCAAGATCAACCAGCGCTACAGCCAGGGAGAGACCCATGTCCAGAGCAAATTCTCTGCCGTGCGGACGGATGTAGGAAGCAAAAACAGACAGCTTGGATCTGCCGAAGTCGATGTCACGGTTCATGGGATCAGAGACCTTTTAAGAGTTGGAAGAGGGCTTGGAGGAAGACTTTTTCCCATGATAGTATCTGCGGCGGGATTTGCGCTTCTTCTCTGCCTGACCCTCACCGACTGAAGTCTGCTGGACAGAGACCTTCTGGGGCTTCTGATCGGCGGAAGCAGGGCTTGCGGAGTGCCTGTGGGCAGCGGCCTGCTCGGAGTGAGAGGAGGACTTCTTCTTGCTGTGAGCCTTATGCGCCCCTTCAGTGGCGGATTTGGGCTTGATGGCTTCTTCCTTGACAGGGACAACAATGGCGGCAGTGTCACTGCCGGCGGCCTTGGAACCTTTGTGACGACCGCGGCTGCGACGGCGGCTTCTGCCACGCTCCTGCTCGCCGCCCGGGTCTTCCGTGGCGGAGACAGGCTCCTCCGGAACCGGGGTAACGATCATGGTCGGCAAAGCCCATTCATCTTCAGGCTCTTCAGCTGTTTCTTCCACTTCAGGCTCCACGTCCTCCAGAACATGAGGTGGCTCCACACCCTCTTTGGGACGGCCTCCCGGTACGGATGCCAGCTCGTAGGACTTGTACTCGTGCAGGACGTCTTCCCGGTCTTCATCCAGTTTCACCTTCACGGTAGAGCGAAGAAGATTGACTTGTACGGCAGTTCCATAGCCATCTTTGGTCTCTACGAATGCGCCCTGCTTCGGCACTTTCTTCACCAGATCCTCATAAGCCTCCTGCTCATAACGAAGGCAGCACATCAGGCGCCCGCAGCTGCCGGAAATCTTGGCGGGATTGAGTGAGAGAGACTGGATTTTGGCCATTTTTGTAGATACCGGGTGAAAATCATCCAGAAACTGACTGCAGCAGTAGGGTCTGCCGCAGATGCCCAGACCGCCCAGCATCTTGGCTTCATCACGGACTCCGATCTGCCTCAGTTCAATGCGGTTGTGAAGGATTCCGGCGAGATCCTTCACCAGTGAGCGGAAATCTACCCGCCCGTCAGAGGTGAAGAAGAAGGTGGTCTTGTTCCCTTCAAAATTGCATTCAACATCCACCAGCTTCATATCCAGCTGATGTTCCTGGATTTTTTCCCGGCAAATGTCGAAGGCAGCCTTTTCCCGCTGGCGATTCAGTTCTTCGGTACGAAGATCCATCTGGGTGGCGATGCGGAGCACCCGACGAAGCGGATGAACGACGGCAGTGTCCTCTACAGGGTGGTTTTCCCTGGAGCAGACAGCAATCTCCATGCCGTTCGCTGTGTCGACGATTACGTTGTCGCCTGTGTGGATCTGAAGACCTGCGGGGTCAAAATAATAGGCCTTTCCACGGTTTTTAAATTTAATGCTTACTACTTCGGTCATGTTGTTTCTCCAATATCTTGATACGCACGGCCTCAAACGGAACCTCTGCCGGAATCCGACAAAGCATTGACCGTCAGGAGACTGAAAATATGCTTGGCGTTTACATTCACTTTCAGATGGTCTGAGCACTGCTGCAGCAGACGGTACAGATGCATCTGCTGCTCCGGGGAAAGAGAGCCGGCAGGAGCCCTTCCGCAGAGCATATCCGCCGTACGCTGAAGTGCAGCGTCGATGAAGGCAGAGGTGGCGTCCAATTTACTGAGTTCGTTTTTCGCTATCCAGTGGTAGAGCTTTTCCCGGTTGCCGCTTCGAACCGCAGCGAGAAAACCGTCGGCCAGCTTGCGGCTCTCATCGTCCTGTCCGTCCTCTTCACCGGTGAGGGTAATTAGAGCGCAACGGGAACGTACGGTCTCCAGAAGAAGGGCAGGATTCGCTGCACAGAGAAGAAAGACGACCGTCGCAGGGGGCTCTTCGAGGAGTTTCAGAGCGGCGTTCTGCGCATTGAGATTCATGAGTTCCGCTTCTTCGATGATATACGCTTTTCGTGGGGACTCGTTAGGCAAAACCTGCGCGTCGACAGAAATCTCACGGATCTGATTCACTGTCAGTTCCCGTCGCAAATTGCCATTCTTATCGGTCTGACGTTTGACGGAGATGATATCCGGATGCACTCCGGCGGCCGCTTTTCTGCAGCCCCGGCAGACCCCGCAGGGAACATCATGACCATTCAGACAAACCACCGCAGAAGCAATTTCACGGGCTTTGCGAAGTGC
>JAEEGL016102315.1_pt1 | contig 14269 bp, 5 predicted proteins | sample 9134231 | NCBI WGS metagenome assembly JAEEGL01 (sample SAMN16246548, study PRJNA631951) | gut metagenome | biome: gut microbiome; feature: rumen; material: fiber-attached | host: Bos | place: Iran: Karaj | collected 2018-10 | reverse complement strand
GCTGCAGAGGATCTATGCCAAGCGCGGCGTGGAGTTCTGCCTGGGCTGCAAGGTCACGGGCATCGAAGGGAATGAGGTCGTCTATGAGGATCCTTCCGGACAGGCCTGCCGGGTGGGCGGGGACAAGATACTCGTCTCCGTTGGGCGGCGGGCCGTACTTCAGGGCTACGGCCTCGAGACCCTCGGTCTCGAGCTCGCCCTGAACCCCACCGGGCGCCCCTGCGGCATCAAGGTGGACGACCACATGCGCACCAGCTTCCCCGGCGTCTATGCCGCCGGTGACGTGACCGGTTTCTCCATGCTGGCCCACACTGCTTCCCGCGAAGCGGAGGTGGCCGTGAACGACATTCTCAGTATAGTCGACAGCATGCGTTACGACGCCATCCCCGGGGTGGTTTATACCAATCCCGAAGTCGCCGGTGTCGGTGTTACGGAGGAAGAAGCCATGCGTAAGGGTCTGGATGTCAAGGTTCTGAGGCTTCCTATGGCCTATTCGGGCCGCTTTGTGGCCGAGAACGAGAGGGGAGAGGGTCTGTGCAAGATGCTCGTGGACCCCGGCAATGGCAGGGTCCTCGGTGTCCACATGTTGGGCAATCCTTCCTCGGAGATCATCCAGAGCGCCTGCATCGCCATTGAGCAGGGCTTGACCGCGGGACAGTTGAAGGAGACCGTTTTCCCGCATCCTACCGTCTCGGAAATCATACGCGAGACGGCGTTCACGATGGAATAAAGTTACTTGTCCAAGGGTCGGAGGACCTGGATGCCCAGGATGGAACTGCGCCCCGACAGATACTCCTGGAGTGTCCTGGGGTCTTCCGTAACTTTCATCGTGCTTGTCGAGGCGTGGAAGAGTTTCACCTTGCCGTTTTCGACCAGAGCAAGGCCGACGTGTGCGATGTCAAGGCCTTCCACGGCGCTGACCAGGCATATTATGTCGCCGGAACGTATCCCGTTGAGGGCTCTTCCTATCTTTGACTTCGGGATGTAATACCTCGGCTCCGAGTTGATGCGGTCCTCAATTGCCCGGATGGCGTCAGGGTCGTCCATAAGCGGATAGGACTCCGGATGGGCGGACATATAGTCTATGGGGTGGGCGAGGGGCTCGCCGCCGAGAGCGCGCGTTATGTCCTGAAGGACGCCGCGCGCCTCGCCCTGGCGGGCCCACTCCGTCGTGTAGTGCAGGCGGTCCGCATAGGCCTCTGTCCGTCCCCCGCGGTACCTGCTTTGCCTGACCTCATTCGCAAACGCCTGAAAGTCACCGCCATCTTTGGCAGTTCTCGCCAGCGCCAGACACGTTTCTACGAAGATGATGCAGTCCGTCTTCGTCAGGTGGATGCGCAACTCTTCCGGGCTTTCATCCAGAGTTCCCGCGACGTAGGGCTGCCCCTCCATCGCCTTTCCCGCCCGGACCATGAGTGCCGGCACCGGATCCGCGGAATGCGTGGAAAGGTCCGAGAGCAGACGCACCGCCAGCAACGAGTCCTCGGGTGTGGTCAGCCATCCGATGCTGGAGGCAGCCTCCTGGCCGGCTTCCTTTACGGATCTGACAGTCCCTTGCCCGCAGGCGGGGGTGCAAATCATCAGGCTTACGATCAGCCCCGGTATGGTCAACCGTCTTCCCATACTGCAAATATAAAAAAATACCCGCAGGATTCCTTGTCCTGCGGGTAATGGAAGTGCGGTGATACTTACTTGCACTTTACGACAAGCTCGGACTTGCCGAAATCGGAAGTGACGGTAAGTTTGGCGCTGCCGGGGGTGTCCTTGATGGAGCGGATGACAGCGAGGGCCTTCCCGTTGAAGAATGCCTTGTCATGCCCCTTGAGCGAGAGAGAGTCGGCGGCGTTTCCGTTATCCACGCCGAAGAGTTCACCGTTGCCGCTCACTTCGAAGTGGAGCATAGTTCCGTTGTCCGGCACTGCATTGCCGTTCTTGTCCACCAGCTCGACGGTAACGTAGCAAAGGTCATATCCGTCGGCGGAGATCGTCTTGCGGTCGGGGGTGAGTTTTACTGAAACGGGGTCGCCTGCGGTCTGTCTGGAGTCCTTTGCCACCACCTTGCCGTTCTTGTACGATACGACCTCGATCTTTCCGGCCTCGAACGGAACCTCGAGCCACTCAGCGTGAAGCACATCGCTGGTCTTGCTCTTCTTTCCGAGCGATTTGCCGTTGAGGAAGAGCTCGACTTCGTCGGCGTTGTTGTAGTATGCCCATACGTCCACTTTGTCACCTTCGTTCCAATTCCAGTGAGGGAACAGGTGGAGGACGGTCTTGTCGGTCCATTCACTCTGATACATCCAATACACGTCCTTGGGGAAGCCCGCGAGGTCGACGATGCCGAAGTAGCTCGAGCGCGAAGGCCATCCGTAAGGAGTAGGCTCTCCGAGATAGTCGAAGCCGGTCCAGATGAAGGTGCCCGCGATGAAGTCGCGGTCGCGGATCGGAATCCAGGCTTCCTCGTGGAGATTGCCCCACGGCACGGACCATGAGTCGTATCCGGAGCACTGGTGCGTAGGATTCGGGTCTTCGCCGAATACCCTGGCAGGATGCTTCTCCTTGCTCGACGAAGGCATCATATACTCGCCTCGGCTGCTGATAGCGGAAGCGGTCTCGGAGCCGAACATCCTCTTGCCGGGGAAATACTCCAGGCACTGGTCGTAGCCCTGAGGATGGTAGTTGAAACCGTAAGCGTCGAGTGCACCGCTGCGGAAGAGGTTGTTGGTGGGGCCGACGCCGTTGCATCCGGCCGAGATGAAGCGTGTCGAGTCGACATCCCGCACGAGCTGGGCCATGTGCCTGGTCAGCAGGACGTTGGGATTGTTCTCGAAGGGTCCGTCAGGGTTGGTGTGGTCGACGAAGTTGAGGAGAAGGTTGGCCTCGGCGACGCTGAGGTTCTGGAGATTGTCGTCGATGGAGTCGCCCTGCTCGCCGATCTCGTTGGCGATGCTCCACATGATGATCGAAGGATGGTTGCGGTCCCTTCTGACGAAATCCTGCAGGTCGGCGACGTGCCACTCGTCGAAGAAGCGGGAGTAGTCGAACGTCGTCTTGCGCTTGCGCCACATATCGAACGCTTCATCCATTACGAGGAGTCCCATCTTGTCGCAGATCTCGAGAAGCTCGGGAGTAGGGGGATTGTGCGATGTCCTGATGGCGTTGCAGCCCATCTCCTTGAGGGTCGCGATTTCGCGCTCAAGGGCCCTGTAGTGTACTGCGGAACCGATGCAGCCCATGTCGTGATGCAGGCAGACGCCCAGCATCTTGACCGGCTTGCCATTGAGGAATACACCCTTCATCGGGTCCCATTCTATGGTGCGGAATCCGAAGGTGGTGTCATAATCGTCGACGGTCTTTCCTCCGACGCTGATCTCGGTAACGACGGTGTAAAGGTTTGGAGATTCGATGCTCCAGAGGTTCGGCGAATTGACATTAAGCGAGGTGTTGGCGACGTTCTTTCCCTTTTCCAGGACGACGTTGTCACTCACTGACGCAACTTTCTTACCATTGGCGTCGAAGACTGTTTGAGTCACGACGGCGTCCACGCGGTCGGAACAGTTCTCAATCGTCGTCTCAATATTGACCTTGGCCGATTTGTCGGTGATCTCGGGAGTCGTGACATATGTTCCGGAATATGCGACGTGCTGGTTCGCAACCGAAACGAGCCTGACGTTGCGGTAGATGCCGCAGCCGGCATACCATCGGGAGTTGGGCTGGTCGGCGTTGTCGCAGCGGACGGCCATCACGTTGTCTTCTCCCTGAGGATTCAGGTAATCGGTGATGTCGTATGAGAATGAGCTGTATCCGTACGGACGCGTGCCGACGGGCTTTCCGTTGACATAGACCGTGCTGTTCATGAACACGCCGTCGAATTCCACGAAGACGCGTTCCGCCTGAGGCGTGGTGAAGTGCTTGCGGTACCAGCCTATTCCGCCGGGAAGGGCACCGCTGCCGGTGCCGGAGGGCGCATCCTGCGAGAACTCACCCTCAATCGCCCAGTCGTGCGGGAGATGCAGGGAGCGCCAGGAAGAGTCGTCGAATCCCGGAGCCGCCCAGTCTGCGCTTGCGCTTTCCGTAAAGTGCGTGGGATGTGCATCGACTGGCCTTTCCGGCTCGCGGATCATCATCTGCATGGCAGCAAAAGGGTTTGCGGCCTGGGCTCTGCCTCCGGCAGCCCTCATGGCCCTGCGCCTCTGCTCCATCTGCGCTTTCTGCTGGTCTATCAGGATCTGTCTCTGGATGGCCCATGCGGCATCCTGCTCTGCCTTATACGCTGCGAGTTCTTCCGCAGTGAATTCGAAATCAGGACTGTCTCCAAGGGAGAACTTCCAGTCGAAATTGAAGTCCTCCACCACGCGCACGCCGGTGTCCTTCTGCCCCGCCGTGCAGGCACAAACAGCTGCAAGTGCCGTGAGAATCAATAATTTGTGTTTCATTTTCATTATGATTGATCTGATGATTGCCTTTTCTTAAGGAGTGAACTGGGGGAGATGTTGAACTGCTTCTGGAATGATTTGGTGAAATACGACACGGTCGTAAAGCCGACCATATAGGCGACTTCCTTGATCTGATACTTCTGGGTGGAAAGCAACTCGGCCGCTTTCTTCAGCCTGCAGACCCTTATATATTCGTTTATATTCATCCCCGTGTTGGCCCTGATCTTGCGGAACAGGGTGGAACGGCTCGTATTCATCTTGTCCGCAAGGTCCAGTACGGAGAAGTCCTGATTGGAGATGTTCTCCATCACATAGTCATAAAGATGCTTCATGAAGACATCGTCCTGGCTGCCCGTGTTGTTCTCCGGCCCCGTGTATGGCAAGGTAGAGAAGCGTTCGTAAATGATCTCCCTGTTCTTGAGGGTATTGAAAATGGTAGCCCGCAGGATCTGCATGGAGAACGGCTTCGTGATATATCCGTCAGCACCTTGGTGCAGGGATTCGAGCTGGGTATTGTAATCTGTGACGGCTGTCAGCAGGATTATGGGTATATGGCTGAACCGAAGTGTGTTCTTGACGACGTCAACGAGTTCGCAGCCGTTCATTTCCGGCATCATGATGTCGCTGACTATCAGGCTGATACCTTTCTCATTCAGGATGGAGAGGGCCTGTTTGCCATTATATGCCTGATATATGGTGTACTCGTTTGCGAGTTCCGTCTTGATATAGTCGTTGAGGGTGGTGTCGTCTTCCACGATAAGTATCGAATACTTGCCGGCTTCCAGTTCATCGCCCTGAAGGATATCGTCTTCTTCAGCCTCTTTTTCTTCTTCGACAAGCTGCCCGACCGGCAGTTCGAGGACGAATGAATTGCCTTTCTCGAACGTTGGATCGAGGGTAAGCGTGCCCTTGTGAAGGGTGGCCAGGGATCTGGCGAAGGAGAGCCCGAGTCCCGCCCCCTCGTTGGTGGCCAGTCTCGAATGGTTCTTGGATGACTGGTAGAAAGGTTCGAAGATCATCTCCCTTTCCTCTTCCGCAATAGGGGCTCCGTCGCTGTTTACCCTGATCCTGACGGTTTCTTCGGAAAGCTTTTCCAGAATGATTGAAACCGAAGAACGGCAGTACTTGATACCATTCATAAGAAGATTACCGATGATCTTTTCTACACTTCCCGGGGAGCACATTATGTAAACCGACTCGACGGGAAGATCGCTGTCGAAAGACACTGAGGATTCTTTCGCCAGGACTTCGAAACGCGAACAGGACTCCCTGACCAGCTTGGTCAGATCCGTCCGGGAGAATGAAAGACTTGTGGAACTGTTCTCCATCTTCCTGAAATCCAGGACCTGGTCCGTGATGTCCATCAGCTTGTCTATGCTCTTCTGGATGCATTTCATATCATATTCAGCTTCCGGAAGATACGCTTTATTCTCCAGGACCTTGTCCAACGGGACCTTTATCAGCGTCAGGGGAGTCCGGATCTCATGGGATATGTTCGTGAAGAAGTTGATCTTGGACTCGTATATCTCTTTCTGCTTGTAGGCTTCGAGCTTCTCGATAGCTCTCTCCTTGTCTTTCCTGACCAGGGCTGTCCTGAAGGCGATGAAACTGGATATGACACCCAAAGCCAGCAATGCATACAGCAGCTTCGCCAGGAGGCTGGCATATAACGGAGGAATGACCTGAATCTTCAGGGTAGCACGCGCTTCGGGGCTGTCGTCCTGGTCGACATTGGCCGTGAAGACATATTTGCCCGGTGCAAGATTAGTATAGGTTATCTGTTTTTCATTGGAGATGCTGATTATGTCGCGTCCTCTCCCGGAGAGTGAATACCTGTATCTCGTTACCTCGTTGATGTCGTTCTTGAGGCAAATCAGGCGTATGGCAAGGGATGACGTCTCGTGTGAATGGACGCGTATGCTGCTGGAAGTGAATGCGGAGTGACCGGGCTCGGAGACGGATGTGAAGGAGTTATCCTTGGCAATGATAATGTCGGCAAGCATGAGCTTGTGCTTTCTCTCCGGAACCCTTTCAGGATTGAATGCGACCATTCCGTCGGAAGATCCCATATATATCATTCCGTCAGGGGCGTTAAGAACGGATCCGGGGCAGAAATACTTGCTAATGGCCTTATACTCAGTAACTGCGGTGACGGCATCGGAATCGATGGAGGCGATGCCGTTTATCGTCGATACCCAGATCCTGCCGGTCTTGTCCTGGGTGACGGCGCGGCAGTTGTCCGAAGGCAGCCCGTCTCTCCTTGATATCTTGGAACACCGGACCACCCAGGGCTTGTCCTTGTCGGGCGTGAGAATGAGCAGTCCGTCTCCACCGGATGTCGCCAGGATCCTTCCGTCCCTGTCTTCGTGGAGGTCGGAAATGCTGGTGGTGCTGACTTCGGCTCCGTCGGAAATCTCCAGGAGATTTGCCTTGAGGGCGGATGGGGATAGGACGTGGATTCCATGGCGGAATACGCTGACCCAGATATTGCCCTGCCTGTCCTCGCACATTGCGTAGATCAGTCCTTGCTGTATGCCGTCGATGCGGACGAAGCTGTCGGAACCCCTGTCCAGCCGGTAGAGACCGTCCGACGCCCCGACCAGGATCTCGTTCTGTGCCGTGAGCAGTACCTTGCTGCAGTAATTGCTTCCGACATCGTAGTGCTTCAGCAGCTCCAGGCTCTCGGGATCGTAAACGGAAAGGCCTTCTCCCAGATCGGTCGCATACACTCTGCCGTCGATGTATGTTATCGACTGATAAGTGTTGTTCCTGGAAGATCCCTTATGGTTCATGCCAAAGGACGTGATCCTACCGTCAGGGTATACTTTGCCGAGAAAACCGTCTTCCGTAGCTATCCAAACTATGCCGTAATCTCCAGAGCAGATGGAACTTACCGTCTTTCCCTCGAGGGAGTGCTCCGGGTCCTCGGGACAGTTGCGGAACAGCTTTATGTCCGGCCCGGTGTCAATCAGCTGGCTGACGCCATCGTAGAATGTTCCTACCCAAAGCCTGTCTTGACTGTCCTTGAACAGGCAGCGCAGTTTGGAGCTTGCGAGGGAGTATGGATTGCCGTTGTTGTTCATATACTTCGTGCAGACCCTGTCGCGTTCGTCGTATATGAACAGGCCGTTGTCGGTCGTCACCCAGAACTGCTGGGAGTTCCTGGATATTATATCGGAAAGGATGGCGTCTTTGCCGTCGAGATGTCCGTCAAAGAATTTCTTGGAAATGCCGGAGGTGAGGTCAAGGCTGAACACCGAGTTGTCGGAAGTGGAGTACAGGATCCGTCTGTCATCACATGCCGTGATCCTTTCCAGTGAAAGGCCGCTTTCGATGACCTCGTCGGACAGGATCTGTATCCTTGTAAAGCCGGACTGCCCTCTCTTTTTCCTGTATATGCAGCCGTCCGTCGCAGTCGCACACAATTCGCCCAGGGCATTGATGCAGGTGTACACCGGGCTGAAACCTTGGGCGAAGGAAGAGTCCCACTCGTCTGTCCCGGCATTGTAGCAGATCAGTCCCTGCGGGCTTTTAAGCCAGATGACGCCGTCTCCGTCACACAGGATCTGCGACGCCCTGTAATCCTTGAAAACCCGAGACTCGCCGGTATCAAGGTTGCAGTTCAACACCCCTTCCCTCGAGTCCAGCCACAGCACATTGCGCGAATCTATGCACATCCCCTGGGAGGATGCAGACAGGAAAGGCTCCTGCTGCAAGAGCCTGGGGGTGATGAACGATTCTCCGTCGAACATGCATATGCCCTCGTTGGTGCCGATCCAGACCGATCCGTAACGGTCCTGGGCGAAAGAAGTGATACCCATATTGGGTAGCCCGTCATCCGACGTATAGTTCTGAAACAGAAGGGTAGGGGATGCTACTATGGAGACAACAGGCCACGAAACAGCCAATATGATGGAGATTACCCGGTTTCTTAGACAAATGCTCATATCTTTCTTAAGGCGATATTCGTGTTAAATATAATAATCAAAAACGGAATGACACAGTGTTGAACGATGAGAACAATTATTTGAACGATATCCGTTTTTCTCGGGAAAGCTGAGCAAAAAACATCTTTTGGTCATAGTCTAACATAATTCGGTCAATATTAAAACGTTTTTTGTAACGGTCGGATAAAGTATATAATTTAGTGTTCGTCAGCAGAAACTTTGAACAGTTCCCAATATCTCCATTTATTCCGGAGGGGAGACGAAGGGTATTGAAATATCTCCGGCAAACCTATGTCCAACAGTCTTTTTATTATTCGCCTATGAGAAAGATTTTATCCAAATCATTCGCTGGGATGATCATGACTATCTGTCTGTTATGCTCCATGAATGCATTCGCACAGAGCAAGTTGACAGTATCAGGCGTCGTTCGCGACACAAATGCTGAACCGCTTGTGGGAGTGTCCATCCTGGAGAATGGTTCGACCGCCAACGCCACTGTTTCCAACCTTGACGGTACCTGGTCCCTGACCGTATCCGAAGGTTCTACGCTTGTTTTCTCATCAGTAGGATTCTATTCACAGGAGGTAAAAGTCACCAATAAGGCGACCTATGACATCGTTCTCAAAGAAGACACCACCCTTCTTGATGAGATCGTCGTCGTCGGATTCGCTTCGCAGAAGAAAGTGAACCTTACCGGTTCTGTCGCCGTCGCCACTGCGGACGACATCAAGTCCCGTCCGGTCAGGGACCTTCCTTCCTCCCTCCAGGGTGTGCTCCCGGGTCTCCAGGTGACGACGAACGACGGATCCATCGGCAAGACGATGCAGATCAAGGTCCGTGGTACCGGAACCATCGCCGGAGAGTCCAGTGACGCCCCCCTGATCCTCATCGACGGAATGCAGGGCGACATCAATACCCTCAATCCCCAGGATGTGGAGAGCATCTCCGTCCTTAAGGATGCCGCATCTGCTTCCATCTATGGTTCCAGGGCTGCATTCGGCGTCATCCTCATCACGACGAAGAAGGGAAGCGCAGGAAAGGCTACGGTCAGCTACAACAACAACTTCCGTTTCCAGAGCCCTACCATCGTCCCTCAGACCATGGACTCCTATACCTTTGCCCTGTACTTCAACAGCGCCGCCAAGAATGGCGCCAGGGCTCAGATTTATAAGGATGACACTCTCCAGAAGATGCTTGACTTCCAGGCTGCCGGTGGTACTATTAAAGGTGGTATCCCGAAATCCAGGGATGGCAAGACCTGGGGCAAGCCGGATTATGACCCGTATACTTACGGCTATGCGAACACCGACTGGTTCGCCGAGCTCTATAAGAAGAATTCCTTCTCCCAGGAGCACAACGTAAGCGTGTCCGGCGGCACCAACAGCGTCAGATACTATGTGTCCCTCGGTTACACTGACGTCAACGGTATGATCAAGTACGGCGAGGACAACTCCCAGCGCTACAATGTGACCGCTAACATTACCGCCGACGTCACGAAGTGGGCCCAGATTTCCTATAACGAGCGTTTCATCAGGAGCAAGACCCATACGCCGGCCAGCTATATGGATGCGAACTATTGGAGAATCGGACGTAACGCATGGCCGAACCTCCCGGTATACGACGAGAACGGTTACTTCTCCAGCAACGGCTCCGGCGGCTGTATCCCCCAGCAGTGGGCCGAGAGCGGATTCGACGAGTCTGTGACGGACACTTATTCCCAGCAGGGTACCCTCGTCCTTGAACCGATCAAGAATTGGAAGACCCATTTCGAGTTCAATGCAAGAATCATGAACCGCAACCGCGAGCTCCTGAATCTCCCTCTCATCGAGCACGATGTGAACGGCGATCCCATCCCCACCAACTCCGATACCGAGCTGACGAACTCCAATACCAAGAGCAACCACTACAACTGGAACATCTACTCGAACTACCAGTTCTCCCTTGGCGACCACAACTTCAATGTGATGGCCGGTTTCCAGTCCGACCACGAGATCTCCAAGTCCTTCTCGGTCTTGAGAACCGGCGTCCAGGACGCTTCGCTTCCTGTACTTGACCTGACTACGGGCCTTGATACGCAGGGTGAGGCGAAGGCTCCCGTCATCAGCGGTAATGCTTACCAGTGGTCGACTGCAGGTTTCTTCGGCCGTCTCAACTATGATTACAAGGGCAGGTACCTCTTCGAGGCGAACCTCCGCTATGACGGTTCTTCTAGATTCCGTGCGGATTCCCGCTGGACCTGGGCCCCTTCATTCTCAGCCGGTTGGAACATCGCTCAGGAAGACTGGTGGGAGAGACTGAGACCGACGGTCAACCTTCTCAAGCTCCGTCTGTCTTATGGTACCCTGGCTAACCAAAATACCGCTGGCTACTATCCGACTTACAGGACGATGACCCTCGGTACTTCGAACGGTACGTGGCTCCAGAATGGCGAGTATGTCAATACCGCCAGGGTCGGCGCCCTCATCAGCTCCGCCCTGACCTGGGAGAAAGTCACGAGCTACAATGCCGCCGTCGATTTCGGCGCACTCAACAACCGTCTGACGGGCTCCGCAGAACTGTTCTCGCGCTATACCTACAATATGGTCGGCCCTGCCGCAACCCTTCCTGCGACGCTCGGCCTCAGCGCCCCCCGTGCCAACAACTGCGACCTCAAGACCACCGGTTGGGAATTCAACATCACTTGGAAAGACCGCCTCAGGAACGGTCTAGGATATAGCATTGCCGCCAATATCTCCGATTCCAAGACCATTATCCTCAAGTATCCCAACAACCCCACTCACTCGATCAACAGCTATAATGAAGGCCATGAGACCGGAGAGATCTGGGGATTCGAGACCGTGGGCATCGCCAAGACTGGCGAGGAGATGCAGGCCCACCTTGACAAGGTCGGCGGCCAGTCCGCTCTCGGATCGATGTGGGATGCCGGAGACATAATGTATGCAGACCTTGACGGACAGCCCGGTATCACCAAGGGCGCCCAGACCCTCGAAGACCACGGCGACCTCAAGATCATCGGCAATTCGAACCCGCACTATTTCTTCGGCCTTACCCTTTCGGCAGATTATAAGGGATTCGATACCAGAGTGTTCTTCCAGGGTGTTGCTCAGCACGACGTATGGGTGAGCAGCTGCCAGTTCTGGGGAGCTGCAGGATACAATATGTGGTTCTGGTGCGGATACACCGTACACGAGGATTACTTCCGTGCCGAGCCCATCGGACTTCCCGGACACGAGATTCCCGCCAACACCGACGCTTATTATCCAAGGCCGGTCCAGGGAATGTGGGGTACCAACAAGAACCAGAATGTCCAGACAAAGTACCTTCAGGATGCTTCCTATGTACGTCTGAAGAACCTTCAGGTCGGATATACGCTCCCTCAATCCTTCACCACCAAGATGGGCATCTCCAGGCTCCGCCTCTTCTTCTCTGCCGACAACCTGCTGACTTTCAAGAAGTGCTGTAAGGTATTGGATCCAGAGACGATCACAGGAGGTGACGGCGGAAACGCATATCCTCTCTCCCGTACCACCTCGTTTGGTATAAACGTTTCTTTCTAAGTCGCCGAATCGGTTTTAACAGAAATCAACAGTAATATGAAAAATATAGCATTATCCGTTAAGATATTGATGGCTGGGGCTGTCCTTCTGTCTGGCGCTGTTTCCTGCAACGAATTCCTCGATCAGGAGCCAATGTCATCCATCGCCCCTGAAGCTTATTTCTCTACAGAAAGCCAAGTCGAGGCTGTCCTGATGCAGGAGTATCAGTCAATCCTTCCCGGGGCGTCCCTCGCCCGTGATAACAATACTGACAATCAGCAGGGCACGAATATCGCCAACAAGTACACGTCCAACCTCTGGAAGGTTCCCGCATCGGATTCCAACTGGGATTTCTCCGGCCTGTATTACCTCAACTTCTTCTTCGAGCAGGTTCTGCCCAAGTTCGAGGCAGGCGAGATCTCCGGAAACCAGGACAAGATCAAGCATATGATCGGCGAGGTTTATTTCCTCCGCGCTTTCTGGTATTTCGACAAGCTCCAGATGTTCGGCGACTATCCTATCGTAACCGAAGTCCTTCCCGATGACCTTGCCGTCCTTACCGAGGCCAGCAAGCGTTCACCCCGCAACGAAGTCGCCCGTTTCATCCTCAACGACCTTGATACGGCCATCAGTTATATGAACGGAATGACGCTCACAAGGTCCAGGATCAATGTCGACGCCGCCTATCTGTTCAAATCCAGGGTCGCCCTGTATGAGGGAACCTGGCTCAAGTACTTCAAGGGGACCGCATTCGTCCCTGGCACTGCGGAGTGGCCCGGTGCAAAGGCTACGCCCTCTTACAGTTTCCCCTCCGGAAGCATCGACAATGAGATCAACTGGTTCCTCACCCAGTCGAAGGATGCTGCCAAGATCGTCGGCGACAAGTATGTGGGAAGCCTCACAGCCAACCCCGGACACCTGCCGCAGACCAGCGCTGATGCACCGAATCCGTATTATGAGATGTTCGCTTCGGAGGACCAGCTCGACAGTTATCCTGAAGTCCTCTTGTGGAGGGATTATGCCTTCAAGAAGGCCAATCACAGCATGGCTGTCCAGGCCGGCCGTGGAAACGGAATGGTGGGCTTGACCCGTGCCTGTGTCCAGAACTTCCTTATGGCGGACGGTACCCCTGTCTACACCCACGGCACATATGCCGATGGCGACGGCTATTATCTTGGAGACAAGACCCTTACCGATGTGCGCCAGAACAGGGATGGCAGACTCTTCCTGTTCTTGAAGTCAAAGGGCCAGATCAACGGTTTCAAGAATCTTGACGACCTTTCCGGAAACGAGTTCGTCGAGGTCGAACCGGCACCGGATATCCTCGGAGCAGACAACGACCGTTCGTATGCTACCGGTTACACGATCCGCAAGGGTTGTTCCGAGAGCCGCTCGCAATTCGTGCTTTTCAGCAGTTACACCGACTTCGTCATCTTCCGCGCTGCTGAGGCTCTCCTCAACTATATGGAGGCAAGCTACGAGCTCACGGGCAATCTTGACGGCACCGCTACAAGTTATTGGAAGGCTCTCCGCCAGCGTGCGAAGACCAGCGACGACATCAACGCCACCGTTGCTGCTACTGATATGGCAAAGGAGGCGGAGTTCGACTGGGCTGCATATTCGGGAGGAAACGTCCTCACGGACAAGACCCTTTACAACATCCGCCGTGAGCGCCGCATGGAGCTTCTTTCCGAGGGCTTCCGCGACATGGACCTCCATCGCTGGCGTTCGATGGACCAGCTGATCACCAAGCCTTACCACTTCGAGGGATTCCATCTTTGGAATACACCTATGGAGGAGTGGTATGAAGGCAGGCTGATCGAAGGCCCGACCGATCCTAAGGCGAATGTCTCTTCCAAATCGGAGAGCGAGTACCTGCGCCTGTTCCAGAAGAAGACCGGTATGAACGGCTTCAACGGCGCAACGTGGAAGATGGCCCACTACCTTAACCCTATCGCCATCAACCACCTGCTCATCACTTCCGAGTCCGGCACGGACGCTTCAGCTTCGGTGATCTACCAGAATCCTTACTGGCCGCTTGCCGCCGACCAGAATGCTACCAAGTAATCATTTTCAATCAGCGTACAATATGAGAAATACAATCGTTACCATTTTAGCATCGCTTGTCCTGGCAGGTGCCGCATACGCACAGGAAGTGAAGGAAGACTTTGTAAGCCTGTCCACCAACCAGTGGGGCAAGGAATACCCTAAAGCCAATTCCCAGGGATATGTCCGTAACCAGGTCTATGCCCCTGAAGCTTACAGGGTGCAGTTCCAGGTGAACGGTAAGGTCTTCCCCATGTCCAGGGATACGGAAGGCTATTGGACAGGCACATCTACGGAGACGTTCGAT
>JAEEGL015069514.1_pt1 | contig 14269 bp, 8 predicted proteins | sample 9134231 | NCBI WGS metagenome assembly JAEEGL01 (sample SAMN16246548, study PRJNA631951) | gut metagenome | biome: gut microbiome; feature: rumen; material: fiber-attached | host: Bos | place: Iran: Karaj | collected 2018-10 | reverse complement strand
CCTGAGGCTTCTCCGTTTGTTCTGCCTGAACTTCCGGTTGCCCCTGCGCGGCCTCAATCGACTCGGAGGGCTTTTCCTGGGGCTGTTCCGCTTGTTCTGCCGGAACTTTCGGTTGCTCTTGCGCGGGCTCAATCGATTCAGAGGGCGTTTCCTGGGGCTGTTCCGCTTGTTCTGCCGGGACATCCGGTTGCTCTTGCGCGGGCTCGATCGACTCAGAGGGCGTTTCCTGGGGCTGTTCCGTTTGTTCCGCCGGGACTTCCGGTTGCTCCTGCGCCGGTTCTGACGACTCAGACGACGTCCCTTGCGTCGGTTCTACCTGGGCTTCAGTTTGTTCCGTCGCTTCTGCGGCGTCCGTTTGACCGTCGACTTCCGTCTGTTCCTGAGGCGTTTGTTCCGTCTGCGGATTTGTATCAATGGCGATACCGGCAAGTTGAGCTAACCATTGAGCGCGAACAAGATCTCCTGTTTTATTGGGGTCAATTTGGAAACGAATAATGGCGGTTTCGATTTTCCCCTGTTTTTCCAGAATTCTGGCTCTTAGGTAATTGGCGGCGTAACGCCATTCTTCGCCATAAGAACGAGAGTTAGGATTTGCTTGCGCTCTAATACGCAACGAGTCGTCGTTTAGACGCTCAAGGGCCGCGTCGTCGTTTCCCATTGCTTCAGATAATAGCGCAAGATAGAAACTTGTCAAAATCTTGACGTAACGCTTTGTCGTAACGTCAATTTGAAACGACATTAAGGCTTCTTGCGCGACCGCTTCAAGTTCCTCTTTAGTCGCCGATTCATTCTGACTGGCGCGCCAATTTTGATATTCTGTCACGTATTCCCGGACGCGTTGAGGGACCGACGCCTCTTCTTGTTTGAGAAGGCGTTCTGAGACGCGTCCCTGGAGAAAATGAAGACTCGCGCCGTTGTCGTCGACAAAACGTCCGCGTAGGTAGAGGTTTTTGCCTATCCAAAGCGACGCGTTTTGAGTTTTTTTAGTCGACGTCATATTTCCCGTAGGGGTTTGGCTGTCGGAATTCGTATAATCGTCAATTGATTCGTTCGTCGAAGCTTCCGAGTCGGAAACGTCGAGATTGGCGCCTTGGCCAGACGATGCGATCATATATATCTGCGTCAGATCTTCCGACTCGAACGGGAAAATCGCCTGTTCCAGCACGGGAGCCGTCGCTTCATACAGACGTTGAACGTCGACGATTCCGTCCAGTTCGGCGATACGAGCCTTTTGCGATTCAAAAGGAGTCGACAAAACGGTGTTGACTTTGCCGCTGAACTCCTGTTCCATAGCGATCATGCGCGACGAAACGGTAAAGGGAGTCGAAGGCGCGAGGGCGACCATTTTTTCAAAGTCCTTCGACGTAGCGGGGAACGGTTTTCCCGTAAGATCAAATCGGCGAAGAAGAGAATCGTTCCTGGCGACTTGCGTCAACGTCGCTATCGAGTTGAACTGAAGACCTTTGTCTAAAACGATCGAATCGTCTCCCTCTCCGGGAATAGGCAACGAGTATTCGGGAAGGAACAGATACGTTTCGCCGTTTAAACGCACGCCTACCACGAGCGGAAAGTTTTCGTTGGCATTTTCGGCGGGCCGCAGAACGAACGCGTCAAGTCGATGTTGACGTAAAAGTTCCATAAAGACGATCGCGCGATCCATCGCCGTGCCTTGACTGAGCAACAGCGTCTGCCACGCGGTTTGAGACATTGGCCCCGCTGGTCCGGGCATGAGGGGCGTGACGACGACGTTTTGAACGCTCCAGTCGAATAGATTCTTAACGATAGTCAAATCGTCCTGTTTTTCGCCCTTTGCCCACGAAAACACGTCTCTAAACCAAACGGACTCTCGGAGGAAATCCGCGTCTTGAGGAAGAAAGACGTTTCCGTCGACAAGGAGAAGTCTTTGGAAGTCTTCAATACCCGCAAGCAACCCCTCGCAGTTGTAGAATTGCGAGGCGGGACGTTTGACGAAGTCGCGAATCTTCGTTTGGAACGTTTCCGTCGCGTCGGCAAATTGGAATTCCTTGGCGCTCGCCAATTGGTTTTTCAGGTCGTCGAAATAACGGGAGTATGCGACGAGCGCGTTTGAAGACGTTTTAACGCCAAGTTCTTCCGTTTGTTTTTGGACGCTTTCAACGAGGCTTTGGAGTTCGACTCCGTCTTTTTCTTCCGGTTTTTTAGCTTCGTCGGCAAAAAGACGAATCAGCTCGCCAACGCGGCGAAGATCGGTCGCCAGACTTTTAAAAGAATCTGCGAGAGCGGCAAATTCTTCGTCTGGTTCGAAGTCGGGGGATTTCGGCTTTTCGGCAAGCCATGAATTTAAACGACCAATAGCGCCGCGAAGGTAAGTTGGGTCGGGATACTTTTCCTGATTTTCCGTTATTTCCACAACCTGGTCGAGAAGATTGCGGTTCTGCCTTTCTTTGTCTTGAGCCGTCGCGTGTTGACCGGCGCCGTGTTGCGCCGGGGAGTCGGAACGATTGCAACCGACGTAACAAAGAGTTACGAACGACAACGTCGCGACTATCGATAGGCGACTTACGAAACTAGCGTCTTTCATCGAAACGATCCTTGTTCATGTCTGCGTTCGGGCGGATTAACCGAACAATTTCAAAGGTGGGCGCGCAGGACCTTGTAAGGCTCAAAGGCGTTTTTGATCGCGTAAGGGTAGATTTGCGCGTACGATGAAACGCCGCGCCAACCCCGTTACTAGTATAGCCCGTCAAGCTCGGACTGTCTAGTCCCTGGAACGGTTGGACTTGTCCTGTCTATCTGACGAACATAAAGTTAATTTGTTCCATTTCTTGACGTCGCGAACGGTTGATTGTAAACTGTCTCTCAACCTTTAACGAGGTCTGTGAAACCGTCAGTAGGAAGCGCCTCGTTTGCAAACGCGATATTCGCGACGAACTATTGTAAGGAACGACACGTCATGAAAACAAACGCAATGGAAATGATTGAAAAAGTAGGACTTCTTCCTCTTGTGAACGTTAGCGACCCAGGTAAAGCCGTTCCGATCGCAAAAGCGTTGGCCGACGGGGGAATTCCGATCGTTGAAGTCACTTTGCGCGATAAAACAGCTCTTGAATCACTGGCGAATATCCATAAGGAGCTCCCTGATACGCTCGTGGGCGCCGGCACCGTGAAAAGTCCCGATCAAGCCGCCGCCGCTCTTGACGCCGGCGCGGACTTTATCGTCTCTCCTGGCGTAAATTCTTCGACAATCAAGTATTGTCAAGAGAAGGGCGTCGCTATTGTTCCCGGAGCCGTTACGGCGACAGAATTGGAGTTGGGAACGTCGCTTGGTCTCGACGTTTTCAAATTCTTTCCGGCAGATCTTTCCGGAGGACTTGACGTAATTAAAGCGCTGCGCGGTCCGTTCGGAAACGTTCGATTTGTTCCGACAGGGGGAGTCTCTCTCGCCAATATGAAGCCATATGTCGAAGACCCTGCGATCCTGGCGATTGGAGGCAGTTTCCTGACGCCCAAAGAGGCTGTCGCCGCTTCCGACTGGGCGAGCGTTACCAAAACGGCGGAACGCGCCGTTGAAATTTCCCTTGGATTCACAATGGGACATGTGGGAATTAACTGCAATTCAGTCGACGAAGCGAATACTACCGCCGGTTGGTTCAACGATCGTTTTGGACTAAAGCCGCGTGAAATTGATATTTCTTTCTTTGCAGGTTCTGCCGTCGAAGCGATGAAAAAGCCGAGTTTTGGCGAACACGGACACATAGGAATCGCATGTAATTCGATTGCTCGCGCCCTTTATCATTTAGAACGCAAAGGTCTTAAATTCCGCTTTTTTAAGACGAATCCCGAAGGTAAGATTATCGCCGCGTATCTTGAAGAAGAGGTTGGCGGTTTTGCCGTTCACCTTTGCGGCAACGGTAAATAGATCTTATTTGAGACGACGTTCAGGAACTAGGAGAGACGATGCATACTTTCATGAAGACGATAGTTTTGGCCTTAGGCGTTGCGTTCTTTTGCATTGGAACATTAAGGGCTGACGACGTCCGGCAAAACGAAGCGCAAACGAAGAGCGTTAAGATTCTTTTTATCGGAAACAGCTATACTTACTTCAATTCCCTGAACGTCATGGTTCAGGAGATGATGAACGTATCCGGCGTTCCGACAGTCGCCGAACGCAGCGCGCCGGGCGGCTGGAGGTTGCGACAGCATTTTAACGGCGAGGTTCCTCAAAAGAATCCTCCGGCGAAGAACACTCCTGAATGGATCAAGAGCGAACAGTGGGATTACGTCGTTATGCAGGAGCAGAGTTCCGCCGCGGTTGACAGACGCGGGGAGTTCCTTGAATTCGGTAAGAAGCTTAACGACATGATTCTTGATAATAACCCTGAGACGAAGGTTCTTCTTTATCAAACCTGGGGACGTTGCGACGGCATGTTCGACGGTTACGGATCCGACGAAACGCGTAAAGCAGAGGTTCTTGCCGCATGGGAAAAGAGATACGGCGCGCCTGACGAAGCGACTGTTGAAGCGTTGAAGGACGGGATGCAGGGAGGTTACGACGCTCTCGCAAAAGCGACGAATTCCACTGTTGTTCCTGTTGGAAAAGCTTTTAAGGAAGCGGGAGATAAAGTCGACCTTCACGCGGACGAAAAAGATAAGAAACCTCATCATCCCAGTCCTGCGGGAACCTATCTGGGCGCATGCGTTTTTTTCAAAACGATCACAGGCAAATCGCCGGTCGGTTTGTGGAAAAAGCTTAACGAAGCTGGGAAGGATTTTAAAGTGAACGAGGAGGACGCGACGTATTTAGAATCAATCGCTGATAGAGTCGTCGAGTAGTTTCATTAGTTTTAAGACCGGATAAAAAAGAGAACCTCGTCGTTCTAAAAGCGCAGAACGACGAGGTTTCTTTTGGCGCGTTTGTTTTATAATCAGGATATCTCTGGAATATCGTATTCTTTTCTGTATTCCGGTCGCCAGAATTTTTCCGCTTCTGGGCAATTGACAATTTTGCCTGTGTTTTGATCGACGTCGAATTTTACGCTCCCCGCTCGAAGAGAGATGTTTGCGTAGAGAACGAGCATGGTGCTTTTGAAACATTCTTCAACGGGCGACGCCGGTTGTTTTCTTTCACGCATCGCGTCGATAAAATCGCTCATGTGCGCCAGATGCAATTCGCTATAACTTCCAAAATCTTCCGCTTTCACAACGGGTAGTCTGTCCTTCGTTCGATCGAAAACCTGCCAACCGGCGCCGAGTCTGGCGATGACCATCAGATATTTTGAACCGTAAATTTCAATACGCGTCGAATTCTGATACCAGTAGGGATGCATTTCTTTTTCACGCACTTCCCAGTCCGTTTCCAACATATATGGACAATTCATCGTTTGTTCGACGTTCATAACCATATTGCCGAAGTCAAATACCGTCGAACTTGTTTCGGGAGCCTGGGTTAGAAGACGTTCTCGATCAAATCCTCCGACGGTGTAACATGATTTTGGCCTTTCCAGTCCAAGAATCCAACGCGCGATGTCCAGTTGATGAACGCCTTGCGTCGCAAGAATTCCGTTGCCAAAATCCCAGAAATAACCCCAGAGAAGCCCGCCCATATAAGTCGATGAATAGTCGCGGTATGGGGCGGGGCCAAGCCAACGATCCCAATCGAGGCCTTCCGGCTTAGTTTCGCCGGTTTTAACCGTAGGAAGAGCGTCGCTCCACATATTGTGAACGCGTACGAATTCGATTTTACCAAGCGCTCCCGCTTCGATCGCCTGCTTGGCCGTACGACAGTAGGAAGCCGAACGAGACTGATTGCCCGCGCCTACGATTCGACCGTATTTTTTCGCGGCCGCGATCATTTGTTCTCCTTCGAACGGCGTTCGACAGAGCGGTTTTTCGCAGTACACGTCTTTGCCTGCTTCGCACGCCTGAATTGTATGAAGAGCATGCCAATGATCCGGCGTTACAAGAACGACTCCGTCGACGTTGGGATCGTCGAACAGGACTCTCGCGTCCTGCGTCGTTTTAGGCGAAACGTCGTCTCGCGTCAGTTGTTGGGCCCGAGAGATTGCGCGATCAATGAACGCGTCGCAACAATATTCAAAACGCACGTCGTCTTGAGGACGCGCGAGGAAATCTCGACTCACCCAGTCCGAACGCGAACCGCAGCCAATCAAGCCAAGTCGAATACGATCGTTAGCGACGGTGGAGCGAACCGATTGCGAGTTAGTTAATATTGTCGCCGCTCCGAAAGCGAGCGAACTTTTTACGAAATCTCGTCTTTGCATTTTGTGATTCCTTAAAATTGCGCCAAGCGCTCGTATGGATTAATCAAGCGAGACAAACGCCTTCGGATATGAAGGCGGGAAGGGCGCTCGCGCGTAGCGAACGGCCGGGACTCCAAATAAGAGGACTATTTTGAGCTCGTATTGATCGGGAATATGCAATCGTTGATATAACTCCGGAACGGCGTTGAACAGGTTCGTGGCCATGCCGTCCCAACATGTCCCAAGACCAAAAGAGCATGCGAGGAGTTCAAATTGAGAAGCCGCTATATACGGATCAATATGCGCGTCCCTTGCTTCTGGAAGAACGGAAACAGCGACAAAATGGGCGGCGTTTCGGAAGAAAACGTCTTCGCCTGCCGCCAGCGCTTCTCTGAATTTTCCATAACGTCTGATTTCTTCCGGAAGTTCTTCGTCGGGACGAGACGTCAAGTATTGAGCAAAAGCCGCGCGACACGCGTCGGTCGTTTCCAACGTTCGGGAATAGGAAAAGAAAAACGCGCGGTCGTTGCAACCGGTCGGCGTATAATCCATCGCTTTTACAAGACGATCGAACACTTCTTCCGAGACGTTTTCTCGGCGATACGCTCTTACGCTTCGACGTTGTCGCAAAAGGTTTTCCATAAACGTCGGCTTTGGAGTCTCGCTTATAGACGCGCAAGAATCCGGCGTTTCGCCGTTCCATGAAAGCGCGCCCGTAGGACAAATAGCCAGACAGTGCCGACATTTAAAACAACGCGCCTCTCCGTCTGGGATTGTTTGAGGGAGTTCGTTTTCACGCATAACGACGATTTTAGCAAGGCAGTCGTTCACGCATGAACCGCAACGAACGCAGCGTTTAGCGTCGACTTCGATTGTCCATGGACGTTTTGTAGTCATGTGCGCGTTCCTTTTACTGAATACTTTTAGCGAATATTAACGGGTCCAGGGAATATAACCTGACGCCGCCAAAATTGTTTTTTGGACAAGGAGTTCATGTTCAAACGTGTACGGATTGTTCTTCTCCCCTCTGATAAATTTCGCCAGATCGATAAGCTGACCAATGTAACGGTCTTCAAACGGATCTATTTTCAAGTGATGCGTTCCTCGTTCGTATTCGTCGTTTCCTTCAGCCAAGGTCAGACGGACGTTTAGCGGAACCGTTTTGCCCGTTTGGGGATCGCGGGAAAAATCTTCGAGAGGCAGAAGTTGGAACGAACCTTTGCTCCCAATAATCGATAAACAGCGATTTTGAAATCCGTCGATAGCTCGTTCCGTTACGCGAAGATTAACAATGGCCTTGTCGTAGAGAAGGACGGAAAGCGTGTTGTCGCTCAAACCGTCCGGATCGGGGCGTTCAAAAACGCTGATTTCGTTGGGCGCGCCGAGCATTTCGACGACAAAGTCGATCAGATGCGATCCGAAATCATACATGCCTCCCCCGCGATATGTCGCGAGCCAGCGACGAAAATCAGGATCGACGTCGTTCCGGTTCATATTGGCGCGAACGTCGTGTATTTCTCCGAGCCAGCCGTTTTGAACGGCTTTAATCGCCAGCCTAAACGCCTGATTTGTTCTAAACATGTAACCCGGCTGCATGACGACGCCGTGAGTTTGGCATACGTCGAATAGTTCGCGACATTCGTCGAGGTTTTGCCCTAGCGGTTTGTCGACGTGCATATGCAACCCGAGTTCCGCGCAACGTTTAGCAGTTGGAATCAGTTCGGTCATTTCCGTCTCGACGGCGACGGCTTCCAGGCCTGGCGTCGCAAGTAGTTCTTCTTGGGATTTCCATTCAAGACCGCTGTAGCACGACGCGTTTTTATATTTTTTTTCCCATTCGGGCGATTCGGCGGCGATTCCGACGATTTCATAGTAGTCGGGCAATAGTTTAAGACTCGTTATCTTTCCGCTGGCATGTTCGTGTCTAACGCCGATTTGCGCGATTTTTATTTTGCGAAAAGGTTCCGCGCGTTCTTCCGCTAATAAAGCGGTTGTTCCAAGAGACGCGGCGACGGAGGTCGATAAAAATTGACGGCGATTCATAACCTGGTTATTCTTTCTTGATTAGGGATTCATACGACTGGTTTTTGTCGAGGCGGAGGGTTCAAGGCTGTTTACTTGTCGAGTCCGCCAAATCGACGACGGCGAGTTTGGAACCAACGAATTGCCTCCCAGAGTTTTTCTTTGGTGAAATCCGGCCAGAGAACGTCGTCAAACCAGAGTTCAGCATAGCTCAATTGCCATAGTAGATAATTGCTGAGTCGTCTTTCTCCTCCCGTTCTGATAAACAGGTCGGGATCCGGCGCGTCAGGATCGTACAAATGAGAGGCAAAATAACGCTCCGTAATAAGTTCGTCGACAGACGACGCCCCGGCGTTTTCAAACGCTTTGTCACGCGCTTTTTCGTTAGAGAGTTCCTTAACGATACGACGAACGGCGTCGACGATCTCTGCGCGCGATCCGTAATTGATCGCAAGCGCAAGCGTCATTCCCGTGTTGCTCGACGTAACTCTTATCGTTTCATCCATTTCAGCAAGCGTTTCGTCGGGAATGTCCTCTCGTCTGCCAACGACGCGCAACCGAATTTGTTTTTCCATCAATCTCGGTCGTTGCTCAATCATGTATTTTTTAAGCAGGCCCATCAGCGCGTCGACCTCCGCCTGAGGTCGTTTCCAGTTTTCACTGGAGAAGCAGTAGAGCGTCAGACGACCAACTCCGAGCCTTGCCGCCTCTTCGACGATTTCCTTGACGGGCGTAGCTCCACGAAGATGTCCCTCCGTGCGAGGAAGGCCTCGCTGTTCCGCCCAGCGTCCGTTTCCGTCGAGCACAATTGCGATATGACGGGGCGTTACTCCCGTTGGCGCTTCTGTGAGAGGGGGAACGTTTTGTGTTTCTTCCAATGGACGTCTCCTGAATCTGTGTTAAATCAACTTGGGCAAGAAGAACGCTTCTCAAGCGTTGCTTAGTATATCTGCTCTTTTCCCGTTTTTCAAGAAGAAAACGACGTTTTCTTGTATTCGACGCCATTTACTGATAAAATTGGGCGTCGCTGTTTTTCCGCCATTTTTTTCGTAAAAGGAGTATCCATGTTTGTTCTTAAAGAGAATAGGATTTGTTTATCATTGGCGTTTTACGCTCTTGCTTCTGTATGGAACGTCGTTTTTTCGCAAGAGCGAACGGTTGAGATGCAAATCGACTCCGCATGGAACGCCGTATGGACCAATTTCTATTCTCCTCAGACTCGACTCTTTTACGATTTTCTCGAATCGTTAGAACCTGGGAAGACGCTTGATCATCTTCCAACTCCTGAGGAAGTCGACGCGCTCTATCCTCACGCGTGCGGTTACGGCACAGGGATGGAAGATTGCGCGATATCGGGAGGAGTCGTTCTGGACGCGCTGATAGACCGATATGCAAACGAAGAGAAATCAGGCGCGAGTCCCGAGACCCTAGAGACAATTAAAGTCAAGGCGCAAGACGTTTTTTCCGGTCTGGAGCTGTTGACGACAGTTTCCGGATCGCCCGGATTTGTCGCGCGAGGCGTGAGCCCCAAGGCTTTGGACAAGTGCTATATTAATAGTTCACGCGATCAGGTTACTCATCTTGATTTGGCAGTTTGGAATTATTGGCGTTCCCCGCTTTCCGACGAAGAAACGCGTAAGCGCGCCGCGTCGATTCTGTACGCGATCGCCGATCGCATGACGCGCAACGTCACTCCGGAAAACGACTATGACTTTCTGTGTAGCGACGGGTCGCATTGTAGAATCGGCATTTCGCGCATGGCGGACGTCGAGGATCATGAAGCCGCCCGTTTAACGGCGATTTACGCCGTTGCCTGGGACGTCGCGAAACGTTCGAACGATTCTGAAAAAGAAAAAGAATACTGGGCGCGGTGGAGAAATATCGCGCAAGATACGGTCGCTCAATCGGCGCACATTATCGACAATCCGAGCCTATGCAATCGCATGCCCTCATACGCTTATTTGCAGATGCAGGAATCGCTCGACGTCCTGTATCAACTTGAACCGGAACAAGAATTAAAAGAAACGATTAGCAAAACGCTGAAATTTGTGGCGAGTCGGGTTAAATCGCGACAGAAAAACGCTTTAAAGAATCTGAAAAGCCACGACTTAACTCAGACGGCTCCAAGTTGGCGAGAAGTTGGCGGCTTGAAAGGGGCGTATCGCGAAACCTGGTATTGTCCCAGAGAATGCGGCGAAATTGCGTTGACGATCGCCCTCGATTCTGCGAGCGGTTCTTTTGACGAAGAATCTGCCCAAGTTTTAAAAGAAGCTCTTATGACTCCCGATTATACGAGAATAACCAGTTGCGGCGTTTTCCACTTGTTAGGGGCGTACGAGAAAGCGCGACGGCTTGGTTGGTTTTGATTGGCGGTTAAAACACGTATTAAAGACAACGACGTTTGCGCAAAAACGATATTTTTTTTCGTCATTTTTTGTTGACGACGTAAGTTTCTACAATTATATTAGAGCGCAGTAGTTTATTGCGTTCGCATCCTAAACAATCGTCGCGAACGTGTGTTACGGAAGATTAGGCATGGAATTTTAACGATGAGCGTCAATGAAAAGAAATATGCGATAGGCGTCGATTACGGTACGAACAGCGTTCGCGCTTTGGTTGTGGATCTTGCCGACGGGCGCGAACTTGGGACGGCGGTTTCCAATTATCCGACCGGCGATCTCGGTATTATTCTTGACCGCGCTCAACCGACTCTGGCTCGTCAGTCTCCCCGCGATTACGTCGATTGCTTTATGATCGCCGTTCGCGAGGCTGTTGAACAGGCCAAGAACGACAATCCGCGCTTTGATTCCAAAGACGTCGCCGGCATAGGGATTGACACGACCGGATCGACGCCGATTCCCGTCGACTCAGACGGCGTTCCTCTGGCTTTTCAAGAGAAGTTTAAGGACGTTCCCGCCGCAAACGCATGGCTTTGGAAAGATCATACGTCCATTGAGGAAGCGGAAGCGATTACAAAACGCGTCCACGAGTTGGAGAACGGGTATCTGGACAAATGCGGCGGCATTTATAGTTCCGAATGGTATTGGGCCAAAATCTGGCATTGTTTGCGTGAGAATCCCGAAGTTTTTGAAGCCGCGTATTCGTGGGTTGAGCTCGCTGATTTCATTCCTGCGTACATTACGGGGAACATGAAGCCTGAAACGCTGGCGCGTGGGATTTGTCCTGCCGGACATAAGGCTATGTGGGACGCGGATCACGGCGGTTTGCCGTCCGCTGATTTTTTGGCTTCTCTCGAGCCCAAATTGACAAAGTATTTAGATCGTTACGCAAAAGAGACGAAAGCCGCCGACCAACTCGCCGGTTATCTTACCGCCGACGTCGCCGCAAAAACAGGACTTGTCGAAGGAACGCCCGTCGCCGTTGGCGCCTTTGACTGCCACATGGGAGCTGTTGGCGCGGGCGTCGCGGCCGGAACGCTTGTCCGGATCGTGGGAACGAGCGCTTGCGACATTACGACGCTTCCACTTGACGCTGATCTTCAAGCGATACCGGGACTTTGCGGAGTTGTTCCCGGATCTGTATTGCCGGGAGCGTACGGTATTGAAGCGGGGCAGTCCGCAGTAGGCGACATTTATCGTTGGTTTGAACGCTCTCTTGCCCCTGTTCAGTATACTGCCGGCGGCAACACGCTTTACGATCTGGAACAGGACGTTGCAAAACTTCTTCCGGGCGAATCCGGGCTTGTCGCGCTCGACTGGAACAACGGTAATCGATGCATCCTCGTCGATCAGGCTCTAACCGGCGCGATTATTGGAACCACGCTCAGCACGACCGCCGCCGAAACGTATCGGGCTTTGATCGAAGGAACCGCCTACGGCGCGCGAGCGATCATCGAACGTATGGAGGAATACGGCGTTAAAATTAACGAAATTGTCATTTGCGGGGGAATCGCCGAGAAGAGCCCGACGATCATGCAGATCTTTGCCGACGTCTGGAATCGACCGTTAAAGATTTCTCGAAGCGCTCAAACGTGCGCTCTCGGAGCTTCTCTCTTTGGCGCCGTCGCAGGGGGAGCCTTTGCAAACGTCGACGAAGCTCAGCGTCGTACGGTCGCCTATAAATCGACCGTTTATGAACCTCAACCAGAGGCGGTCGCCGTCTACGAGAAACTCTACCGGATTTATAAGACGCTCCACGACGCGTTTGGCGTTCAAGGAACGCGTTCCGAGCTCTATCCCATTATGAAGGAGCTTATTGCGATTCGCGATTCTGTTCGCGAATCGCGCAGGATTTGAATTTTCGACAATCGCGTTTTTGGCGCGTAGTCGCTATACGGCGTCGAAAAGGCGCCGTTTTGTTTAGTCGTTCACAGTTTGTTTTACATATCGTCACAAAGTGAAAAGGTGTTTTTATGACGTCGGTGTTTAACGCGCTTGTTTTTGCAAACAGCGCCAGCGCGGCTCTCAACGGTTGGGATTGGACTACCCTTGGGCTTTACTTCGCGCTTTTACTTGGTCTTGCCTGGTGGGTCATTTCGCAAAAGAACGATTCGTCCAAAGATTATTTTCTCGCGGGTAAAAAGGCGGGTTGGATTGTTATTGGCGCTTCGCTCTTCGCTTCGAATATTGGTTCGGAACACCTTGTCGGTCTTGCAGGCACCGGCGCTAACGACGGTATGGCAATGGCGCACTATGAACTTCACGCATGGTGTTTGCTCGTCCTTGGCTGGATTATGATTCCTTTCTACGAAAGAAGCGGCATTTTTACAACTCCCGAGTTTCTTGAACGTCGTTACTCGCCGGCCGCGCGTTGGATTCTTTCGTCTATTAGTTTGCTCGCGTATATCTTTACGAAAATCTCCGTGACCCTTTTTGCCGGCGGAATAGTCTTCAAAGCGTTGTTCCCCATCGAAATAATCGACGGTATTAGCAACTTCTGGGTAGGCGCGGTCGGCATGGTTCTTATTACAGGTTTGTATACGATCCTTGGCGGTCTTCGGGCTGTTTTGTATACGGAGTTGCTGCAAACCATTGTTCTCCTTGTTGGCGCCGCGAGCGTTTTATTCTGCGGTTTGCATCAGGTTGGCGGATGGGACGAGTTGAAAAAGAGCGCCCAGGGAGTCGATCGTATCATAGGATATAAAGTCGTTCTTAATGATGAGGAACTTGGAGAATCTTCCCCCGAATTGCTTCAGGACGATTATGACGAAGACGTTGTCGTTTCTCGACCGCTCGTAGATATGGGACTGACGTTAACTCCCGAAATGCAGGCCGTTAAAAAAGAAATAGCGGCTGCTGTAGCCGCTAAACAGGAGGACGATCAATCTGTCGACAATCCGTTGATTTCAGATTTGAGCAGCGAGGAAGTCGAACTTATTAAAGAAAAAGTGTCTCCCGAATCTTTTGAAAAGTATTCAATACTGGAAGCCGCCAAAGAACGAGGCAGTCGATCCGCCAATTATCTTTTGGTTTCCGAGTTGAGTCGGGAAGAGGTCCTCAAAATTCAGGAAAAAGTTTCTTCTGAAACCTTTGAAAAATATTTTGCCGACGTCGATTCTTTCAGACCGATTGAAGAAATCGTTCCGAGTGAAGTTCGCGCCAAGGCGGATCATTTCAACCTCTGGAAACCGATTTCTCACCCGAAGTATCCCTGGTTTGGGCTTCTTTTTGGCGCGCCGGTCGTGGGACTTTGGTATTGGTGTACCGACCAGTATATCGTTCAGCGAACGCTTGCCGCAGCCGATCAGAAGGCGGCGCGCCGAGGGACTATTTTCGGCGCCTATTTGAAGTTAACGCCGGTCTTCCTCTTTATCGTCCCGGGTATGATTGCGTATGGCGCCGCCACTCAGGGGAAATTGAATCCAGAGGTGCTGTTCGACGGTAATCAGGCTTTCCCGATTCTTGTTAAAGAAGTTCTTCCGACAGGTTTGCGCGGCATTGTTATCGGCGGTCTGCTTGCCGCTCTTATGAGTTCGTTGGCGTCTGTTTTCAACTCGTGTTCAACGCTCTTTACGATGGATATCTATAAGAAACTGCGCCCGCAGTCTT
>JAEEGL014580059.1_pt1 | contig 14269 bp, 10 predicted proteins | sample 9134231 | NCBI WGS metagenome assembly JAEEGL01 (sample SAMN16246548, study PRJNA631951) | gut metagenome | biome: gut microbiome; feature: rumen; material: fiber-attached | host: Bos | place: Iran: Karaj | collected 2018-10 | reverse complement strand
TTTGTTGAACTTATCTACACGGCCGCTCGTATCGACCAGCTTCTGCTTACCGGTGAAAAAGGGGTGGCACTTCGAGCAGATTTCGACCCTGATATCCTGTTTTGTGGAGCCGGTGGCAATGACCTCTCCGCACGCGCACTTGATGGTAGTCTGATAATACTGAGGATGGATACCTTCCTTCACTTCAGTTTCACCTCTTTCTCTTCTTTTTGCAACGTGTGATATAATAGCATAACGTACTTGGAAATGCAAGCATTTTCTTATCATCTTTTGCAGGAACTTTTCCGGCATCGGCTCTTTTTCCCACCGTTCAGGAAAAAGTTACAATATGAAGCGCCGCCGGACCGGGAGGAATGGGAATTCATGTTGTAATGCGGCGCTTACGATGCTATAATGACTAAGTTATTCTAGCACATTTGCTGTCCGAAGGCGGTCTGCCCCAGCCTGGTCCACTCGCCGCCCCTCGGGCATCTGCGGAGGAATTCAACGGATGATAGAAGTATCCAATCTGACCAAGACCTACGGAAAAAAGCGCGGCATCGACCGGCTCTCCTTCTCCATCGGAGACGGCGAGATCGTCGGCTTCCTGGGTCCAAATGGCGCGGGCAAATCCACGACCATGAACATCATCACCGGTTATCTCTCTGCCAGCTCCGGCGCCGCCCGGATCGGCGGCATCGACGTACTGGAGGACCCGGTGAATGCAAAAAAACAGATCGGCTATCTGCCGGAGCAGCCGCCCCTCTACCTGGACATGACGGTGGAGGAATACCTGGACTTTATCTTTGACCTCAAAGGCGTCAAGGACCTGAATCGGCGGGAGCACATCGCCGAGATCTGCGAGCTGGTGGGCCTGAAGGAACAGTTCAAGCGGGTCATCCGCAACCTCTCCAAGGGCTACAAGCAGCGGGTCGGCATGGCCCAGGCTCTGGTGGGCAATCCGGACGTGCTGATCCTGGACGAACCCACTGTGGGGCTGGATCCGAAGCAGATCATTGAGATCCGGAACGTCATCAAGAATCTTGGGCGGGACCGGACTATTATCCTCTCCACCCACATTCTCCAGGAGGTCAGCGCCATCTGCGAGCGGGTCCTGGTCATCAACAACGGGCAGATCGTGGCGGACGACAAGCCGGAAAACCTGTCCTCCATGATCACCGGGGACCGGAAGCTCTCCGTCCGGGTCGCCGGCCCCAGGGAGATCGTACGGAAGATCCTCCGGGGCATCGACGGCGTCCAGTTCGCGGACGTGACGGTGCAGGCCGAAAAGGGCTCCTACGATTTTCTTGTGGAGGCGAAGCCCAACGTGGACATCCGCAAGCCCATGTTCATGGCCCTGGCCAAGGCCGGCTACCCCATTCTTCAGCTCAAGAGCATGGACCTGAGCCTGGAGGACATCTTCCTCCGCCTGGTGGAGGAGAAGAAAAAGCAGCGCAATCCCCAGAACAAGGCTCCCAAAAAGGTTTCCGCGGAGACCGCGCTGAACATCAGCGGAGGCGAGGAGCCCTCATACGGAGAGACAGGCTCCGACGAAGAAAAGGATGAAACAAAGGAGGGTGAATTCTGATGACCGCCATTTACAAGCGCGACCTTCGCTCTTACTTCACTTCTCCGGTGGGCTATGTTTTCATCGCCGCCATCGTCTTCATCATGAACCTGGTGTTCTACATTATGAATATGCTCACCGGGCAGAACCAGCTCGTCGCCTGCTATTCCTTTATGTTCTATGCTCTGGTGGTCCTGGCCCCGGTGCTGACCATGCGGACCTTCAGCGAGGAGTACAAGCAGAAGACAGACCAGCTACTCCTGACCTCTCCGGTCCGTCCGGCGGGGATCGTGCTGGGGAAATTCCTGGCGGCCTATACGGTGTATGTGATCTCCCTCGCCCTGATGCTGATCCAGATCATCATTCTGGCCGCCGTCAGCACCCCCAACCCGGCCATCATCATCGGCAACTACATCGCCCTTCTGGCCGCCGGAGCGGTGTTCATCGCCATCGGCTGCTTCGTCTCCTCCCTGACGGAGAACCAGCTGGTGGCCAACATCGCCACGCTGGGCATCAACGTCTTTCTTTTCCTGATGGACTACGCCTACACCCGCATCAACGTCACCTGGATCAAATCCGTTCTGTATTGGATCTCCCTCTTCCGCCGCTACAACACCTTCTACGTGGGCGTCTTCTCCGTGGCGGATTTCTTCTTTTACGTCTGTGCCGCCGCCACCTTCCTTTTCCTGACGGTGCGCGTTCTGGAGAAGAAACGCTGGAGCTGAGATCGCGGGGAACGTTCCCACCCTGAAGAAAGGAGCTGCCGAAGGGCAGATAAGATATCATGAAAAGAAAAACGGATGACGAGATCCTGAACGAGGGCATCCTGGACGTGGAGCTGGCCGCCGAAGAGGAAGAGATCAAAAGCCGGAAATTCAAATACGGCACCATGGCCACCATCTTCACCGTGGTCTTTGTCGCCGCCGTGGTCCTGTTCAACGTCCTCCTGGGCTATATGACGGACCGCTTTGTCTGGGAATTCGATATGACGCGGGAGCATCTCTTCGATATTTCCGAGGACACCAAGGAGGTCATCGACGATCTGAGCCGGGACGTCACCATCACCGTGCTGGCGGATGAGACCGTGTTCCGGGACTCCACGGAGCTGTTCAGCAACATCTATGAGATCCTCCAGCGGTATGAGGCACTGGGCGGCGGAAAGATCAGGGTCCGCTACGTCAACCCCAATATGAACCCCAAGATCTTCGACCAGTACAACGAGCTGGGGACCCTGGGGAACAACTACCTCATCATCGAGAGCGAGCTGCGGAAGACCTATCTCTCCCCCAACAGCCTGTACAACATGTCCGTGGACCAGAACTCCGACATCACCTATTTCGTCGGCCTCCGGGCCGAGCAGCAGCTCACCTCCTCCCTGCTCTTCGTCACCCAGGAGTCCGTCAACACCGCCTGCTGGGTCCGGGGCCACGGTGAGGACTACTCCAAGGTCCAACTGGACAGCATCCTCGCCAAGATGAATTACGACACCCGGGTCATCATCCTGGCCCAGGAGGAGATCCCCGAGGAGTGCACCCTGCTCATCATCTCCTCCCCCGACACCGACTACAGCCCGGAGGAGATCGAAAAGCTGGACGCCTTCCTGAAGCGGGGCGGCGACGCCATCGTCTCCCTGACGGCGGACACCAGCACGGCCCTTACGAACCTGAGTCTCTACTTCGAGGAATGGGGCATCCGCTACCGCAGCGAATTCATCCTGGACTACTATCAGAGCATCAGCAACATGCCCTTCTATGTGGTGCCCACCATCGCCAGCGTCCAGAACGTCACGGAACGGCTGAACACCCGGAATTACTTCGCCATCGTCCCCGCCTGTATGCCTATCGAGCTCACCGGCACGGAGACCGGTTCCCACCGCATCCAGGTGCTCATGACCTCCTCCCGCCGCTCCTTCTCCAAGGACCTGGACGAGATCACCATGGGATATGACTACGACGAAGCAAACGATCCCTTGGGCCCCTTCAATATGTGCGTCATTTCGGAATACCTGGTGTCGGACAAGAACCTCAACTATACCCGGGGCGACATCCTCTTCTGCTCCGCCGGTCTGATCACGGACTCCGTACTGGAGGCGACGAACTACCTCAACGCTCAGTTTATGGAGCACGTCCTGGACTACATCAGCGAATACAGCGACGGCATCGTGATCCCCGACAAGAATTTTGAGTCCAAGACGCTGAGCATCCTCACCTGGCAGGCCCGCATCGTGCTGTGGGTGGTGGTCATCGGGCTTCCCCTGCTCATCATCCTCTGCGGCGTCCTGGTCTGGTCGAAAAGGAGACATCTGTAATGTCCAAGAACCTTCGGCGGATCCTCATCGCGGCCGCCGTTCTCGTCGTCCTGATCCTCGCCTTTGTGCTCTTGAAATACGTATTTCCCGAGAAGGAGCCTGTCGTGGAGATCACGCCCACTCCAAGCGAAGCCCCTTCCTACTACCTCATCCAGCGGACGGCCTCCGAGGTCTGCGGCTTCACCTGCCTCTATGAGGACGGCAGCGCCTTTGTTGTGGACATGGCGGAGGCTGAGGACGGGAGCCAGAGCCTCACCGTTTTCCCCGAGGACGGGTTCTTCGGCTACAGCGCCACCCGGCTCCGCTCCGTTATGTACACCGTCTCCTCGGTCATGGCCACATCCAGGATCGAGGAAAATCCCAAGGATCTTTCGGTCTACGGACTGGACGATCCCGCCTTCACCATGACGGTGCGTTTTGCGGACGGGGACTCCACCACCGTCTACGTGGGCAACCAGGCGCCGGTACAGAACTACTATTACGCCAACACGGACAAGGACAGCACCGTCTATACCATCGGCGGATACCTGACGGGGCTGATGACCCGCCAGCCCTACGAATACAGGGACATCGACAGCTTCCCCACCTATACGGAGAAGGAAGACATCTATACCAACATCGACCACTTCCGTTTGACCCGCCGGGATGGGGTCAACATTGAGATCTGGCTGGACCCGGATTACAGCATGGAGGGAAACATCAGCTCCTCCAGCTATATGATGACCCAGCCCCTGGTCTCCCCCTGCAACGCAGATAATGTGGAGGCTCTGTTGGAAAACCTGGCGTCCCTCTCCCGTGAGGCCATCTTGGGGGATATCCAGGCCGACCGCCTCGCGGAATACGGCCTTGACCGGCCCGCACGCCTCTTCCTGGAGGACGTTTTGGGGAACCAACTGGAGCTGGTCGTGGGTACTGTAAACGACGGCCGCTGCATTGCCGCCATCGCCAGGCAGTATGACGCTTTGATGGCCGGCGAGACGGACGAGCTGACCCTGCTCAGCTTCACAGAGACGGATTTTGACTGGATCGGCCTCAACTACATGAGCCTGCAGATCCGCACGCCCTGGATCGTGGGCATTCGGGATGCCGCCGCTGTGATCTATGATTTCGACGGCGAAGTCTATGACATGGAGCTGTATGAGTATGACGATGTGACCGGCTCCGGCGTTCAGGTGGTCCGTACCTGCAGCCATATCAACGGAAAGGACGTGGGTGAGACCAATACCAAGCGGATCTACAGCCGGACGCTGAACTTCCGCCAGGTGAATTCCCTGCCGGAGGGCGCAGCTTATGAGGAGAGCTCCAACACCTCCATCACCATTCGGCTGAAGGACGGGACGGAACGGGTCATGAGCTTCCACAAGATGAACGAGAGGCAGTACGCCTGTTCCCTGGACGGAAACGTGGAATACTATATCTACCTTTCCAATCTCACCGGCCTGCGCTCCGCCCTGGAGCGTGCCATGGACGACCGGGAAGTGCCTTTGGTATACGAGCGCTGAACGGTCTCGGCCTTAGAACGAAGAATGACCGGCGGCTATCCCAAGCAGCCGCCGGTCTTCCGGTTTTGATTCACCTGTTGTTATTTCGCGCTTACCGAATTGATGTGGAAAGCAATTCCACATCCAGCGGAACGTTCACCATCGGGTCCTCCGTATTCTGGACAAAGCCCAGCAGCTCCCGGTTCAATAACCCGTTTGCGTAGAGATACTCTTTTACCTCCCGATTCTCACTGCATACCTGCAGCAAGGCGATAAAATGAAGCCAATTCATGCTTGCCCTGCCGGATTCCAGCTGAGAGATCGTAACGCGGCTGACGCCGCTTACCATGCCCAGCTCGGACTGTGTCATTCCGAGCCGATTTCTGAGAACCGGGAGCATGGTCTGAAGACGTGCGCAGTATTCGTTCTTTAATTCTTTCGCCATGAGGATATGCTTTTTCATAGAGACACTTCCCAATTATTCTCGGTTTGTTTAATACTTCACTGTGCTATCTTAATATATTCTTTCCGTTTAGTCAATCTATTTTTTCTTTTTTGCCTGTTTTTTTCGACTAAAAGGTAAAATCTTACAATATTTGGAAGGTGATGGCATGAGTGCTTATTCTCCCCAGGCGGACGATCTCCTGGAACTGTGGAAATGCATGTCCATGAATATGCGCTCCCTCATTCTGCGGGCAAGCATATTGCAGAAGAAAGCGGCCGAGCGGGGCTGCCGCACGTATCTGGAAGCCCAGCTTCGGTATTACCATGTGAATGAGCGTTATGCCGGCATTGGGCGCCAGATGCGGGAGATCCTTTCCGATGACGGAGTACAGAAGCAGATCCCGGAACCGGACTGGGGAGAAGACGGTCCGGTCCTGAGAAAGTTTGTGGATTTTCGCATCAGCGAAGAAGCCATTCCTTCCATTTCCCTTCGTATGGAGGAACTGAACCGGCAGGTGCTTTCCCTGTTGATCACGCTCTGCTCCATCCGCATCGAATGATCTCCCCGAAAAAAAGAGCGCCGGAGAGGCTTGGCGATCAAGCCTCTCCGGCGCTTTTTGATCCGGGTTCACTTCACATAGAATGTATATTTGGTCCGGCTGCGGAAGGTCTCCCCTTTTCTCAGGACCGTACCGGGAAACTCGGGGTGGTTCGGCGCATCGGGATAATGCTGGGTCTCCAGGCAGAGCCCGGCGTTGGGCGCATAGATCCTGCCGCCCTTGCCCTTGACGCCGCCCAGCCCGATGCCGCAATAGAGCTGTACGGCAGGCTGGTCCGTCTCCATGAGAAGGCCGCGGCCGCTCTTTGGGTCCCATACGTCGGCCTGGACGCCGCCGGGTGAAAGGAGGAAGCAGTGGTCATATTTGCCGCTGGCGATGGGTCGGCGGGTCCGGAAATCAAAATCGGTTCCTTCGACGCTCAACTCCCGTCCTGTGGGGATCAGGCCCCTGTCCACCTCCAGATACCGGTCCGCTTTCAGGTACAGCTCTTGATCCAGGATCGTTTCCTCACCGGAGAGGTTGAAATAGCTGTGGTTGGTGAGGTTGATCACGGTATCGGCGTCCGTCTCGGCGGTGTAGTCCAGAATGAGCTCATTGTCCTCCGTCAGGGTCACGTCCACCCGGACCTCAACGGAACCGGGAAAGCCTTCCTCTCCATCCGGGTCCAGGAGCGTCAGCGCAGCGCCCGTAGCCGTTTTATCCAGCCTCCAGGGCCGGAGATGGTAGCCCCTCCCCCCATGGAGCGTATTGTTCCCCTCATTGCGGGTGATGTGAAAGGTCTTTCCGTTCAGGGGAAATGACGCGGAACCGATGCGGTTGGCGTAGCGGCCCACAAAGGCTCCAAAGCAGCTGAAGCCGGGGTACTCCCCGGGGTCGTCGTAGCCCAGCACGACGTCTGCCAGTTTTCCATTTCGGTCCGGTACAAGGATGGACTGGATGGCTCCGCCCATTTCCAGCAGGGTTACGGAGACCCCGCTGCTGTTTTCCAGCTTAAGCATGCTTTCCTCCTGCTTTCCGAAGGAGCTTCGCCAGCTCCGAGATCGGGACCGTGATGAACGCAAGGCCCATGGCGATGAAGAACTCCGTGGCGCTGATGGACGTGAGGCCGAAGAGGCGGCAGAGGGGCGGCACAAAGAGGATGCCGCAGGTCAGAAGCACGGTCCAGAGGAGGGCGCCCCAGAGCCACCAGTTCTGTCCCTTGACCTTAAAGACGGACTTGGTGAGGCTTCTGGCGCTGAGGGCGCAGAACATCTCGGCGAAGTTGCAGGTGAGGAACGCCATGGTCATGCCGTCGGCGCTCTCCGCCAGGGCCCAGCGGCCATTTTCCAGCCACTCTCCGAAGAGGAATGAGAAAAGAATGAGAATGCCCATGAGCAGGCCCTGGACTACGATCACGATCCCGGCGCCGTTGGAGAACAGGCCCTCATTGGCGGGCCGTGGGCCGCGGTTCATGATGCCTTCATCCGCTTTCTCCATGCCCAGTGCCAGACCGGGGGCGGAGTCGGTGATCAGATTGATCCAGAGGAGGTGGGCTGCGGAAAAGATCTTAAAGCCCAGCATGGAGGCGGCGAAGACCGCAACGATCTCACAGAAGTTCATGATGAGCTGGGACTGGACGACCTTGTTGACGTTGTCGTAGATCTTCCGGCCTTCCTCCACGGCGTTGACGATGGTGGCAAAGTTGTCGTCCGCCAGGACCATATCGCTGACACCCTTGGTGACGTCCGTGCCGGTGATGCCCATGCCGATGCCGATGTCGGCAGCCTTGATGGAGGGAGCGTCGTTGACGCCGTCGCCGGTCATGGCCACGACCATTCCCCTGGCCTGCCAGGCCCGGACGATGCGGGTCTTATGCTCCGGCTGCACGCGGGCGTAGACGCTGAAGCGGGTGACCGCCTCCACCAGCTCCTCGTCGGTGAAGTCTTCCAGCTTTGCCCCTTCGATGGCCTCGGACTCGTCCTGGATGATGCCCAGGTCCTTGGCGATGGCCACGGCGGTATCCCGGTGGTCCCCGGTGATCATCACGGGCCGGATCCCGGCGGAGCGGCATTCCTTGATGGCGTCATAGACCTCGGGACGGCAGGGATCGATCATTCCCACAAAGCCGATGAAGATAAGATCCTGCTCCAGCGCCTCCGCTTCGCAGCTCTCCGGTTCTTCCTTCCAGACCCGGTACGCCGCGCCCAGGACCCGCAGGGCCCGGTCGGCAAACTCCTTGTTGCGCTTCCGGACCTCCGAGCGGAATTCCTCCGTCATGGGCAGCACCTGGCCGTTCTGCAGGTAGCCGCTGCATCGGTTCAGGATCACTTCACAGGCGCCCTTGGTATACTGCCTGATCCCCTCCTTCTCCCGGTGGACGGTGCTCATCATCTTGCGAAGGGAATCGAAGGGCGCCTCCCCGATGCGGGGACAGGTCTCGTCCAGTTCATCCTTGTACATCCGGAGATCGTGGGCGTGGTTCACGAGAGCGGCCTCGGTGGGCTCGCCGACGGCCTCGTGCATCCCCAGGCCCCGCTTTGCGTCGCTGCAGAGAGCCATGGCTTTTCCCAGAAGCAACGGATCTGTGGTAAAGGTGTCCACCACGGTCATCCGATTCTGCGTCAGCGTGCCGGTCTTGTCGGAGCAAATGATCTGGGTGCAGCCCAGGGTCTCCACGGCAGTGAGCTTCCGGATCAGGGCCTGCCGCTTGGACATACTGGTCACGCCGATGGAGAGAATGATGGTGGTCACTGCGGGCAGGCCCTCCGGGATCGCCGCCACGGCCAGAGCCACGGCGATGATAAAGGTGTCCAGGATCATATTGAACACCGGCACATCGCTGTGGACAAAGATCAGGTCCCTGGCCACGCCGAAAACAAAGACGAATATGCTGATGCCCAGGACCAGCTTGGTCAGTGTCGTGGAAAGCTGGGCCAGCTTCCGCTGCAGGGGGGTCTTGTCATCCTCCGCCATGTTCAGGGCGTCGGCGATCTTTCCCATCTCCGTGTCCATTCCGGTGGCGGTGACCACGGCAGTTCCCCGGCCATAGGCCACGGTGCTGCCGCTGTAGAGCATGTTTTTCCGGTCTCCCAGAGGAACGTCCTTTTGTCCCTGGCGCAGCATAAGGGCATCCACCAGCTTGCTGACCGGGACGCTCTCGCCGGTGAGGGCGGATTCCTCCGCCTTCATGCTGTAGCTCTCCAGGATGCGGCAGTCCGCGGGGACCGCGTCCCCCGCCTCCAGCACCACCACGTCGCCGACCACCACATCCTCGCTCTTGACGACCTGAATGAGGCCGTCCCGCATGACCTTGCTGGTTGCCGCCGTCATCTCCCGAAGCGCATCGATGGCCTCCGCCGCCTTGCTCTCCTGCACCACGCTGAGGACGGTGTTGATAATGACCACAAAGAGGATGATGAACAGGTCCGCGTAGCTTTCATTCTGGTGTTGTACCACATTCTGGTAGATCGTGGTTGCGGTAGAGATCACCGCCGCGCCCAGGAGCATGAAGATCATGGGGTCGTACATGGCCTTGAAGAACCGCTTGGGCAGGCTGTCACGAGGCGGCTCGGCCAGCTTGTTCTTCCCGTTCTTTTCCAGCCTGGCTGCCGCTTCCGCGCTCTTAAGGCCCTGCGGGGTGGAGTTCAGCTCCCTCAACACCTCTTCCGGCGCTTCCAAATAACGCTGCATACCTTCCTCCTTTTCTGGGGCAAAAAGAAAAGACCCTTGCCCGAAAGCAAAAGTCTCACTCATTAAGGCCGGGCGGATGACCTGCATCGTACTGACGCCCAAGCCGCGGCCCAGGCCGCGAGTTACTCCCTTTTCCCGCAGAGCATTATACAATGCCGGAAAAGAAAAGGCAAGTCATTTTTCAGCCGCAGCGGAAGAATCTTTTCCGATGGAATCAGCACCGCGGAAGAGAACGGAGCGCCGCCTAATTCATCCGGAGGTTTTGGATCTCGGCAGTCCATCCATAGAAGGTGGTGATGTCGGGAGCAATGGAATCCACATCCACCCTTTCGGTGCTGAAGATGACGGCATTCATGCCGATGAGGCTGCCGTCCGGCTTCTTCACCGTTTCCGTGGTGAAGACCGGTCCGTTCATACTGCCGTTGCCGTTGGCCCGGATGATGAATTCCGCCTTTTCCGCGGAGAAGGCGGGTTCGGCGACGTCGATGACGCCGGTGACAATTCCGCTGAGCTCGTCGACGTCGGCGTTGCACTGCACATATTCAAGACGCCCGGTCTCGGGAACGCCCAGGAAGTAATCCTCGTTGGCCTCATAGCTGACGACGCCGTCGCTGAACTGCAGGAACCTATAGGGTCCGGCCCCCACGGGCCGGCCGGTCCTGGAGCGCACCAGGCTCAGGTCCCCCTTGGGGAAGCCGAACCTGTCGCTGTCGTAGTCGTAGAGGTTCAGATCTCCGTAGTAGTGCAGGGGCGCGACGGGGATCGCCAATGCAGCAGCGGCATTCCCGTCATCCTTCAGCAGGATCAGGCGGAGGCTGTAGTCGCCGGTCTTCCGGATGCCGCTGATGATGGGGGCGCTCTCGCCGGTGGTGATGCAGACGGAGGAGTATTCCTCCAGATCGGGAAACAGCTCCTCCACGGTGGAGCCCGCGTTCTCGATGCTGATCATTCCGGCGATGTCGGAACCGTAGGCGGCCTCCAGCGCTTCGGCGAAATCCTCCAGCGTACCTCCGGCCGGGATCTCAAACCCCCAAAGGGAAGCGGCGCCGGAGACATCCACCACTCCATAGTCGCCGTTGAATTCCAGGCAATAGTCGGTGATCTCCCGAGCCAGGCTGACGGCGGCGGCGTCGTATTTCGCCCAAAAATCGGCCTGCTGCTCGGCGCTGAAGAATGAATGATCGCTATTGTCACGGCCGGCCTTGTAGATCAGATTCAGCAGAGTGTCCATGCCGGCTCGGTATTCTTTCTTGCCTTCGATCGGCAGACTGCAGACGGCTGCGCTGCCGTCATAGGAGGGGTCAAAGAAGACGTACAGGGAGAAAATGACGTCGTCAACCGTCATGGGCACGCCGTCGGAAAAAACAAGATCCTCCCGAAGGACAAAGTCATAATACACCGTGCCGTCATCGTTTTCTGTAATCGTAAGATCAGCGGGTCCATAGTAAGTGTAGGTGATGCCGTTATATTCCCTGTCTTCGCCCTCGATCCCTTTCTGGACCACCGCGCCGGCACGGTCCAGCGTGAGGAGAGGGACCTGCGTAATGGCACAGGCGTCCGCATCGGAAGCGGTCTCCGAAAAGAAGGGGGAGAACTTGCCGCTGAAGGGAGAACAGCCCACAGCCAGGGTATCGCTCCGGGACGCGTCTGGCTCAGCAGGCGGATCGTCAGGCTCCGCCGGGGAGGCGGGCTGAGAAGAGGGTAAAGGAGAGGGCAAAGGAGAGGGGGCAATAGCGGCGGAGGGAACCGCGGTATTTTTGCTTCCGCTGGTTTCGCTGCCGCCGCCGGCCGGTGCGGCGGGCGGAACGGCCGTCGGCGCAGGGGCGCTGCTCCTCCTCTCGCCGCAGGCGGTGAAGAGGGCGACGAGCATCAGGATACAGAATACGATGGCCGCCGCTTTCCGGTGTTTCATGTTTTTTCTCCCGTATAATGGATAGCATACGATATCCAAATTGCTTGGTGTTTATTAAACATCAAATGAGATGAATTTGCAAGGAAATTTCCCGTGATCAGAATGATTCTTGCTTTTTTCCTGGATAGACCCTGGCCGCAGACGTGAAGCGGCCGCTTTCAGCTTCCCCTTGCGCAAGGCCTGCGATCTGCGTTATACTGATTTGGGAGGTGAAAGAATGGAAACGCTCAGAAAATCGCGCAGCGTCTGCCCGGTCTGCCTCCGGGTCCTGGAAGCGGAACTGGAAGCCAGGGAGAATGGCGTCTGGCTGGTAAAACAGTGCCCGGAACACGGTTCGTTTCAGGTTCTTGTCTGGGAAGGAAGCGCTGCCTCGTGGCTGGCATGGGATCAGGGAAACCGGAATAAGGATCGGATCGCCGACGCGAAAAGCGCCTGCAACGGCTGTCCCAGAGACTGCGGGCTCTGTGAAAACCACCGGCGCAGCGGCTGCTGCGTGCTCCTGGAGCTTACCCGGCGCTGCAATCTGCGCTGTCCGGTGTGCTTCGCCGCTTCCGACAGCGGTAGTAAAACCGCCGACCCCAGCCTGGAAGAGATCTCCGGACAGATGGACTGGCTCATGGCCCACGGCGGCCCCTACAATCTTCAGCTCAGCGGGGGCGAGCCCACCCTGCGCCGCGATCTTCCGGAGATCATCCGCATGGGGCGGGAGAAGGGCTTCTCCTTCTTTCAGCTCAACACCAACGGTCTGCGGCTCGCACGGGAAAAGGGCTATGCACAAGCTCTGAAAGAAGCGGGGCTCAGCACCGTCTTCCTCCAGTTCGACGGGCTCCGGGATGAGATCTACACGGTCCTGCGGGGGCGTCCCCTGCTCCGGGAAAAGCTCCTGGCGATCCGCCGCTGCGGCGACGCCGGGCTGGGGGTCGTCCTGGTGCCAACTGTGACGCCGGGCGTCAATGACCGGGATCTGGGCGAATTGCTTCGCTTCGCAGAGAAGCACATGCCGGAGATCAGAGGCGTCCACTTTCAGCCCATCAGTTATTTCGGACGCTGTGACCTGCCGGGTGAACAGAAACGGATCACCATACCGGCTCTGCTCCGGGAGATCGAGGCGCAAACGGGAGGACGGATGAAGGCTGAGGACTTCTCCGGCGGCAGCGCGGAAAATCCCTACTGCACCATCCACGCCAGCTATATGCGCGTGGGCGGCAGCCTCAGGCCCCTGCGAAAACGGCGCGGCGGGAGCTCCTGTGCCTCCTCCAGGGCCTCACGGGAGAACGTCGCCCGGCAGTGGAGCGGTCCCCGGCTGCGGGTCAAGACCGCCGAAGGACGCAGCGCGGAGATCCCGGACTTCGACGAGTTCCTGGCGGAGGCCCACAACAATACGCTTGCCGTCTCCGGCATGTTCTTCCAGGACGCCTATACTCTGGATCTGGACCGGCTGCAGCGCTGCTATGTCTGCGAGGCGGACCCCCGTTACGGAATGGTCCCCTTCTGCGCCTACAATCTGACCAGCCTAAGCGGCGAGAGCATTTACCGATAGGAACTGTCGGAACACAAGGGACTGTAGCATATCACGGCTACAGCCCCGCTTTTTATGTGCTCATCCCAGGTTTCCGCTCTCAAACATCACCGCCGCGAGAGCCGCGAGAGGGGCCGTCTCACAGCGCAGGATCCGTTCCCCCAGAGTGACGGGAAGGGATCCCGCGGTCTCCGCCCGGGAGGCCTCCTCCGGAGAAAAGCCGCCCTCGGGACCGGTGATCAACGCGGCGGAGCGGAAGCCCTCCTTTTCCTTCAGAACAGAACGGAGGGATCTTTCCCGTTCTCCTTCCCAGAGGAACGCCCGGACCTCCGCCTCCCCGGCCTCTTCCAGAACGGCGGAAAGGTCCGGCAGCCAGCGCACCGCCGGGACTCTCCCCCGGCAGGACTGCATGGCCGCAGCTTCCGCTATTTTGTTCAGGCGCTCCAGCTTTCCCTTTGCCGCTCTCCCATCCGGCCGGGAAACACAGCGGTTCGTCAGGAAAAAACAGACTCCCTCCGCGCCCAGTTCCACCGCCTTCTGCACGATGGTCTCTGTCTTGTCGCCCTTCGGAAGGGCGGCGTAGATGCGCACGGAGACAGTTGGCTCGCCGTGGGAGGGCATGGTCTCCAGAATGCGGAGGCGCACCGCGCCGCCCACGAGCTCCACGGCGCAGCGGGCGTCCCTTCCGTGGGTATCGCAGAGAAGGACCTCCTCCCCGACCCGCACCCGGAGGACCTTCAGGTGCTCCGCGTTGGAGCCGGTGAGGGTCACGGTCTCGGCGCCAAGATCACATTCCGGCACAAAAAACTTCGGCATGTGTCGCCCACGTC